>ENA-OQBD01000128-OQBD01000128.1-human-gut-metagenome-genome-assembly--contig:-NODE-128-length-44080-cov-3.949924_pt1 | contig 44080 bp, 47 predicted proteins | sample MGYA00242742_ERZ504543 | MGnify/ENA primary metagenome ERZ504543 (study PRJEB26092, sample SAMD00036239) | human gut metagenome | host: Homo sapiens | study: EMG produced TPA metagenomics assembly of...
ATGGAATCTGTCAATGGTGGTCTGGAAAGTGATTGCAAAGGAGCATTGGTAAGTTTAGGAATGGGAGTTGCAGGAGTTGTGTTGTCGGCTGCTTCATTAGGATCTGGACCTGTAGGATGGGTTTCTGGATTATCTTATGGATTATCATTAGCTGGCACATCATTTAGTGGAATTCAAACGATTGGAAGTTGTTTTTAGTAAAACAAACGGTTTATGAAAAAACAATATCTATTTCTTATACTTGTGATTTATTTGATTGGGTGTATCATGAATTTATGCTATTACATAGTAATATATGGAACTTTCTTTTCAATGCAGTATATGAATGCAATATTACTTTTAGTTGTAGCAATATTGCTTATATTTAATCAGTATTACAAGAAGTAAGAAATCATGAATAGAAGGAAGAATCTTGAAATCTAGAATTGCTTTATTCTTCCTTTTTTGCTGTGTATAAATTATAAAAGATAATGAAAAGTAATCTACTTCAATATTACCTTAACTGGAATGTAAAATGTTATGTTTTAATCATATTGGGAATTTCTTGCCTGATAGTGTATGTACAACAAGAATATATTATTGTTCCTCAAATACATAATATGTTGGCCGTTGATATTAAAACGAAGGAATGGCTGCTTTCAAAGTTTGGTGAATACCGTTTTGCTTCTTTTGTCTTGACACCATTAGTGATACTTTTGCGTATCTATTTAGTTAGTATATGTTTTTATATTGGGAATATACTATTAGAAAGAGTCCATAAAACCACTACTTGGAAGACTTATTTTCATGTCTCTTTAAAGGCGGACTTTGCATTGATTTTGGCTCCACTTCTAAATTGTTGCCTGATTCTGTATGCAGGAACGGATTTTGCTGCGAACATAATGCAAAAAACTTCTTTATTATATTTTTTTGATGTAGATAGTTTAGATGCATGGATGGTCATTCCGATAAGTCTTTTTAATATATTTGAATTTTTATATTTCTTGTTTGTATCAATGCTGTTGTCTGTAGCTACAAATCGAACCTATCGTGATAGCATGAATTTTGTTACTTCAACGTATTGTACAGGATTGATTTTATACATTATCATTGTTGTATTTATAGTATTATGTATAGTAGAATGAATAATTATATAAAATGCTTGCGAACGATGCTGCTATGTTTTATTGTGATATTGTTTATATGTGTGGTTGTTGGTGTAATTAAATATTCTACAGCACATTCTTTGAAGCAAGAAAAAGACATTAAGTTATCTACGATTGATAATGAAAAATTTACAATGGAGAAGTATTATACAGATTCAAAGCCATTATTAATAATTTATTTCCATCCAGAATGCTATTTTTGTAGCATGGAAATGTCTGAAATGTTAGAAATAAAAAGGATTGAAAATTTTAATGCACATTTTTATAACTAATGCAATTAGAAAGTTGAAGTGCAAGATTTCTTGTTACAATATCCATATAGATAAATTGAAAAACGCCACTATAGCAATAGACATTCATGGTGAATTGCCAGAAAGATTCAAAATAAAGGCACCTCTACTATTATTATATACGACAAGAAAGGGAAGCTTTAAAAAAATATTTCGTGGAGCAGTGACTATAAAAAAGATAGTAAAATATTTATATTGAGATCTGATAGATACATGGTTATGAGAATGAAAGAACTGAATAAAACATTTGTTTTACAACATGATGCATCCGATTGTGGCGTAGCGTGTTTACTATCTATAATACGATATTATGGTGGCAGCACAACATTGCAATATTTGAGGGAGCTGAGCGGTACGACAAAACAAGGCACTACTTTGCTTGGGCTTTATCAGGCTGCCGGGCAAGTCGGCTTTGATGCAAAAGGTTGTGAGACTGATATACTTTCATTAAAAGAACATGGAAGTCCTGTAATCCTTCATCTTGTACTAGATGGAAAATTTGAGCATTATATGGTTTGTTATGGTTTAAGGATGGATATTTATTATGGGGATCCTGCCAAAGGAATAATCACTTATACCGCAGAAGAACTGGAATCAAGTATGGAAATCTCACGCTTGTCTTACTCTTGTGTGTACAAACAATTTATACTACAGAAAGACATTAAAGCACAGAAAAGAGCTTGGCTCATCCATCTATTGAGAGATGATTATGCCATATTGGGAGTAAGTATCCTTGTAGGATTACTCATGTCTGTTTTGGGGATGACTACAGCTGTTTTTTCTCAAAAATTGATTGATGTCATCATCCCTGATAAAGATTATAAACGTTTATGGCTGGGATTAGTTCTGGTTTCATTCTTGCTGCTGGCACGATTAGGTTTAGGAACGATCCGTCAGTATATGTTGTTTCTCCAGAGCCGTGATTTTAATAATAGACTGATCGCTTTCTTTTATAATCATCTGTTACGTTTGCCTAAATTCTTTTTTGATACGCGCAGAATAGGCGAATTAGTAGCACGTCTTAATGATACACGCCGCATTCAATCTGTAGTCAGTATCATTGCAGGAAGCATTGTTATTGACTTTTTAGTTACTATTGTAACTTTAAGTATGTTGTTTTATTATTCTTGGCCCATAGCTTTATTGCTGGTTATAAGTATTCCGCTATTTATTTGGATAGTGAGCATATATAATGCTCCGTTGGTTGAGGCTCAGCGTAATGTGATGATGAGTTATGCGCACAGTGAAAGTAATTTTATAAATACGATGCAGGGAATAGATACCATAAAGAATTTCAATAGACAACATGAGTTTGGAGCACTGAATCAGGCAATATATGGTTTCTTTCAAAACAAGGTGTTTGATTTAGGAAGGCTGAATATAAAATTATCGGTTGTTTATGGTATTATTAGTATTGTACTGATTGTAGGGGCGATAGGGATAGGGAGTTTCTTTGTCTTGTCCGGGCGGTTGAAATTAGGGGAATTGATGGCTGCGATAAGTCTGGTGGCATCCATTGCACCGGCAATTGTTAATTTGGCTTTAGTGTCCGTATCATTGAATGAGGCAAAAGTTGCTTTTAATCGGATGTTTGAGTTTGTGGGTATTCCTTCTGAAAAGAAAGAAGGAGATTTTTCCCCGGGAAGGGTGGATAGCATTCAAGTTAAGAATATTTCTTTCCGTTTTCCAGGACGGAAAAGAATTTTAGACAATATTTCTCTTGCGGCTTTTAAGGATAAAATGATTTTTATTATTGGCGAAAGCGGTTGTGGTAAATCGACATTTTGCAAGATCATGGAGAGAGCATATGAGTTGGAGACAGGGGAAATTTTATTAAATGGGAAGGATGATTTGAGGGGGACTGCCATAGAAAAATGGAGGGAGAATATAGGTGTTGTTCCGCAAGATGTTTTTATTTTTAATGGTACAGTGATGGATAATCTGTTACTCAGTGGCGTGGATACGTCTCCACAATATATTATAGATGTTTGTTCCCGCTATGGAGTGGACAAATATATTGCCCGATTGCCTCAAGGTTATCATACGGTTGTGGGAGAAGAGGGGATAAATTTATCGGGTGGTCAGAAACAATTGATAGCTTTTGCGCGCGTCTTGGTTAAGAATCCCTCTGTGCTTATACTTGACGAGTCGACTTCTGCTATGGATAGAGATTTGGAAATGTTTGTTATGGATCTGTTATCACGGCTGAAAAGAGATAAAATCATATTGTTCATATCCCATAGGCTACACATATTAAAAAAATATGCGGATTATATTTATTTGATTGAGAATGGAAGGGTCAGTCATTATGGTACGCATGAGGAAATGATGGAAGGAGAGAATATGTATGCTGATTATTGGAGGGCATTTATGTGAAATGAAGAAACTATGCTGGTCTGAGCGGAGGATTTATGGCAAAAGCAAAAATGAAGTTATAAAATAGTGTTATTTTAAAAAAGAAACGATAATGAAAGTAAAATGTTTATTGGCTGTTCTGTTGCTATCGGCTACAGCAACAGCATTCGCCCAAGAGGCGAAGTATGGAATCAAGTCTGCCATCCTCAAGAAAGAGGCGGTCACTATGGGGCAGAAAGTGCAAGGCGTGCAGTATTTTGACGATTACGGCAGAAAGGAGGCGTCCGAACTTACAATGAAAGTGGGAGGCGTGGCAAATGTGGAGAAACATATCCGGACGATAGCCGATGGAGATAAGATTATCTCTATTGACCTCGATATGAAGGTGGCCAATAAAGCAACTTTGCCCGTCAAGCCGGTCAACTATTTGAATCTGACAGACGAAGTACGTGAACTGCACAAGATAAAGGAAGTGGGAACAGAAGAAATACTGGGCAGGAAGTGTACCAAGTACACTTTGGAGGTAGTGTATGGAGGACAAACCACCTATTCCACGGTATGGATATGGAAAGGTATTCCGCTGAAGAACGAGACTTCATCCAATGGAATGGTTATCGTTACCGAGCAGGCAACGGAAATTCAGGAGAATGCAGAAGTCCCGGCCATGAAGTTTTTGGTACCCGAAGGAGTTACGTTTCCTTAATCGGATATGAAATGTTGAGGCTTTTATCTTTTCTGTTTCTCGTCAGCGCATTCTTTTCTTGCTTACCGGAAAAGACCGCCTTGGAACGTGCTTTGCGTGAGGCAGGCGATAATCGGATGGAGCTGGAAAAAGTGCTGGCATACTATCGGGATGATACGTTGAAATATCAGGCAGCTTGTTTCCTTATTGAAAATATGCCGGATCAATATGCTGTGTTACCATTGGATTCCACGGACACATACGCACGGGCTTTGTTGTCTTTGGATAAGGAGGATCCCGTCAGTTGGGAAATATCCCGTTCGCTTGTGGCCGCTGTATTCGATTCTATTTCAAAAATCCAACCCGAATCCCGGATTAAAATAGTCAGGGATATAGAAGTAATGACAAGTGACTATTTAATAGAGAACATAGAATCGGCGTTTAAGGTATGGAATCGGAGGGGGGTGGCAAAGCATTATTCATTTGATGATTTCTGTAGTTATGTATTGCCTTATCGGGTGGCTCATGAACCTCTGTCTCACTGGCGGAGGACTGCCTTGCAGCGTTATGGTCACTGGCTGGATTCGTTGAATGCTCCGCAGGAGGTAGCCCGTAGTATTGCCATGCGTTATCCGGTGCGTTATAATGCAGGCATGACCAAATATCCGTATATCATGAGTTATGAAGAAATGGACAGTTTGCAATGGGGGACTTGTGATGACATGACCGCTTTCCTCACTTTGTCCTTGCGTGCTATCGGCATACCTGCGGCAACGGATGTCGTCAAGGCGTGGGCCAACAGGAGTTCTGCACATTGTTGGAATGTAGTGAAAGACACTGCCGGACATTTTGTTGATATCGGTTACGGACCGGACGGGAAGAACTTTGTGGTCTATAAAGTTTCTAAAGTGTATAGAATGCAGTACCGGTCTCCCGGTGAGGAAGATGTGACACAAGGATATGATATGCCTTTGTCCGATGTCAGTTTCCCATTGGACGGTAAGAACAAACAGGCGTACTTGTGTACATTTAATAATAGCCAGTGGATACCGGTGGCCTTGGCAAGTTCGGGAATGGGAACGTGACTTTCCGGAACCTGGGGAGGGGACTTCTTTGGGGAGATAACAAGATAGACGGTTACAGGGAAGAAGGGAAAGGCATTGCATATCTTCCGGTCGTTCACGAACGGGGAATATTGAAACCTTTCGCCGCTCCGGTCATTTTATATGAAGGAGGCGAAGTCCGCTCTCTCCGCCCTATTTTATCCGATACGGAATCTGTCACCTTACATCGCAAATACCCCAAGTATAATAAAATAGCTTCTGATGTTCACGACAGTAATGAGGTGATACCTGGTGATGACTATGAACTTTTCTATTGGAATGACGAATGGTGCAGTCTCGGTAGAAAAACAGCCGGACACGACACATTGGTATATGTGGAAGTACCCAAGAATGCATTGCTTTGGCTGCATAATCATACGCAGGGAAAGGAAGAGCGGATTTTTACGTATGAAAACGGAAAGCAGATTTGGTGGTAATATGGGGTGGATAGTCCGGATGAAGAAAAAAATGCAGGAATTTATGGCAAATGATACGGCACGCTCTATTTGTGATGCGTGTCCGTTGATGTTCTTGTCTATAGATGACGCTCCGTTTGTATGAACTTCTATTTGTAATTTATTGGTATCTAATTGTTTATAAAATGATTTTTTTAGCCTGCTATTTGTCTATCTTACTTTTTAGGTGGTTCATTGTATTATTCCTAAATTTTACCGATGTCAAACTAATGAATAATGTAGTCATGAAAACCAAATTGGTATTGTATGAATGAAATGGATCATAGAATATCCGATTGTGTGTTATAAAATGAAAAGAGCAAATGCGGAAAAAAATGGATTAAATTGTTTCCTCTGTTGATTGGTGCAGTCATAGCTTATTGTCTGTTGTGGTATGTGATACCGCAAAATAAGGGGGGAGAAGTTGCTGCAATATTAGTTGCTGCTATTTTACTGTTTTTTTTTTATTTTACTGAGATTCGTTATCGGAAAGAATAAAAAAATGTAATTGGAAACTCGCTTTTATAGGCTGATTAATAGGATATTATGTCGTTTATGACTTCTTTAATCAGCCTATTGTATTGTATGATAAATAAAAACTCAATAAAACATTTGATAATTAGGGACTAATTGCAGACATTGCAAATGCACAATCCCTAATTTGATTCGAAAATGCAGATGCAAATCAAGCTAATCAGACGATTTTTTGTCCAAAATCATCGCATTCTTTGAGACATTATAAGACTTCGCTTGGTGATACGATAATCATTAAGTATTTTTGCCGCAAATATTGCGACGTTATTCGTTGCTTAATGACGCATAAGATATGTTCGATGTATAAAAGAGGAGAATGTCAGATAATTAAAAGCAGGCTTGAAGAGCCAAGAAAGTTAATGATTATCCGCAATCATACCACCAAATGCTAATTTATAGATGCTTTCACCGTAGGGGCGGACCCGTGTGTCCGCCTGATAACATTCACTTTATGCTTTCGAGCAGACACATGGGTCTGCCCCTACGGTGGAAGCGTCATCCGTACCGAGAAATATACCGGCACATAAATTCCCATTTATCATCCGGTGATATATATGCGGATAATCATGAAAAGTTATAAGGTTGAGTTGATTGTATGAATCTTAAAAAAAAATATAATTATGAAAGACCAAGAATTATACTTCCGGTATGATACATTATACATAACCGGTGACAGATATGAGTTCAAAAAGGTCAAGAAGCGGCCTTTAGGAATAAAACTTCGCAGATTCTTTAGTGTTAAGATAGTAGTGGTAGTTCTTTTTTTAGTTCTCTCTCCTAGTTTTATAGAACATCGTTTTAGCATCTATCCTCTTTTGGTATTTGTATGTCCTGTTGTTATAATTTTTAGTACGAGTTGTCATGAGATATACAAGGATATGGTACTCTGGAAGGAAGATATAATAAGCATGAAGGTAAAGGATAGACGATTGATTATTTTGTACAGGAATGAAAGCGGTGACCCTTCCAGATACGCCAAGGAACTAGAATTGCAGTCGGGCAGATATTCGTTGGAAGAACTTGGTGAGGCATTAGGATATGCTTTACGGTAGATGTTTTTCCTTAGCTTGACGGTTGTGGGGCTTGCCTGCCCGAACCAACGGTCACGATCTTGGGAGTAATATGCAACGTAGACTATTTTCGGGCGAGCAAACCTCGCCCCTACAAGCAAAATAATAGCTGAATTTACTTTGCACCCCTGTAGCTCCTTTAACAACATGGTTATTGAGTTAGTACAATCCCGTGGATAGTATGCAATCCTCATATAAAAAAGAAAATAAACTGTCACATCCGTCACATCTGTCACATGGTAACTTATACACTTGAATCACAACGTGTTGCGATGGTGACGGATAGCGTGACGGATACGGTGACAGACTTTTGTTAATCTTGCACATATGCTACAGCCTCTTTTTACATGCATGATGTGGGTTGTTCCACTTGTTGGAACAGTTTGTTCCGTCCAGTGGAACAAATAGTTTCATGCTAATGGAACAAATTATTCCTATCAGTGGAACAACTTATTCCTATATGTAAAGACAGGTTGTACCATGCGCTAGAATTAATGGTTTCTATTAGAAAAACTCATTGTTCCAAATGGTGCAATACATTGTATCATAGCATATAATGGTCTGGATTATACCTGTCGCGAATGCATTCCTTCAATATCTTTCCGCTTCACCTCCCTATCGGAAATTCCTGTACCCTTCGCGTCCCTTTTTTTTGAAAGAAACCTTCCTGTATATTGCTTGTTTCCCGATTTTATCCGTATCTTTATAGATTGGAAAAAACGAATAAATACACGATAAATGATAAAGATTACCCAGGTACGCGACGGCGGAAACCATGTAACCCAGAGCACTCTTACACTGGATGCATGGGTAGAGAGAATGAAAGAGGAAGTGAAAACCTGTCCCGTCACCATGTTCAGAAGCCAGTTGCGCCATTTCCTCCCCGGCGACCATTGCGAGGCGGCGGACAAACTGCCCAAGATGATGCCCGCCGCCGAGTTCCGCAAGACGGAGGGCGGACAGTGCATGAAGGCTTATAACGGATTGGTGGAATTGACCGTAGGCCCCTTGGCGGGCAGGGCGGAAGTGGAGCAGGTGAAACGGGAGGCATGGAAGTTGCCACAGACGCGGTGCGCCTTTATGGGCGCCAGCGGACATTCGGTGAAAATCCTGGTGGCTTTCACCCGACCCGACAATACGCTGCCCCTTACCCGTGCGGAGGCGGAAGCGTTTCATGCTCATGCCTACATCATGGCGGTGAAGTGCTACCAGCCCCAGTTGTCATTCGATATCCGTCCCAAGGAACCTTTCCTGGAACAATATTCACGCCTTTCCTATGACCCCGATGTGCTTTACCGGCCGGACTCCGTGCAGTTCTACCTGTCACAGCCTATGGGGATGCCCGATGAAATGGCCTTGCATACCGAACCTGCTGTCTCCGGCCAGCGTCCTTTGGAACGTGCCTTGGGGAGTTATGAAACGGCAGATGCGCTCTCCATGCTGTTCGAGGCGGCCTTGAGGCAGGCTTACATTGATTTGGATAAGCCCGATCCGGCCGATGAAAAGTCCTCCTATAGCTGGGATACCCTTCTTTCGCAACTGGCGTTGAACTGTTTCCGGTCGGGCATTCCGGAGGAAGCGGTGGTCAGCAGGGCGCGTTTCCGTCATTTTGCACGCAAACCTTTGGAACTGGTGCGTCAGGTGGTACGGAATGTGTACAGCCGGCGTCAGGATTTCGGAAGCAAATGCGCTTTGAGCCGTGAGCAGCAATTGTCGGTCCTCATTGCCGAGTTTATGAAAAGACGTTATGAATTTCGCTTTAACGTGCAGACCGGCGAGGCGGAGTTCCGCGAGCGGCATTCCTTCTGCTTCCGCTTTCAGCCGGTGGACAAGCGTGCGCTGAACAGCATCGCCCTGGATGCACAGGCCGAAGGTATCCCCCTGTGGGACAGGGATATCAGCCGCTATGTGTATTCCAATCGTGTGCCGGTGTATAATCCGCTGGAGGATTTTCTGTTCAACCTTCCGGAGTGGGACGGACGCGACCGCATCCGTCCGCTGGCGCAGACCGTACCTTGTAACAATCCGCATTGGCCCGAATTGTTCCATCGCTGGTTTCTGAACATGGTGGCTCATTGGCGGGGAATGGACAAGCGCTATGCCAACAGTGTTTCGCCCCTGCTGGTGGGAGCGCAGGGAACGCGCAAGTCCACCTTTTGCCGCAGCATCATGCCGCCTTCCGAATGTTCCTACTATACGGACAGCCTCGATTTCTCACGCAAGAAAGATGTCGAACTAAGCCTGAATCGCTTCGCGTTGATCAACATTGACGAGTTCGACCAGGTGAGCGCCACACAACAGGGATTCTTGAAGCACATCCTGCAAAAGCCGGTGGTGAATGCGCGCCGGCCTTACGGCACATCGGTGGTGGAGATGCGCCGCTATGCTTCGTTCATTGCCACCAGTAACCACAAGGATTTGCTGACCGATCCTTCGGGCAGCCGCCGCTTCATCTGCATTGAGGTGAAGGGGGTGATTGATACCTCGCGTCCCATAGACTACGATCAGTTGTATGCACAGGCCATGCACGAGCTGGCGCACGGCGAGCGTTACTGGTTTAATGATGCGGACGAGTATGTCATGACGGAGGCGAACCGCGAATTTCAGCAATATTCTCCTGAAGAGCAGTTCCTTTTCCGTTATTTCCGCATGGCGGAAGCGGGGGAAGAGGGCGAGTGGATGGCGCCTGCCGAAATATTGAAGATATTGCATCAGGAAGTGGATATTCCATTGAACGCCAAGAGGGTGGCGGCATTCGGACGAATTTTGAGGAAACAGGGTATTCCTTCACGGCATACACGTAAAGGCACTGTGTATCAGCTGGTAAGGGCATGATGAGGTCCGGAGGCGGCGGTGTGACAGATAAAAGTCCGTCACACCATCTGTCACACCATCTGTCACAGTGGTAAACTATTGTCGCACAATGTGTTGCATGCGGCTGTGACAGTGTGACGGATATTACCAGTTAAATTCATTTGTGTAGTAGTCGAATGACGGCTCTTCGCTGATGCCTCTCTGGCGGAACAGAAGGCGGATGGTCTGTTGGTCCTGTGGTGAAAAAGGGCGTTCCTTGCGGAAGCACCGGTAATACTGGCTTCTGCCCAGGTGGTTGATGATCATATTGCGCAGCAGGCTGCCTTCTTTGTAGGGCACATTGTCCAGCAGGTGGGTGACTCCCCATGCCATCCGCACTTTGTCGGTGGAACGGAACAGTTCACATTCTTCACCCTCCTTGGGATAACGGAGCGGGTTTACCACTTTGAGAAATAGATGTTCATCCGTATCCTGCAGGGCGGCAGTTCGTCTCAGGCAGTTTTGGGAACGGGGGCATGTGGCGTTAAGGCAGCGTGCGAAGTCTTTGGGCGCAAAGGGAAATTGCGGTTGTTTTTCCATGTTTCTTTTGTTTCTTTTGTTCAAAGTACAAATTTAATGAAAAACACTGGATCTGAAGAATAAAAGCGCTTCATTTTGTTTTCATGAATCTCCCTGTTTTTTTGTAATTGTTTTATGTGAGCCATTTGGGGGACTGATTCTTTTTATTTCTGCAAAATTTCGTATTCTCTTAGCAAAAAATATTCTATCGTTTTCCCATATTGAATAAAATGCGTATATTTGCACGCAATAAAATCTAAACGCATAAAGCCCTATGTCATTTATTGCAGATAAAATCGTAATGGACGGATTAACCTACGACGATGTATTGTTGATCCCCGCCTATTCTGAAGTTTTACCAAAAACAGTCGAACTCACGACTAAGTTCTCACGCAACATCGAGTTGAAAGTCCCTTTTGTGACTGCCGCTATGGATACGGTTACAGAAGCGAAAATGGCCATTGCCATTGCCCGTGAAGGGGGAATCGGTGTGATTCACAAAAACATGTCTATCGAAGAGCAGGCACGTCAGGTAGCCATAGTGAAACGTGCGGAAAACGGTATGATTTATGATCCTGTGACTATCAAGAGAGGATCTACTGTGAGAGATGCACTTGCGTTGATGTCTGAATATAGAATCGGCGGTATCCCTGTAGTAGACGATGAAAGATATTTGGTAGGTATTGTGACGAACCGTGACCTTCGTTTTGAGAAGGATATGGACAAACGTATTGATGAGGTAATGACGAAGGAGAATATTGTCACTACCAACCAGTCCACTGACATGGAGGCTGCCTCACGGATTCTGCAAGAGCATAAGATTGAAAAGTTGCCGGTGGTGGATAAGGAAGGTAAACTGGTAGGTCTTATTACTTATAAAGATATTACAAAAGCGAAAGATAAACCGATGGCTTGCAAGGATGCCAAAGGACGTTTGCGTGTGGCTGCCGGTGTAGGGGTTACTGCCGATACGCTGGACCGTATGCAGGCCTTGGTTGATGCCGGTGCGGATGCAATCGTTATTGATACGGCTCATGGCCACTCCATGTATGTGATCGAAAAATTGAAAGAAGCTAAGAAACGTTTCCCGAATATTGATATTGTGGTAGGTAATATCGCTACGGGCGAAGCTGCCAAAATGTTGGTGGAAGCCGGTGCGGATGGTGTGAAGGTCGGTATCGGTCCGGGTTCTATCTGTACTACCCGTGTGGTTGCCGGTGTGGGTGTTCCCCAGCTTTCTGCCGTTTATGATGTTGCCAAGGCGTTGAAAGGTACAGGTATACCCTTGATTGCTGATGGTGGCTTGCGTTATTCGGGGGATGTGGTAAAAGCTTTGGCTGCCGGCGGTTATAGTGTAATGATCGGTTCATTGGTTGCCGGAACGGAAGAGTCACCGGGTGATACGATTATCTTTAACGGACGTAAATTCAAATCTTATCGTGGAATGGGATCTTTGGAAGCGATGGAGAACGGCTCGAAGGATCGTTATTTCCAGAGCGGAACTGCCGATGTGAAGAAACTGGTTCCGGAAGGTATTGCAGCCCGTGTACCTTATAAAGGTACTTTGTATGAAGTGATTTACCAGCTGGTAGGTGGTCTTCGTGCGGGAATGGGATATTGTGGCGCTGCTAATATAGAACAATTGCATGATGCCAAATTCACCCGTATTACTAACGCAGGTGTATTGGAAAGTCATCCGCATGATGTGGCCATAACCAGCGAGGCTCCTAACTACAGCCGTCCTCAATAAAATGTATGAATGATGCCGCATAGAATGGTCGGTATTCTGTCACTTCTCCTTGTGTTCGCGTTGGAAATGCGGGCGCAAGGAGAAGTTGTGTTATCTATTGACGGTGAACCTGTAAAACGTTCCGAGTTTGAATATTATTTTCGTAAATCTTCTCATCGGACCCCGCTTTCTTTTCTACCTTCTTTTATCAACTATAAATTAAAAGTACGCTATGCACATGATATGGGAATAGATACGTTGCCTGTTTTCCGCAGGCAGGTGGACTGGTATCGGGGCAAACTTTTAAGAACTTATTTGGCAGATGCAGAAAAGGAGGAACAGGCTGCCCGCCGGTTATACCTGCAAGGTGAACAACGTTTGCAGGCAAATGATTGGATCAAAATTGCCCATATTAGCAAATATTTATCCCAGAATGCAAGCCGTCAGGAGGAAATGAGGGTGCGGCAGCAAATGGATTCGGTTTATGAAGCATTGCGGGAAGGCGCGGATTTTGCAACGCTGGCCCGCCGGTACTCGGATGATGAAGCTTGTAAAAATGTGGGAGGAGTGTTGCCGTGGATGCCTGTGAACAAGAATATGCAGGAATGGATAGACAAACTGGAATCTTTGGAAAGAAATAAGATTTCAGCTCCTTTTTATTCACCTATGGGCATTCATATAGTGAAATGGATAGACCGCAGGCAGGGTGTCAGTTTTGAAGAAAAACGGGAACAGTTATTGAATTATCTGGAGAAGAATGGCAATTGTACATGGAAGGAGCTTTCTGCAGAACAGAAGGAAGAACTGGAGTTCCGGGTGCAGGAATTGCAGGATGGTTTGCTTGCGGCTTATTTGTCGCAAAAATATCAATCGGGTGATGAAGCCTGGAATGAGGATGACCTGGAACGCTTCTTCAAGCAACATAAATCAGACTATGCCTGGGAATTGCCGCATTATCGGGGAGCAGTGATTCATTGTAAAGATAGAAAAACGGCTTCAGCCATTAAGAAACAATTGAAAAAAAAACCGGTATCCCAGTGGAAAGATATATTACATACACTGACCGGAGATGATGCTTCCTCCAAAGTTCGTATGGAAGCAGGTGTCTTTCAGATAGGGACCAACAGGTATATTGATAAATTGGTCTTTAAATGCGGTAGCTTTCAGCCTGAGCCGGATTTACCTTATACTTTTGTGATGGGAAAGAAGTTAAAGAAAGGTCCTGAAAGTTATGAGGATGTAAGAGAAGCGGTTGTCAAGGATTATCTGACTGTCTATGAGGATGCCTGGTTGAAAGATTTGAAGCAGAAATATAAGGTTGAAATTAACCAAGAGGTTTTAAAAACAGTTAATAATAACGGAAGTAATTAATTATTGCAGTATCTTCGTTCACTATTTTAATGTTATATGAATATCGTGAAAAACTGGGGGGTGTTACTTGTTATAGCAGGTGCTTTGTCGGGATGCGGCCAGGAGCACGACCATAAGGGGAGGACTCCTTTAGTGGAAGTTGCTGGTGAATATCTCTATAAAGAAGATTTGCAGGCGGCGTTGCCTTTCCATATTTCAAAAGACGATAGTGTCTTGTTTGCCGAGCACTATATAAAAAACTGGGTGGAGGATGTGCTGCTTTTTGATAAAGCGGAAGGAAATATTCCTGATAATGCAAAGATTGCCAAGTTAGTGGAGAACTATCGCAGGGCATTGATCATGCATACGTATCAGGAGGAACTGGTTAATCAGAAACTGGCCAATGAGATAAGTGATGAGGAAATCAGCGCTTATTATGAGAAAAACAAGGAGTTGTTTCATACAGAACATCCTTTTGTGAAAGGGCTGTTTATAAAAGTCCCTCTTCATTCTCAGGATTTGGCAAGTGTACGCAAATGGTATAAAAAAAATAACCGGGATGCTATTGAGAGCCTGGAAAAATACAGTTTGCGCAATGCGGTGAGCTATGATTATTTTTATGACCGTTGGATGCCATTGTCCGATATTGCTGTCAAAATACCTTTGAAAGCGCTTGATACGGATGAGAACTATTTGGACAAGAACCGGAATATAGAGGTAAAAGACACGGCGTTTTGTTATTTCCTGCATGTAGAGGAATTCTTGGGTAAGGACCAACAGAGGCCGCTGGATTTTGCAAAGACGGAAATTAAGGAGATTTTAATAAACCTGAAGCGGGTTGAATTTATAAATAAAGTCAAAGAAGAGTTATACCGACACGCTTCGGACAGGAACAAGATTAATTACTATTATTTGAATTCAAATGAATAAATTGATGTGTACCAAAGTTTATGCACTGATGCTGATGCTGTTTGCCGTTGTTTCAGTATACGGGCAAGACAATGTGATAGACGAGGTTGTATGGGTAGTAGGTGATGAGGCCATTCTAAAATCGGACGTGGAGAATGAACGTCTGAATGCCCAGTATGAAGGCCGCAAGTTTGACGGTGATCCGTATTGTATTATTCCGGAGCAGCTTGCCATCCAGAAATTGTTTCTTCATCAGGCTGCTATTGATAGTATTGAGGTTTCCGAACAGGAAATTATCAGTGATGTGGAAAGACGTACAAATTGGCTGATTGATCAGATTGGTTCTAAGGAAAAAGTAGAAGAATATTATAATAAGACTTCTACACAAATACGCGAAATGCTCCGCGAGAATATACGTGATGGAAAAACGGTGCAGAAAATGCAGCAGCAGATTGTGGGGGATATCAAGATTACTCCGGCCGAAGTCCGTCGTTATTTCAAGGATCTTCCTCAAGACAGTATTCCTTTTATTCCTACTCAGGTAGAAGTGCAGATCATTACTATGGAACCTAAGATTCCGCAGGAAGAAATTGAGCGTGTGAAGAAGACTTTGCGTGACTATACGGAACGTGTTACTTCCGGTGAAATAGCTTTCTCCACTTTGGCACGTCTGTATTCGGAAGATGAAGGTTCGCGCCGCCGTGGTGGCGAACTCGGCTTTATGGGCAGGGCTGAGCTGGTACCTGAATATGCGAATGTGGCATTCAATCTGCAAGATCCTAACAAGGTATCCAAGATTGTGGAGTCTGAATTCGGTTTCCATATTATCCAGTTGATCGAAAAACGTGGTGACCGTATCAATACCCGCCATATCTTGTTAAAACCGAAAGTGGATGAAAAAGATCTGGAAGCAGCCTTGTTACGTCTGGATTCTATTGCCAATGATATCCGTAATGAGAAATTTACTTTTGATGATGCCGCTACTTATATCTCTCACGATAAGGACACGCGTAACAACCATGGTTTGATGGCGAATCCGCAGACTGGTACGGCGCGTTTTGAAATGCAACAATTGGCACAGGTGTCACAAGAGGCTGCAAAGATGGTGGAAGGCATGAATGTGGGGGAAATTTCCAAACCTTTTACCATGATTAATGCAAAAGGAAAGGAAATTTGCGCTATCGTGAAATTGAAAACCCGCTTGAACGGGCATAAGGCAACCATAACGGAAGACTACCAACGGCTGAAAGGCATCGTGATGGAAAAACGCAGCGAAGAAAAACTTGATAAGTGGATCAGGGATAAACAAAAACATACCTACGTGCGTATTAATGAGAAGTGGCAGAAATGCGATTTCAAATATCCGGGTTGGGTAAAGAAATAATGTAGTGTATAAAGTATATGCTTGGAAAAAGAAAGAATAAATACTCTTCGGGCAGGCATAGGATACTTGTGGTAAGTGTCCTGTGCCTGTTCGGCTTTTGCTTGCTGGCTCAGGTGAGACCGGCTAAAAAAGGGGAACAGAAACCGGCTAAAAGCAAGGTGTATCTGTTGCATTCGGATGTGTTGAAGAAAAGTCCGTTGAATCCGGACCCGGATGCACAGATTCTGATTGGAAACGTTGCGTTCCGTCACGACAGTGTATATATGTATTGTGACAGTGCCTGTTTCTATGAGAAAACGAATTCGCTGGAAGCTTTTGACAATGTGAAGATGGTGCAGGGGGATACCTTGTTTCTGTATGGGGACTATTTGTTTTATGACGGAAATACCCAGATTGCCCAGGTACGCTATAATGTACGCATGGAAAACAAGAATACGACTTTGTTGACGGATAGCCTGAACTACGATCGTATTTATAATTTGGGATATTACTTTGATGGCGGGACATTGATGGACGAGGAGAATGTATTGACTTCGGAATGGGGGGAATATAGTCCGGCTACCAAAATATCTGTGTTCAATTATGATGTGAAGTTGGTCAACCCTAAGTTTACTTTGACTTCCGATACATTACGATACAGTACAGCAACCAAAATAGCCAATATCCTTGGTCCGTCCGATATTGTCAGTGATGCTAACCATATTTATTCGGAATTGGGCTTTTATAATACTCAGATAGGGCAGGCGGAATTGTTGGACCGGTCCGTGCTGACCAATGAGGGGAAGCGTTTGACTGGAGACAGTCTGTTTTATGATCGTGTAAAAGGATACGGGGAGGCGTTTGATAATGTGATCATGACAGATACTGTAAACAAGAATATGCTGACTGGTGATTATTGTTATTATAATGAATTGACCAAGTATGCTTTTGCTACTAAAAAAGCGGTGGCAGTGGATTATTCACAAGGTGACAGCTTGTTTATGCATGCCGATACATTGCAAATGTATACCTACTATTTGAATACTGATTCTATGTTCCGGGAAACGCGGGCGTATCATAAGGTACGTATGTATCGCACGGATGTGCAGGGGGTATGCGATTCGTTGGTCTTTTTCCTCCAAGGATAGCTGCCTGACCATGTATTATGACCCTATACTGTGGAATAACAACCAGCAGTTGCTGGGAGAGAAAATCATGATTTATATGAATGACAGTACGATAGACTGGGCACATATTCAGAATCAGGCTTTGTCTGTAGAACAACTGGATTCTACTAGTTATAATCAGGTGACAGGAAAAGAGATGAAGGCTTGGTTTCAAGGCGGTGAGATGCGCAAAGTAGATGTGATCGGTTCGGTTCGTCTGGTATATTATCCGATGGAAAGCGACAGTACACTGATTGGAATGAATGTTTCTGAAACCAGTCTGCTGAATATGTTTCTGGAAAACCGGAAGATGAAAAAAATGATTATGAGTCCGAAATCGAACGGTACTCTTTATCCTATGCTCCAACGTCCGCCGGAGAAGATGAAGTTGGATAACTTTGTGTGGTTTGACTATATCCGTCCGCTTGATAAAGAGGATATCTTTAAGTGGCGTGGAAAGAAAGCCGGTCAGGGGTTGAAGAAGAGTAACCGGAGCGCTGTTCCTTTGCCCAATCATAATTTATTTAATAAAAAGAAATAGCTATGGGAATGTTTAAGATGGAAAAGCCCCGCCGTTTCAACCATCAATATATTTATGTGGATGAACGGAAGGAGAAGCTGCAAAAACTGGAGGAGAAAGCCAAACGCGAGTTGGGTATGCTTCCTCCCAAAGAATTTTCTCCGGAAGATATCCGTGGAAAGTTCGTTCAAGGTACCAAGCATTTAAAACGCAGAAAAGAAAGCGGGCGTAAGCCGATGACTTATGGAGCTTTGTTTGTGGCCATTTTGGTTTTGTTGTATATTCTGCATTACCTGGTGACCGGTGAGTTTACTTTTTAATTACGTAAGTTTATAAGATATATGAGCGATATTATCCGTTTGCTGCCGGATTCCGTTGCCAATCAGATAGCAGCGGGAGAGGTGATTCAGCGTCCTGCATCAGTGATTAAAGAATTGGTGGAGAATGCTATCGACGCAGGTGCTCAGCACGTTGACGTGTTGGTAGTGGATGCAGGAAAGACTTCCATTCAGGTGATTGATGATGGAAAAGGTATGTCGGAAACAGATGCACGTTTGTCTTTTGAGCGCCATGCGACTTCTAAAATTCGTGAAGCTGCTGATTTGTTTGCTTTGCATACCATGGGATTTCGTGGAGAGGCTTTGGCTTCTATTGCTGCTGTGGCTCAGGTGGAGCTTCGTACTCGTATGGAAGGGGAGGAATTGGGAACGATGTTGACGATATCCGGCTCCAAGGTAGAGGGACAGGAGGCGGTTTCTTGCCCGAAAGGCAGTAGCTTCAGTGTGAAGAATTTATTCTTTAATGTGCCGGCGCGTCGTAAGTTCCTGAAGTCGAACCAGACGGAACTGAGTAATATATTGACGGAGTTTGAACGGATTGTATTGGTTAATCCGGAGGTGTCTTTCACTTTGCATCATAATGGGGCGGAACTGTTCAATCTTCCTGCACTTCAGTTGCGCCAGCGTATCATGGGAGTTTTCGGAAAGAAAATAAATCAGGAGTTGTTATCGCTGGATGTAGATACTACAATGGTCCGTGTTTCCGGGTTTGTAGGAAAACCTGAAACAGCCCGTAAGAAAGGAGCCCGCCAATATTTCTTTGTAAACGGGCGATATATGCGCCATCCTTATTTTCATAAGGCTATCATGGATGCATACGAGCAGTTGGTTCCCGTGGGTGAGCAAGTATCTTATTTCATTTATTTTGAGGTGGATCCTGCTAATATTGATGTGAACATACATCCTACTAAAACAGAGATAAAGTTTGAGAACGAGCAAGCCATCTGGCAGATATTGGCAGCTGCCGTGAAAGAAACTCTAGGTAAGTTCAATGCGGTACCTTCCATTGATTTTGATACGGAGGGAATGCCGGATATTCCAGCCTTTGATGCATCTCCATACACTGGTATACAGCCACCAAAGACGACTTATAATCCTGATTATAATCCTTTTAATGTTTCGGCTGCTCCTCCCTCTTCTTATTCAAAGCCTAGTAAGGACTGGGAACAACTGTATGCGGGGCTGGAACGTCATGCTTCTTCTCAAAACTTTCATCCTGACGAGAATGATTATAGGGCGGAAGAGGCTTCTCCTGCGGAGGAAAATCCCGGATTGTATGATCATGTGGAGGACTCTTCAGTCAGTGAGAAATCCGGCCAGCATTATCAGTTTAAAGGACGTTTTATTTTGACTTCTGTAAAGTCCGGCTTAATGATCATTGATCAGCAGCGTGCCCATATCCGTATTTTATATGACAAGTATATAGACCAGATAAGTCGTCGTCAAGGTGTTTCTCAAGGAATGCTGTTTCCGGATATTGTGCAGTTTCCGCTTTCCGAAGTGGCTATTTTGCAGGAAATTATGGAAGACTTGTCTTTCCTGGGATTTGAACTGACTGATTTGGGAGGAGGAAGTTATGCCATAAACGGTGTCCCTGCAGGTATTGAAGGCCTTAACCCGATAGACTTGATCCAAAATATGGTGCATACAGCTATGGAAAAAGGTGGCAAGGTAAAAGAAGAGGTGCAGAGTATTTTGGCATTGACTTTGGCAAAAGCGACGGCAATTGTTCCCGGACAAGTGTTGACGAATGAAGAAATGACTGGTTTGGTGGATGGCTTATTTGCTGTGGCTACCCCTAATTATACTCCGGATGGTAAAACGGTTCTTTCTGTGATTAATGAAGATGATTTGGAAAAGCTGTTTAAATAATTTGCTAATGTGCTGATTTGCCAATGTGCTGCGCTATGTCCACATGGCAATTGACACATTGGCATATTGATGCATTGTTACGTTATAAAGAACGTGAAGATTCTTGAACTAAATAAAAACAAATTCAATACACCGTTATTCTTTGGCAGGACTTTTGTACTTTTGAAAACTCATTTGCCGTAGAAAGTTTTTTTGAGTAAGGACTTTGGGCAGACAATAAACTATTATATGAAAATAACATTACTTAGCTTGGTCCTGTGCCTGCTTTGTTCTTTGAATATGGCGGCACAAGGAAGTGACATAGGTAGTAATCCTGAGGATACCACCATCCATCAACTTTCAAAAAAAGAATTAAGACGCCGGAAGGTGGCTAAGCGCAATATACATTATAATATATTGGGAGGACCGAGTTATACTCCGGACTTTGGTGCGTTAATAGGAGGTAGTGCTCTTGTTACATTTCGTATGAATCCGTCGGATACCTTGCAGAAACGTTCTGTGTTGCCGATGGCTGTTGCGGTAATGTTCGAGGGGGGCTTGAATCTGATGGTGAAGCCTCAGTTGTTTTTTCAAAAATGATAAATTCCGTATTTTTGGAAAATTCACTTACAAGAATACATTGGAGAATTTTTATGGTATCGGCTATGCTACCAATAAGCATTATGAGCGCAGTGACTCTACCAGTGAATATCGTTATAGCGGTTTCCAGATTAATCCGTGGTTTTTATTCCGTTTGGGTAAAAGTAATTTCTTTGCCGGTCCCCAGATTGACTTGAGTTATGATAAAATGTCCGAGCCTGCCAAACATTTAATTAATCAGCCTGATTATAAAAGGTTGGGAGGTACCGCCAGCGGATATTCTACTTTCAATTCGGGAGTAGGATTTTTGTTGACTTACGACAGTCGGGATATTCCTGCTAATGCTTATAAAGGTATTTATCTGGATTTTCGTGGATTGATGTATCAGAAATTCTTGGGAGGAGATAATAATTTCTACCGTTTGGAGGTGGACTACCGCCAATATAAAAAGGTAGGAAATAGAAAAGTTATAGCTTGGACTGCTCAGACCAAGAATGTGTTTGGGGATGTTCCTATGAACCAATATGCTTTAAGTGGCACTCCTTTTGATCTTCGTGGATATTATATGGGGCAGTATCGTGATAAATCCTCTCATGTGGTGCTTGCCGAATATCGTCAGATGTTCAATACGGATAAAAGTACATGGGTAAAGCGTATGTTGCATCATTTGGGTTTTGTTGCATGGGGAGGGTGCGGTTTTATGGGGCCTACCATGGGTAAGATTGAAGGAGTGCTTCCTAATGCCGGTGTGGGACTTCGTATCGAGGTGCAGCCGCGTATGAATGTACGTCTGGATTTCGGACGTAATTTTGCCAATGATCAAAGTTTGTTCTATTTCAATATGACAGAAGCATTTTAATGGAAGTAAACACTATGCAGACTGAATATATATTAAAAGCGATGGATGCGGCTTTAGCTGCCGGTAAGGAAATTCTGAACGTTTATAATGATCCTTCTTCTGATTTTCAGGTTGAAAGGAAAGCCGATAATTCTCCACTGACTCTTGCAGACCGTAAGGCGCATGAAACCATTATGACTTATTTGCAGGAAACAGACTATCCGGTATTGAGTGAGGAAGGAAAGCATTTGCCTTACGAGAAACGGGCGCAATGGGATACGTTGTGGATAGTCGATCCCTTGGATGGAACAAAGGAATTTATAAAACGGAATGGGGAATTTACTGTCAATATTGCTTTGGTAAAAGAAGGAGTTCCTGTTTTTGGAGTGATTTATGTTCCTGTCAAAGAAACGCTTTATTGGGGTGAAGTGGCAACCGGCGCTTATAAAATGGAAGGAGTGACCGGACGTGCAGGCCGTTCACTGGAAGAAATGAAGGCATCGGCATTTCGTATGCCCTGTGCCGAAACAAATGAAGTTTTTGTCATTGTTGCTTCCCGTTCCCATCTGTCGGCCGAAACGGAAGAGTATATTGAGGAAAAGCGAAAGATATACCCTCATGTGGAGTTGGTGTCTGTAGGCAGTTCCATCAAGATTTGCAAAGTGTGTGAGGGACTGGCCGATGAATATCCCCGTTTTGCTCCTACCATGGAGTGGGATACGGCTGCCGGTCATGCCATAGCCAAGGCATCCGGAGCAGAAATATATCAGGCGGGAAAAGAAGAACCGTTGAAATATAACAAGCCGGACTTGCTGAATCCTTGGTTTGTCGTTAAACGAAATTAATATCCGGAAACGATGCTGACATTCGAAATGATTATTGTGTTTTTGGGATTAATAGGGATGGTGACTGCATTAGTCCTTGATAAAATGCGTCCCGGAATGATTCTGTTCTCTGTTACTGTACTCTTTCTTTGTTTCGGTATATTGACTCCGAAAGAGATGTTGGAGGGATTCAGTAATAAAGGGATGATTACCGTAGCGTTGCTTTTCCTGATCAGTGAAGGAGTCCGGCAATCGGGAGCGTTGGGACAGTTGATAAAGAAACTTCTGCCTCAAGAGAAGACAACGGTCATGAAGGCGCAGGCACGTATGCTGCCCGCTATTTCTTTTGTTTCTGCTTTTCTCAATAATACGCCGGTGGTTGTGATTTTTGCTCCTATTATTAAACGTTGGGCGGAATCTGTCCGCATTCCGGCAACTAAATTCTTGATCCCTCTTTCATATGCTACCATACTGGGGGGAATGTGTACGCTTATCGGGACTTCTACTAATCTGGTGGTGGATGGTATGATTTTAGATGCCGGATATAAGGGCTTTGGTATGTTTGAATTAGGCCGGGTGGGCATTTTCATTGCTTTGGCAGGAATTGTTTATTTGTTGTTTTTTTCTTCCAGGTTGTTGCCGGAGGTCCGGAAAGACACGGTAGGCGACGAACATGGGGAAGCGGATGCGTCTTCTTTTCATCGTGTTGAAGCGGTGATAGGTGCTCGTTTCCCGGGTATCAATAAAAGGGTGGGGGATTTTAATTTTGTCCGTCATTATGGTGCTGAAGTAAAAGAAATAAAACGAAGCGGAGTTAGTATTGTAGAGAATCTGTCACGGGTGAAGTTTCATGAGGGAGATACGTTGGTGCTATGGGCGGATGATTCATTTATCTCTACATGGGGAGATTCTTCTGTATTCGTGTTATTGGCCAATGGCAAAGATACCGAGCCGAAAGCCGGGAGAAAGAAACGTTGGTTTGCATTGACTTTATTGGTGCTGATGATTGTGGGAGCAACAGTAGGAGAGTTGCCTTTTATGGAAGAATTACTTCCCGGTATTGATCTTGATATGTTCTTTTTTGCAGCTGTAACGACTGTGATAATGGCATGGACCAAACTTTTTCCGGCACGTAAATATACAAAATATATATCATGGGATATCTTGATAACCATTGCCTGTGCGTTTGCTATAAGTCGCGCCATGGTAAATTCCGGAGTGGCGGATATCATTGCGCATGGAATCATTGATATGAGTGATGACTACAGTCCGCATGTGTTGCTGGCTGTTTTGTTTATCATTACAAATCTGTTTACCGAACTGATAACCAATAATGCCGCCGCCGCATTGGCTTTTCCGCTTGCCCTTTCCTTATCCAATCAGTTGGGGGTAAGTCCGATGCCCTTTTTTGTTGTCATTTGCATCGCTGCATCTGCCAGTTTTTCCACTCCTATCGGTTATCAGACTAATTTGATTGTGCAGGGTATCGGAAACTATAAGTTTACGGATTTTGTACGTATCGGTTTGCCGTTGAATATATTGACATTTATAATTTCGGTTATTCTGATACCGCTGATATGGCCTTTTTGATGAAGTTAAAGACAAATGAAAATAGAGGAATGGAAGAGGAAAATATATATCCTATCTTTGACCGTATGCTTTCCCGGAAAGATAAAGAAGAACTGCTGGGACAACGGGGAGTTATGCTGTGGCTGACGGGACTTAGCGGTTCCGGTAAGAGTACTATTGCCATAGCTTTGGAACGTGAATTACATAAACGTGGTTTGCTCTGCCGTATATTGGACGGGGATAATATTCGTAGTGGCATCAATAATAATTTGGGCTTTTCGGCAGAGGATCGTGTGGAAAATATCCGTCGCATAGCCGAAATAGGCAAGTTGTTTGTCGATACGGGAATCATTACCATTGCCGCTTTCATCAGTCCCGGTAATGAGCTTCGGCAGATGGCTGCCCGTATTATCGGGATAGAGGATTTCCTGGAAATCTATGTCAGCACTCCTTTGGTAGAGTGTGAGAAACGTGATGTGAAAGGACTTTTATGCCAAAGCACGTCGGGGTGAAATTAAGAACTTTACCGGCATCTCCGCCCCTTTTGAAGCTCCGGAGCATCCTGCCTTATCTTTGGATACTTCTAAGTTGAGTTTGGAAGAGTCGGTCAATACTTTGTTGGAGTTGGTGCTCCCCATTGTTGGTAAAAAAGGAGAAAAAATATAATTCATTATAAAATGGAAGAAAATTATAAATTGAGCCACTTAAGGGAACTGGAAGCGGAGTCTATCCATATCATTCGTGAAGTGGCAGCTGAATTTGAGAATCCTGTTATGCTTTATAGTATTGGTAAAGATTCGTCTGTCATGGTACGTTTGGCAGAGAAGGCTTTCTATCCGGGAAAAGTGCCTTTCCCTTTGATGCATATCGATTCTAAATGGAAATTCAGGGAAATGATAGAGTTCCGTGATCAATACGCCAAAGAACATGGATGGAATTTGATAGTGGAAAGTAATATGGAGGCTTTTAATGCCGGAGTAGGGCCTTTTACGCATGGCAGCAAAGTGCATACCGATTTAATGAAGACACAGGCGTTGCTTCACGGGCTGGATAAATACAGGTTTGATGCCGCCTTTGGTGGAGCACGTCGTGATGAGGAAAAGTCACGTGCCAAAGAACGTATATTCTCTTTTCGTGACCGTTTTCATCAGTGGGATCCTAAAAACCAGCGTCCTGAGTTGTGGGATATTTATAATGCTAAGATTCATAAAGGGGAAAGTATCCGTGTGTTTCCATTAAGCAACTGGACTGAGCTGGATATCTGGCAGTACATCCGTTTGGAAAATATTCCTATCGTGCCGCTCTATTTTGCCAAGGAACGTCCTGTGGTGAATATAGATGGAAATCTGATTATGGCTGATGATGACCGACTGCCCGAAGAATATCGGGACCGTATTGAAATGAAGAAAGTGCGTTTCCGTACTTTGGGGTGTTGGCCTTTGACCGGGGCCGTAGAGAGTGATGCCGATACGATTGAGAAAATTGTAGAGGAAATGATGACCACTACCAAAAGCGAGCGTACTACCCGTGTCATTGATTTCGACCAGGATGCCAGTATGGAGCAGAAGAAACGTGAAGGATATTTTTAAATGGATAAGTAGGAATTTAAAATGAAGGAATGGGTGATGGAGAATAAACTGAATATAAAGGAATATTTAGATAAGGATGAACAGAAAGACTTGCTACGCCTGTTGACAGCCGGTTCGGTAGACGATGGAAAGTCTACCCTGATAGGACGTCTGTTGTTTGACAGCAAGAAGTTGTACGAGGACCAGCTTGCCGCTTTGGAACGTGACAGCAAACGTGTGGGGAATGCAGGTGACCATATAGATTACGCTTTGTTGTGCGACGGGTTGAAAGCAGAGCGCGAGCAGGGTATTACGATTGATGTAGCTTACCGTTATTTTTCAACGAACAACCGTAAATTTATCATAGCCGATACTCCGGGACATGAACAATATACCCGCAATATGATTACCGGAGGTTCTACTGCCAATCTTGCCATAATCTTGGTAGATGCTCGCTTGGGTGTGATTACGCAGACCTGCCGCCATACTTTTCTGGTATCTTTATTGGGAATAAAGCATGTGGTGCTGGCGGTGAACAAGATGGACCTTGTCGGGTTTTCGGAAGAGCGTTTCAACGAAATCGTGACCGAATATAAGAAGTTTGTAGGGCCATTGGGAATCCCGGATGTGACTTGTATTCCTCTTTCGGCACTTGACGGTGACAATGTGGTGCAGAAATCTGAACGTACGCCATGGTACAAAGGTACTTCTTTATTGGAATTGCTTGAAACGGTTTCCATCGAGAATGACCATAATCTGACTGATTTCCGTTTCCCGGTTCAGTATGTATTAAGACCGAATCTGGATTTCCGCGGTTTCTGTGGAAAGATTGCTTCCGGTGTCATCCATAAAGGAGATGAGGTGATGGCTTTGCCTTCCGGCAAGAAATCTCATATCAAGAGTATTGTTACTTATGATGGTGAGTTAGAGTATGCTTTCCCGCCGCAAGCGGTGACATTGACTTTGGAGGATGAGATTGACGTGTCTCGCGGAGATATGTTGGTGCATGCCGATAATGTGCCTGTGATAGATCGTAACTTTGAAGCCATGTTGGTATGGATGGATGAGGAGGCGATGGACCTTGACAAATCTTTCTTTATCAAGCATACCACCAATACAGGACGTACCCGTATAGATAGCATTAAGTATAAAGTGGATGTGAATACGATGGAGCATCTGTCTGTTGAAAACGGTAAATTGAAAAAGGAGGATCTGCCTTTGCAATTGAATCAGATTGCCCGTGTGACATTTACTACCGCCAAGCCGCTTTTCTTTGATTCTTATCAAAAGAATAAAGCTTGCGGTTCTTTTATTCTGATTGACCCCATTACCAATAACACCAGTGCGGTGGGGATGATTATAGACAGAGTGGAAGCCAAAGATATGCTGAATGCCATGGAAGTTCCTACTTTGAATCTGGCAGCTATGGGTATTGGTGAGGAACATTATGAAGCCATAGAAAAGGTGGTGAAAGAATTGGACCGTCAAGGCATTTCAGTCAAGATAGAAAAATAACAGCGTACAATTAAAAAAAGAAAAGTAATGGGATTACTTGAATTCAACAAGCTGCCGATTAATACATTGGTAGGCGCCGATTGGAAAACGTTCAAGGCGATTACTGCGGGAAGGGAAATTGATCCGGCATATAGAGGAAAATACCGTTTGACGAAAGCAGTATGCCGTTTGCTTTCCACCTTGGCTCCATTGCAGGAAAAGCGATACAGGAAACTGTTGGCCGACAAGCCTTTGGAACACGATCCGGTCTTTATCCTCGGACATTGGCGTAGCGGGACTACCTTTATGCATAATGTGTTCTCTTGTGACAAACATTTCGGATATAATACTACTTATCAGACGGTGTTTCCTCACCTGATGATGTGGGGACAGCCTTTTTTCAAGAAGAATATGAGTTGGCTGATGCCCGACAAGCGTCCGACGGATAATATGGAACTGGCTGTAGACTTGCCTCAGGAGGAAGAGTTTGCATTGGCCAATATGATGCCCTATACCTATTATAACTTTTGGTTCCTGCCTAAGTACCAGCAGGAATATGCTGATAAATATTTGTTATTCAATGATATCAGTGATGAGGAATTGAAAGTGTTTGAGGATATATTCACCAAACTTATTAAAATTTCTCTTTGGAATACAGGCGGAACACAATTCTTAAGTAAGAATCCGCCTCATACAGGCCGTGTAAAAGAGTTGGTCAAGATGTTTCCGAATGCCAAATTCATCTATTTGATGCGTAATCCGTATACGGTATTCGAATCTACAAGGAATTTCTTCACCAATACAATCCAGCCGTTGAAACTGGAGGATATTTCTCCAGAGGCGTTGGAACAGAATGTGCTTTCCATTTATGCCAAGCTGTATCATAAATATGAGGCGGATAAACAATTCATTCCTGAAGGAAATTTGATGGAAGTGAAGTTCGAGGATTTTGAAGCGGATGCAATGGCTATGACCGAGCATATCTATAAATCTCTTTCTATTCCCGGATTCGAAGCAGCTGCTCCGGCTATCAGCCAATATATAGGCGGAAAGAAGGGATATAAGAAGAATAAGTATAAGTATGACGACCGTACGGTCCGGTTAGTGGAAGAGAATTGGAAATTCGCTTTAGAGCAGTGGGGATATTCAATTTGAATATACTAAAGAAGGTACTGAAAAATAGCACCGGAATTTTTTCTATAAGGAGTTGAATGTGTCAAAACGTGGATAATGCTGTCGTTTAGTTCGTAGGGGCGAGGTTCGCTCGCCCGAAAACAGTTTACTTTGTGTCTTCGGGCAGGCAAACCCTGTCCCCTGATGTTGTCTTCTCCGCTCTTCAGCCCCCTGCATGCGTTTTTGAGCTTCCTAAGCCGTTTCATTAGCCGGACCAAGCATTTTCGTCCTTTCGGTTATGCCTGTCTGTCCGTCGGATTACTACAGTCTCCGGCAGCGGACTGTATAGTCCGTTGCAGTGGACCGTACAGTCTGCTATAGTGGACTGTACAGTCCATTGCCGCAGACTGTAATAATCTTCCGTTTAAAAGACCTTGGCCGACCTTGGGAAACGGCTTATTCTTCCCTTTGTTTGTGATATGATATTTAAATCTCCAAGAATAATAAGTAACCCGATTTTTTTCAAAATATTATGCCCACACACTTTTTGACTTGATCCATATTTCCAGCTTTCATAGGGAGATTATTTTACTTCAAACTCTGTATTCATGTATATTTCTAATTGTAATCCTATCTTGTATTTGCCGGGAGATAATTTCCCGGAACTGAATCGTTGTTTGTAATTAGGGTCGGTAATACGACTGACATTCCATGATACAGGTATGGAAAACAACATTGCTTCTCCTGCTTCCAAACGTGCGCAACTCCTCATGTAATCAGATTCATCTCTCGAACCGGAGCGGGTAAGCGGATGTACCATATACAATTCATCCGTTCCTATGCTCGGAAGAAACAGCGGTTGTACCGAAAGATTGGTATGGTTTTCAAACTGTATGCGGATAGAATCGTTATCGGATTCCAATACCCTAAAACTAAAAGCTCCCTGCATCTCTGTCCCTTTCACGGGCTGAATCCCCATGTCTGTCAGGTTGCAATACGTGTAGATATTGGAGAATACGTAAAAGTGAACTTGGTATTTGTTCGGTTTCAACGGATATTTAAACTCAGACATGTGAATGTGTTCGGGCAACGTATCACCTTTAGACAAATCTCTGCCCACGCCAGCAAAGGCAAGATTGTCAATGAAAGGAAACTCTTTCCACTCGCCGCCTTTCCTGTACTTCATCCAATGTAATTCAGGTTCGGCGGTAGGAGCATCTACATTGATTACATCCAACGTAATTCGTTTGGTTGAGGACGGGTAAACGGGTTGTTGGGTTCGAATTTTGTAAGCGTCCGGATGCGTAACGTAAACATTGGGAAGCCTTTGGATATGTACACGACTTTCGTACTTCTCTATTTCCGACTGTAAAAGGGGAAAATCAATGTCCTGTGCATTCAGCTTCAGCGACCAAACAGACAAAAGGACAGATAAGTAAATCAGATTTTTCATACATATCTACTTGTTAATTATTTTACCATTCTTATTTATATAATACCAATCAGAGTTATTCCGGTAATGCTTTTCGCCTTTGGAATCGGGAATTACTTTGTTCTCACCGGAGAAAGTAACCTTTGCTTTGCCGTGCTCGAATGGGTAAGCAAATTTAAATTGAGGCTTTATGGCCACATTACCCAATGAATCGGCAAAACCTACCAATCCATCCTCGTCCATTATACGGAAAAGCCCTTCTTGTATGTAGTCGGGACCATTATCATATTTGAATACATAGAAAAGTTCTTTGCCCGCATTATTGATGCAGATTATTCGAGCGTCCTTTGGCTTGTGCTCATAAACAAAACCTAGTTTTTTGATAGTATCTGTCTGACAGTATCTGTACTTGCCGTATGGCACAATGGTGTCACCCTGTTCATTCAGATAACAGACCGGAACACCCACCTCCAAAATAAGGTTCTGTGGTATGGGCGGTCAGTGTGGCATCGTATCGCATCAAGACAGGGGTATCACAAGTGCTATAACCGATAACTGAAACATCGGTGTGAGGGTTGATAGGAGTTGTCGGACTATCATTCTTGAATAAAACAGGTACAGTCCAAACGGAGTTGCAATATTCACCTTTCCAATAATTGATTGCCGGGGTCCATCGTGGCATGCTTTTTATGATTTGCAATACTTGATTATCCCATTCCGGGATTCCGCAACTTCTCATGGTTTTAGCTTCTGACACTTCTCCGTAGGAATCAATCTGTATCGTGTAAATTCCTCTGATTTGATTTTTGTTGCCCAACATTTTAGGATTGTATCTCAAGTGTTCATTGATGTAGTTGGTAATTGCATACGGATTTCCTTTTTGGAAGTAAGACCCGCTTTCCCATTCTACAAGACACTGTTTCAGTTCTTCTTCTCTAACACTATCCGTTTTTACCCTGTCTTTGTAATGTTGCGGTAAAAATGGTACATACACTGTATAAAAGCATTCCATCCGTTTGCCGTTCTTGTCCCTGCAAGGCAGGCAGTGCGGAAGCTCTTGGGTCAGTCTGATTACCTCTTTATCAAAATCTTTATGAATAGACGTCAGGATATTTATTCCACGAGGCAATCCTAAAGTATCAAGAGAGAACATTACAACGGAATAGCCTGCCACGTTCTTTTCCAGCAACTTTTTGGGGTATTTCATTCGAGAAACAAAATACTTTTCCAAATCGTAATTCCATATTGCCCATCGGGGAGGTTCTATCGTGGATAAATCCTTAATAGGCTCTCCGGTTATTTTAGCAACACCCTTGTTCCAAATGTCCTCTTTACGCCAAATACTATCCAGGCGTTCTTCGTTCTGCCTTTGTCCTTGAATACTGTTATCTGTTGTACATCTGACAGGTGCAACTTCGATTGTCAAAATCTCCGGCAGATATTGGAGAACCAGCGTACTATCTGTCAGTTCCTGTATGATATAATCTTTTCCCGATTCAAAAACTTTGATTGTATCCTCATGCAAAGAATAGGAATAGCATATTGGGGTTTGTTTTTTATCATATAGAAAACTTTGTTTCCATTCGGCACTACGAAATTCCATTTCTATTGCATATTGTTTGTCTTGGGGTAATTGCACTTTCCATATTTTATTCTCTAATAAAGCAGACATATCTACCGAACTCTTGTCTTGCGCTAAAAGTGGGCTGACAAGATTGAGAGAAAATATAAATAATATGGATAGAAAATGTTTCATAATCAATTATATAAACAATATTCAAATGTTTGCATTGGTAACAGGGTTTCCGCTGTTTATCGGATTGGTGAAAGGGGGCATTTCCTTTCTTTGTCTTATATCAGTCACACCGATAATGTTATTGCTTTCCGGAAGGAGCCATGTCCGTTGTTTATATACGATTCTTTTGGCTTTGTCCGGCTCCTGTTCCTTTATACTTGTTCTTTGCGGCGTTGAATTTGTAGCGCAAGGTGAGAGTTACTTGTCGGAACTGGGTTATATAATCGCTCATAGTGCGTATGCCGCTGTATATCAATGCGTCCGCATCGTCGGTTTCCAAAAGGTTGTTGGCTTGCAGCTGCATGCTCAGCCGGTTATTGAAGAATGCTTTGTATAGAGCCAGCGACACATTGCACGCATCTTTTTGCAGGTATATGTTCTGGTTGTGGCCGCAGGTGGTGTAAACGGCGTTTATATCAAGCAGTATACCGGCAGGCAGCGAGAAGTTGTTGCGCCAGACAAATGTACCGACAGGGTTGTTCAGTGACTTTATGCCGTTGTGGGTTTCGATGGAGAACCACTGCTTGTAGAGCTCTGCCGTGAACTGCGGTTTCCACAGCCCGATGGTGGGCGCCACTGTCAGTGATGCCGTCATGCGGTCGTAGGATTCGGTGTTTACCACTTTCATCAACGAGATGGTGGGATTCTCTTCCGAATAGTTTTCTGATATCTGTATCATGTCATCTTTCACGCGGCTGTATCCCACGGAGACATTCAGCCATTGGTAAGAGGCAGCCAGTAATATGTTTTGCGTCATGGTCGGAGTCAGGAAAGGGTTTCCTGTCTGATAAGTATAGCGGTTGGCATAATAAGTACTATTCCGCAGGTTGTCATAAGAAGGGCGGGTGATGTCTCCTGCATAACTGAGCTGCACTTGTGTCTTTCCGATGGGGAAGTTGATGTTCAGCGAAGGGAAAATGTTATCGAACTTACGGCTTTGTACATCTATGTGTTTGCCTTTCTCGTAATAGTCGAAGCCTACGTGTTCGTATCGGATGCCTGCCTGTATGCTTACGTTGCCGAAGGAACGGGTGTAGTCTGCAAACATGGAGGCGGCTCCTTCCTTTATCTCGCTGTCGTCATTGGCAAGGATACCTTCCGGATTGAGATAAAGGTTGGTGCGCTTGGTATGAGAGTATTCACCTCCGAACGATAAGTTCCCTTGCCACAGAGGATGTGAGAGTACCAACTTGGCAGCATAAAGCGTGTTGTTGTTTTCGTTCAGGGTATTGATATGGTTTTCATTGTGTTCGTTAATGATTTCCGTTGTGTTTTGTATCTCTTTGGTAGGGCTCCATAGGCCGTCGGCGTTGAAGTCGATATTCCAGTTGCCTGCCTGTCCGTTGTAGTAATAGTTCAGGTTGTGAGTGGTGGAAGGGTTGTGGATAATCATTTGGCTGGAGCTGTTCTCGTAAGGTTGGTTGTCGCACAACACTTGTGTGAGATACCGCCAGTCTTCATGGGTAGACATGTAACGGTCTATGTTGTAGCGTATTCCCATCGAATGTTTTTCATTGAACTGATAGCTCATGGCGAGCGTGCCTTCTATGTTGCTGCGTTTTGTCTTGGCGTATGTGGCATCCATCTTTTGTTGCCATAACTTGTCCAAATAGGTGTCAATGACAATCTGTTGGTTGTTCCCGCCTCGCAATTTGCCGCCGAATAAAGTGCCGGAAAGGTCGAAACCGTTTTTCCGGTAGTTGAAGTTGAACTGGTCATAGATGGTCCAGCCATACGTGCGGCGGTTGCGAGTCACGAGCCGGTTGTCGAAATCCAGAATCCTTCGCCTTGGTGCCATTTTTGGTGAGGTATACGGACAACGGCTTTTACGGAAGCGTCGTAGCGTGCTCCCGGGTTGCGTACCACTTCCACGCTCTTTACGTTGTCCGAAGAGAGTTGTTCCAGCTCCGAGCTGCTTCTCACTTTTCTTCCGTTGATGTAGACTTCCGCTGTTCCTCTTCCGAATACATTCACTGCTCCTTCTTCAGCCGAGATACCCGGTATCTTGTCGAGCAGGTCGTTGCCTGTACCGGACTTTTCCAATACGCTGCCCGCAACTGTAGTCACCATCGCATCGCCTTTCAGACGCATTTTGGGTAAGTCGGCTTTTACGGTTACTTCACCCAGTTGGTGTGTGTCTGCTGTCAGTCGGACAATCCCCATGTCGGCAGGATTCACCGGTCTGTATATGGTGGTGTATCCGATAGAGGAAATGCGTACTATCTGAGGTTGTGCTGTTGCACTCAGGCTGAATGTTCCGTCGTCTCCGCTTATTGTTCCGCTGACAAAGGCAGAGTCGGGGAGTGATAGCAGTACTACATTGGCGTATGGCATCGGTTCGTTTTTTCATCTACTAATTTCCCACTGACTGTTTGTGCTGAAAGACCGGTGATGATACTTTGGCAGGCAAGTAGCAAGCATATAATATAAAATGTTTTCATAGTATTAAATGTGTGTTTTATTGTTTTTTTATACGTTTTTTGGTATGCGATACGTGGACTGCCGTTGTGTGTATAGATAATTCCGCATTCCTCGAAACCGTTTTTTCTTCAAGATGTTTTGCATTACATAGTTGTCATGATGTGTGTCTACGCGTATGTTGTGATGCTGCTCAAAGCACCATCGGATGCATTGGTCTGCAATTCCTTTCTCTTTCCCGTTGGAGGCCATGCGGTGAATCACACCGTATGGGGCATCATTCAGCCATTTGCCATTATCGATAACCGCGTAGGTAGGGTCTTCTCCGACAATGAAACAGAAGGTTCCTACCATCTCTCCCTGCTCATTCTCGCATATGTAGCTGTGTCCGTCGGCTATTTCGCGGCGGATGTATTCCTCAGAGGGATAGCCGTTTATCCATTGGTTGGGATTGCCGTGCTCTTGCATGAACTTGCGTGCATAGTCATACATGGCCATTACCGGCTCCAGGTCATTGAGGGTTGTTTTTCTGATTCTCATGCTTTCTGGGTTTATATCGTGTTAAGATTAGCAATTCATTCTGTATACATTGGTCTCTTTCTGTTCAAATCCCATTGTCTGATACAGCTTGTTGGCGGCTGTCCGTTTAGGGTTGGAGGTCAGCATCAGCGCGGGGATGCCTTGCGATTTCACGAAATCGATGGCGTGGCGCACCAACATCTTACTGAGTCCTTTTCCGCGATAAGCTTCGTCTATCACCACATCTTCTATCCATGCTTTTCCGCCGGTGGGGGAATGATAGATTCCGACGGTCAGCATTCCTGCCACCGCTTTGTCATCCAGCAGGAAGAAGAGATGGCTGTTCGCTGACGCGAGTGTATGCCTGAAGGCTTCTTCTGTAAGTTGTATGGGTCGGGTAGTCAGTTGAGTCAGGAATTTCCGGGTGGCTTCCAGATATTCCGGCTTGTATTCCAGTATTTCGATGATTTGAGTCATAAATAAGTCGGTTTTATGTCTATATATAATAAGGTGTAGCCTGCTTTAGGTCCGCGCTTTGAAGACCGGTGCTATTTTTGTATCTCCGATTCGAAACCGAACCAATAACCATGTTCCGTGTCGGTGCTTACAGGCAGGAAGCAGAGGCGTAGTTCGGGTTTATAGTTGCCATAGATCACTTCCCAATGTTCGGGTGGAATTTGCCGCTTGGTTTTCACGTGTTCTGCCGGAAGTTTCTTGAGTGACATGCCTGCTTCTATCCATGCTATGGAGGCTTGTGTCCGATAGTCGGGATAATATTGTTTGCAATATTCATATAGAACTAATCCGCGTCTCTCCAGACTCATGGGTTGGTCAATGAGATTGGCTTCTGTCAGATAAGCCAGAAATCTATATAGAAAACGCCTGTCGTTCAGTATGAGTTCCCGTGTCAGTTCCTGCCACGCGGGAGTATTATAGAAGGCATCGAGCAAGCGGGACAGTCTGCGTGCTGTTTGCAGTTCGCCTACACTGATTTCTCCGGTTTGCAATACTTCATAAGGCGGAAGGGGAGAGTAGCGGATACCTAATTCGTCTGCCCGGTGGCGCATCTCTGTTCCGGGCAATAGCTTAAGAGATTCCAATTGGATTTCTCCGGCGCGGTATCCCGCAAGGGTATATATGTCTTCAAATATTTCATCCAAGCGATAAAGCGGGAGTCCGGCAATCAGGTCGGCATGGGTTTCCATATTGGATAGTGAGCACAGGAATTTCAATCCTTCCAATGCATCGGAGAGTTTGCCTATTCTTCGGCTTTTCTCTAAAACGGGTTCACGCAGACTTTGAATACCGGCTTCCAGATGAAGGAGTCCTGCCGGTAATTGTCGCAATTCTTTTTTTAGCTCTTCAGACAACAGGGCGGGATGAATTTCCAGATGGAAGCAGATGTCGGGTGAGAACTCCAGAAAAAGTCGGAGAAGTTCTTTGGCGCGGCGCGGATTATAGTTGAAGGTGCGGTCGAGCACACGTACATTCTTGATGCCGTGGCTGTGAATGATTTGCAGTCTGTGGCGTATGCTTTCGATGGACAGTGTGCGCACCGGTTTTTCTCCTCCGCTTACGCAAAAGGCGCAAGTATTGAAGCAACCGCGTGTGGTCTCCAACTGGACAAAAGGTTTGCTCCAATTAAAGAAACGGCTTTCTTCGGGAGGAACGAGGCCGGAAAAGTTCAGTACGCGGGCTAAACCGTTGTCTTTATATTCTTTTTCGGCGGTCAGATAGCAGAGCCCCGGAATGGTGTTCCACTTCTCAGGCTGTTTCCGGCATGCCAGCCATTGCGGAAACGCTTCTTCTCCCTCTCCTCTGAATACACAGTCGACAAAAGGATTCTTACGCAGAAACTCTTCATTATCTCCCAAAAACTCGGGACCGCCCAAAATGAGACAGACATCCGGCAGTAATGCCTTTACGCGGGAAGTGATATGCATCAGTTGTTCGTGATTGAACAGCCAGGCGGTGGCTGCAAGTATGTCGGGCCGGCGGCGATAGATTTCATCGACAATCATCCCTACATTTTCATTGATGGTAGCGGATACTATATCCCATTCCACAGAGGTGTCCGAAGCCATTTGTGCATGCAAGGCAGGGAGTGCCAGTGAAGAGTGAGCATACGAACAGTTGAGGTCTATCCAGAGAATCTTCATTCTTAATATTGTTTTCTGTTTGCAAAGATAGCTTTTTTTTTATATCTTGCCTGTGTTTTTAAATAAATACCGTTATGATTAGAAGGGTAGAATTACAAGATGCTAAAGCGATTGCGGCTATTTATAATGAGTATGTAATACATAGTGTGGTTACATTTGATATTGAGCCTGTGCGCGAAGAGGATATGCGTGGTCGGATAGCCGGGATTTCGGCTCATTATCCTTATTTTGTTTGTGAATCAGACGGAAAAGTTGTGGGGTATTGCTATGCTCATCCCTGGAAACAGCGTGTGGCCTACGGACATACGCTGGAGACAACTGTTTACCTTCTTCCCGATTGTGTGGGGAAAGGTATGGGAACCCAACTCATGATGCGTTTGATAGAAGAATGCCGGAGGGAGGGTTACCATGCACTGATAGCTTGTCTGACGGAACCGAATGAAGACAGTACTTCTTTACATACTAAGCTGGGATTTCAAAAAGTATCTCATTTTAAGGAGGTTGGACTGAAGTTCGGGCGTTGGCTTGATGTCAGCGATTATGAACTTATCTTATAATCAGTGAACATTTCTATCCAAAAAGGGGTTATAGCCATTAAACCTAAAAAAACTGACTATGACTCAAATTAATATTAAAGGGTATATGAAGACTCCTTCGTCCAATGACGGTTATCGGGTATTGGTCGACCGTCTTTGGCCCAGAGGCATGAAACGGGAGTATCTGAAATACGATTATTGGGCAAAAGAACTGACTCCTTCCAATGATTTGCGTAAATGGTTTCATGCTGATGTCGGAAAAAAGATGGGGAGCCTTTGCTGATATGTACCAAAAGGAACTGGAACGCTCACATGCTGTTAAAACGTTCATTGATAGGATAAAACCTTATGAAAAGGTTACACTCCTTTATGCTTCGAAGAATCAGGAGCAGAATCATGCGCGTGTATTGGCGCAATATTTAAGCACACGTTTTTTAGTTTTTGTGCGAAAAAAAAGCTAACTTTGCGACCGTTTTAGGTAAAAAGAAGGATTATGATACAAAAGGTTCTAATCGCCAATCGTGGCGAGATAGCCGTACGTGTAATGCGTTCCTGTAAGGAAATGGGCATTCGCACTGTGGCTGTTTTCTCGGAAGCCGACCGTACGGCGCGTCATGTGATGTATGCAGACGAAGCCTGTCTGATAGGGCCTGCCGCTTCCAAAGAAAGTTATCTGAATATAGATAATATTATCAAAGCTGCCAAGCAGCATCATGCCGATGCCATTCATCCCGGCTATGGCTTCTTATCCGAGAATGCAGACTTTGCCCGCCGTTGTAAGGAAGAAGGTATTATTTTTATCGGTCCGGCTGCCGAGACAATGGAGGCGATGGGCGATAAGATTGCTGCCCGTAAACGTATGATTGCAGCCGGTGTACCAGTCGTTCCCGGAACGGAACAGCCGTTACAGAGTGCTGAGGAAGCACTCCGCATTTGCAATGAGATTGGTTATCCTGTGATGTTGAAGGCTTCAATGGGCGGTGGCGGAAAGGGTATGCGTCTTATTCATAATGAAAATGAGGTAGTGGAAGCTTATAATACTGCCCGTTCGGAATCCATGTCGTCTTTTGGAGATGATACTGTTTATCTGGAGAAGTTTGTGGAAGAACCTCACCATATCGAATTTCAAATTCTGGGTGATAATCATGGCAATGTAGTTCATCTGTTCGACCGCGAATGTTCTGTTCAGCGTCGTAACCAGAAAATAGTGGAAGAAAGTCCTTCACCGTTTCTTACTCCCGAACTTCGTAAGGAGATGGGAGAAAAGGCAGTTGCCGCAGCCAAGGCAGTGAACTATTCGGGTGCAGGAACCATTGAGTTTCTGGTGGACAAGAACCGTAACTTCTATTTCCTTGAAATGAATACCCGCCTTCAGGTGGAACATCCTATTACGGAGGAGGTAGTTGGTGTGGACTTGGTAAAGGAACAAATCCGTATTGCCAATGATGAGGTGTTGCATCTCAGACAGGAAGAGCTGTTTCAGCGCGGCCACGCCATCGAATGCCGTATCTGTGCCGAGGACACGGAAAACAATTTCATGCCTTCGCCGGGTATTATCAAGCAGCTTACTGAACCAAACGGTATCGGTGTCCGTATAGACAGCTATGTGTACGAAGGGTATGAGATACCTATTTATTACGATCCCATGATCGGTAAGTTGATTGTGTGGGCCACCACCCGTCAATATGCCATCGAGCGTATGCGCCGAGTGCTTTATGAATATAAAATTACCGGACTGAAGACTAATCTCAGTTATTTGAAACGTATCATGCATACGCCCGACTTTGTAAAAGGCGAATATAATACGTTGTTTATCGAGAAGAATTCCCGTATGCTGTTGCGTAGTAATGGCAACAACGAAGAAATCGAGAATATTGCCATGATTGCCTCTACATCGATTATCTGATGAATCTGGAAGAAAACAAGAGTTCACAGTTGCCCGACGGTCGTCCCATTAGCCGTTGGCGTGAGTTCGGTTTGCAGAAGGGAGTATTATCGCATCTAACAAACGGAAAAGAAAAGATATGGAAATACATATAGGAGTACCGCATCGCCGATGTAACTTTGGTGAGCAAAGAGGGTAATAAGGTACAGTTCCTTATCGATGGAAAACCATACGATGTGGATATTGTGATGGCTGAGAACGGAAGTTGCTCCATTCTTCACGATGGCAATTCGTTTAATGCCGAGTTGATTCGCGGTGAAGGTGGTAAGAGTTATGACGTGAATATGTTTTATCGCTCTTATCACGTAGATATTGTGGATACGCAGACCAAGTACTTGCGCATGAAGAAGGGTGGAGAAGAGAAACAAGACGATCGGATTATTGCACCCATGCCGGGTAAGGTCGTTAAAATCCCCGTTCAAAAGGGAGACCGCCTTAGTGCGGGAGACATCGTGGTAGTGCTGGAAGCCATGAAGATGCAGAGCAACTACAAAGTAAGTTCGGATTGTGTCGTAAAGGATATTCTGGTGCAGGAGGGCGATGCCGTCAATGCCAATCAGGAGTTGATAATATTGGATATCATAAAAGAAGACTGAAAGAACCATGACAAGAGAAGAAATATACAGCCGGTTTGAGGAACTGGACAAAAAGGCATCGCTGGGTGGCGGTGTGGACAAGATAGAGAAGCAGCATGCACAGGGCAAGATGACTGCCCGCGAACGTATTGAAATGCTCCTTGACAAAGGTACGTTCAATGAATTGGATAAGTTGGTGAACCACCGTTGCACCAATTTCGGTATGGATAAAAAACAGATTGCCGGAGATGGAATGGTGACAGGTTACGGAAAGATAGACGGCCGCCTGGTTTTTGTGTATGCTTACGACTTCACCGCACACGGTGGTTCGCTGAGTGAAACCAATGCAGCCAAGATTGTCAAGGTGCAGGAACTTGCCCTGAAGAACGGTGCGCCTGTTATTGCACTGAACGATTCGGGCGGTGCCCGTATTCAGGAAGGTGTGAACAGTCTTGCCGGTTATGCGTCTATCTTCTATCAGAACACCATCGCTTCGGGTGTTATTCCTCAGATTTCTGCCATCTTGGGTCCTTGTGCGGGTGGTGCCTGCTACTCTCCGGCACTGACCGACTTTATCTTTATGGTGAAAGAGCAAAGCCACATGTTTATTACCGGTCCCGATGTGGTAAAGACGGTGACCAATGAAGAGGTAGGAAAAGAAGAACTGGGTGGCGCTTATACTCACAGTGCCAAGAGTGGTGTCACTCACTTTATGTGTAATAATGAAGAGGAAGCTCTGATGAGTATTCGCGAGTTGTTGAGTTTCTTGCCTTCCAACAATATGGAGGATGCTCCCCTTGCCCCCTGTACGGATGATATTCATCGCCAGGTAGAAGCACTTCAGACCGTTATTCCCGAAGACCCCAATATGCCTTACGACATCAAAGATATTATCGAACCGGTGCTGGACAACCAGTACTTTTTGCGAAGTAATGCCTCATTTTGCCAAAGAACGTGGTAGTGGGATTCGGTCGTTTGGGAGGTCGTTCGGTGGGTATCGTTGCCAACCAGCCCGCTTACCTTGCCGGTGTGCTCGATATCGACGCCAGTGACAAGGCTGCTCGCTTCATCCGTTTCTGCGACTGTTTCAATATTCCTTTGATTACTTTTGAGGATGTTCCCGGTTTTCTTCCCGGTACGGTGCAGGAGCACAACGGTATTATTCGCCACGGTGCGAAAATCGTGTATGCATACGCTGAGGCCACAGTCCCCAAAGTAACCCTGATTACCCGTAAGGCATACGGTGGAGCCTATATCGTCATGTCCAGCAAGCCGATAGGTGCTGATGTGAATCTGGCTTATCCACAGGCGGAAATTGCAGTGATGGGTGCCGAGGGTGCAGTAAACATCCTGTATCGTAAATCGACTCCCGAAGAGAAGCAGGAGATAATAAAGGAGTATGAGAATAAGTTCTCCAACCCTTACCGTGCAGCCGAACGCGGTTTGATTGATGAAGTAATTATGCCGCGCGATACAAGATATAAACTGGCTCAGGCTTTGGATATGTGTCACAACAAAAAACCAAAGTAATCCTCCCAAAAAGCATGGCAATATGCCGTTGTAATGAAAGTGCCTTCTTTTATACTTTAGAGTGTTAATAATATGAAGTGAATCCCATTTTGCTGTCTCTATGCAAGAAGACGGTAAAATGGGATTCTTTGGTATTGTTATATTTGCCGGGAGCCGGCGATGAAGAAAATCTACTCTTTTAACCACCGGTTTATGAGTGTCATGATCTCTTCTTGTGTTTTTTTATCGAAGCTGCCGATACGTGTGCGGTGACTGCCACCGGGTAATGTATATACCTTGATATTTTCTTTTTCTTCCAGCCAGGTGACGCCCGATGCAGTCCATGGATCATCTCCTCCATAGATATAAATCATTTTCGGGTCGTTTTTCTTCAAGAATTTCACCGTTTTCTTATAGAGCGTATCATCAAAGCTGAGGTGCTGCAAATCGGCCGGAAGCATAACCCGGTACATATAGTTTTTGCTACTTTTGATATGTGAGATTATTTTTTCAAAAGGCTTGGTGTATCCATATCCATAATACCCTAATTCCTTCGGCTGCTTTGTACATTAAAAGAAGGGATAGGGGGAATTGCGTCCGAAAAAATAATCAGGCTCACAGATAGCGATGAAGTGGTTGAAGATAGTTTGATTGTCGGCTTTGGGTGAAGGTATCTTAGTGACGGAAGTGCCCCATTGCCATAATGCGAAGGAATATTCCAGCACATTGAAATCATAGATTTCTGTAATGGGTACACGGAAAGTATATCCTTTGTTTAAACAATATCTCTCGAACATAGGCAGTAACTCAGCCTTTCTTTTAATACTTCCAATGGAATCTTTACTTTTTCCCGATTTTGGGCTGTGGAGACTGTTTCGGCAATGAAAGGTTCATGGCGCCCGTCTTCCAGTGATTTGTTGAGGGGAGCTACATAAGGAACGGAGAAATCAACATCGTCAGGGAAGTAGGCACGATAGAACATGGTGGTTTGCCCTCCTTTACTGATTCCTGTCGAAATCCATTTTTGAGGATAAAGTTGCTTAAAGGTGGTGGTGACGTGATGTAAGTCATACAGGGAGTTTTCCACAGTCAGGTAATCCCAGTTGCAAGGGTCAGGCATGGATGCATCAAAATAACGGTATTCCACAAATACCAGATTGGCATTTAATCGTTTGGAGAGCTCTTCCTGATATCGTGGTGCTAACGCATAAGTGGCGGCATATCCTTCGGTTACCAAGATAGTAGGACGGTCAAAACCAATATGACCTAAGATGATTCGTTGTTTGAAACTACCGGCTTCCGGGTGTTTAGGATCGAGCAATTGCTCGATGAACAAAACATATTTTTCGGGATATGCATTGCTTTCGAGCGGCTTAATGTCGGTAATTCCCGGAAGACTTTGGAGCTTTTTTAGCAGCTCGGTAGGATTGTTTTCTGCATGGATGAACTCTAATGGCAGTAGCAGAATACATACTGCCCATATAAAAAGAGAGATAGTGTGTTTCATAATTCTTTTCTGATAAAATAAGCTAATAGGCAACAAAAGTAGCGTTTTATTTCGATATTGTTCTTCAATCTTTTATCTTTGTGTAACTTAACAACCTAGAAATAATATGTTTTTTCTTTGCAGACTATGGATATGGTGTAAACGCTTCCGTCATCGTTGTGGTTACGGCGTGCACTCCCCGTCCGATTTTTTTTTGGATAACTTCCATTATTTATGAAATGATCTCCTTACTATGCATACCGGACATTGAAGAAAAGGGGCTTTTCAAATTATCTGCCTCACTATCGGCGCAAAGTGAACCGTTTGCTGTTCAGATTGGTTAATTATTTCAGACCGAAATCATTGATAGAAGTGGGGATTGGTAATGGAGCATCCATCAGTTATATGCGTGCGGCTTGCCGCACTATGGACTCTGTTACGCTGAAGGGAAGAGACCGGGATAAAACGTTGCTGCAACTGACCAAAAAGTTGGAAGAACTGAAAAGCGTCGATTGTCTGCACATTGCACATACTCCTTTCTATCAAGAGGTGTTTGAAGAGGCGTTACCTTATGTGCAGCCCGACAGTTGGTTTATCATCGGAGGAATTTACGAATCACAAGAGAAGCGCAAATGGTGGAAAGAGATGGTTGCTGACGAACGAGTCGGTATTACTTTTGATTTATATGATATTGGTCTGGTATTTTTTAATAAGAATCGTTATAAACAGCATTATATAGTCAACTTTTTATAAATATGACCATGAAAAAAAGTATGATATACACGAAGACAGGCGATAAGGGCACCACCTCATTGGTAGGAGGAGTTCGTGTGCCTAAGACTCACATACGCTTGGAAGCTTATGGAACAGTCGATGAATTGAATTCCTATCTGGGTCTTTTGCAAACATATTTGACAGAAGAGGCCGATAAAAGGTTGGTGGCCTATGTACAGAATAAGTTATTTTCCGTTGGTTCCTATTTGGCAACCGATCAGAGCCAGACTGAATTGCGCATAGAGAGCCGTATAAATGACAAAGATATTACATTGTTGGAACAAGCTATCGATGAAATAGACAATGCACTTACTCCTCTTCATGCCTTTATTCTGCCGGGAGGAGCGCGTGGGGCTGCTGTTTGTCATATATGCCGTACGGTGTGTCGGAGGGCTGAGCGTCGTATATTGGCATTGGCGGGAGAATGTGAGATAGAGGCTCGTGTTACAGCTTTTGTCAATAGATTGTCGGATTATCTGTTCATTTTGGCATGGAAGTTGAACTATCTTGCGAAAAAAGGAAGAAATTTTTTGGGATAAAAGTTGCAAATGAAATAATTTATTATACTTTGCGGCTAATTAGAGAACGAAAGAAAAGTATTTACTTAAAAAATAAGAAAACTATGTACTGGACATTAGAATTGGCCTCGAAGTTAGAGGATGCTCCCTGGCCTGCTACAAAGGATGAGTTGATT
>ENA-OQBD01000130-OQBD01000130.1-human-gut-metagenome-genome-assembly--contig:-NODE-130-length-43626-cov-4.188717_pt1 | contig 43626 bp, 40 predicted proteins | sample MGYA00242742_ERZ504543 | MGnify/ENA primary metagenome ERZ504543 (study PRJEB26092, sample SAMD00036239) | human gut metagenome | host: Homo sapiens | study: EMG produced TPA metagenomics assembly of...
ATTCACAACGAACCCCCTATAAGCATTTCGAAAAGAGCGTCGGTGGTTGCATTTATTGCTCGATTTTCTGAGTATTGTATACTCGATTTCTCTCAAATTGCACGGTGAATACAGGTTGAAACGGTTCGTTTGATAACGGTTATTTTTTTACAAAATACGAATTTGTTAATCAAAATGGTTGAATAATATTTAATACTCTTGATGCTGAACTGCTGTTTTACTAAAATCTTCGAAAAAAAGCATTTAGATATGAGCCTAATCCCTTACTTAGAGTAGTTTCAACTTTAGAGGAGTCGTGTCAATGAATAGTAATTGCGCATTGCGTAATTTATATTCTGATTCGTTATTGAAAAAAGTTGAAATTAATCTAGGGGGGGTGACGATTCTTAGCTATATCTCTTTCCGTAAATAAATCTAAGGACAATTGCATAGTAGATTTTGTCAGGAGGCTTTTACTCGCTATAAGAGAGTGCCTCCTTATTTGTTTATGCGGTTGCTTCATCATTCAGCAAAGTAGCCTCATATTTTTCATTCGCGCATGCATTTTTACTTAACACCATGCTTCAACAAATTCAATACCAGAACAGAAAAAAGGGATGGTTGATATGTACCTAGATAATGACTTGCGCTTGAAAGCTCTCGATTTGTTTGAACGCGGATTCAGTTACAAAGCAGTTGCTCGTCAGTTGCAACTTAATCCCGAAACAGTGCGTGAATGGGTTTATTTGTGGCGTGCTTTGGGATCTGATCTTTATAAGCATCCCGAAAAGCGACCGCATCGCTACTCACCAGAAGTGAAATTGGCTGCAATAAAAGACCGTTTAAATGGCGTTCCGATGATAGACATAATGCGTCGTTATCAAATCGCAAGTAGAAACCGAATCAAGAGTTGGTGCGCGCAATATGCCAAGCAAGGCCCTTCGGCATTTGGGAAGAATAAGCAGCAATAGGAGAAATAACAATAAAAAAATCGGCAAGTAAGGCCGATGAACAAAACAGCTAATTCAACAGAGGCACTTCAGTAAAACATCAGATGAAAGATTAATTGTGACAGTAGAAATTTCAGTGATAATACCTGCATATAATGCGGAAAAAACCATAGGCAGATGCCTTGATTCCGTATTATGCCAGGCACCTGAAATGGAAATAATCATTGTCGACGATTGCTCAACCGATCAAACATATGATGTTTGCAAAGAGTACCAGTCACGCTATAGCAATATCGTCCTTATTCAAAATGATCAGAATATCGGGCAAGGCCTATCACGTAATAAAGGAATCGAAGCAGCATCCGGTAAGTATCTTTCCTTTGTTGATTCGGACGATACGATATCTCAGTATATGTACAGCGATATGTTGTCTCTTGCTTATAGGGGTGAGTACGATATTGTGCGTTGTGGATTCAAGCGAATCTACGAATTCATGGCACCTTGCATTGAAGTCACTAAAAGGCTAAACAATATTGAAGAGTTTCGTACTTCTGACGAAATTTGCAAAAAATTTCTTCCTAAGTTTGTAGGATTTTTTGCCAGGTGAGTCGATTGAAAAACGTCTACCTTGGTCAGCATGTACCTATTTATATAAATCCGTAATTATAAAAAGTAAAAAAATAAAGTTTGTATCAGAGCGCTATAGCGAAGACTTGTTTTTTAATCTTGAAGTTCTTGATGCGGTAGAAACCTGTATTTCAACAGATGCTGAATACTATTTCTATATTGATAATCCGTGTTCAACGATGCATCAATATAATAATCCTCTTGTTAAATGCGAGAAATTACTTTCTTTTGCAGAGGGTAAAAATAAAGACATTATTAAGAGGACTTATTTAACTATACTAAACTCCCTACCTGAAGCTGCTACGCAATTGATCTACGATACCTCTATTCCGTGGAGCGAAAAGAAAAGAATATTAAAGCAGCTCAGGAATGAGCTTCCTTTTGTTGTGTGTTTCGCGGTGTATCCCATACACGAATTACAGTTTTATCTACGAGCTTTCTTTGTATGTGCTAAACATAATTTTGTTACAGCAGAATTGCTTTGTGCCTATATAAACATTTTTAGAATGTGGATTATCAAGCAGTTTCGTTGGTGCCGAGATATTGCTCATTTGGGTCAAGCGCAAAGGTGTGAGAAAAATGAGCAATAAAAACCTAAACCAAACCAAGAGTAAACAAACTGCTTCTTGCTTAAATGATGTTTTAGATCAAGAAGCAAAAACGCCAATGTCTCGAACTGTACTTGCGACAAAGAATGCTGCGTTTGGTTTGGCTGGCCAGACAATCAACCTCTTAGTAACATTTGCTTCGCGCACGGTATTTATTTACCTGCTTGGTGAATATTATCTAGGCGTAAACTATCTTTTTATAGATATTTTAAATGTGCTTTCGTTTGCTGAATTGGGTTTTGGATCAGCGATGACGTTCGCCTTGTATTCCCCCGTGGCGAAAGGACAAAACGAAAAAGTTCGACAGCTAATCTACTTTTATCGCAACGCTTATCGCGTAATTGCATTCGTAGTGTTGTTGTTTGGCTTAGCTCTTCTTCCATTTTTGCAATATTTGGTTTCGGATGCAGGAACTATTACGCTTTCAGAACTTCGGCTTTATTTCCTTATTTTTCTTGCTAATACGGTGATTTCTTATTTCGTCACGTATAAATTCGGCCTATTAAATGCGTTACAAAAAACCTATATTCAGACAAATTTTGGAACTATAACGACAATTATTTGCGCATTAGCACAAATAGCAGCATTGGTTTTAACGCAGAGTTTTCTTGTCTATTTGCTGGCAAATTTTGTTGTGCTTACTGTGTCGCGTTTTATGTTGGCAAGGTTATTTGAACGTTCGTTATCCAATACTCAAAAACAAGCCTAAGCAATTACTGCCCAAAAGCGAAAAACGAAAAATTCTGCACGAAGTGAAAGGCCTTGCTGTTCATCAATTTTCTGGTGTTGCAGTACACGCAACCGACAGCATAATCATCGCTATTATTCCTACGCTAGGTATTGTCTTAGTAGGTACGGTTGGTAATTACAACATGATCATAACCACAATTCAAGGAATTGTGCTTGTTATAGTAAACAGCGTTGTAGCTGGTTTCGGCAATTTAGCTGCACTTGAATCAAAGCAAAAGTTTAAAGAAGTATTTGATGAGGCAAACTTTATTGGGTTTTGGATTTTTGGGTTATGTGCTGTCTGTCTCTTTGTGCTTCTGCCTTCGTTTATTGAGCTATGGATTGGTGAAACTTATCTCATAGATACCGCAAGTTTTACGCTGATTCTAGTGAATTTCTATTTGCAAGGACAAAGTGTGGTGTATAACAACGCACGCATTGCGAAAGGCAATTTTAACAAAGATAAATGGTGGTCCTTGCTTCAGGCGATAATCAATCTTGTTGTTTCGATAGTGTGCGCACTGCAATTTGGTTTGGTCGGAGTGTTTGTTGGAACGGTAGTTTCGCGCCTGGTTTTTGTAATTTCGAGACCTTGTTCAACGTATCGGTTTTTATTTGGATGTTCTCCTTGGCGGTATTTTGCCGACATTGCTAAGTATGGCTTCTTTGCTATTTTGGCAGTAGTTGTAGCTACGAGTGTGTCATCTATTTTCTTGGAAGCGCTCAGCATTGCAAACTTTTGTTTGGCTATGATTGCCTGCTTTGTTATTACCAATGTTGTTTTCTTTATATGCACGTTTAAAAGCACTGTATTTCAGGCAGTGAAAAAGCGCGCTTTCTCTTTGGTGAAATCCCCGTTAGAAAGGGGTGATTGCTCGTGAGTATGCAAAATGCAAACGCAAACATGGAATCTGAAAAAAATGCGAATGCAACAACAAAGAATGCAAACGCTACCCAGTTCACTTCAGGACTCGTAAGTGTGGTAACCCCTTGTTATAACGGCGAGTCTTTTCTTGATCGTTATTTTGAAGGCATTCTTGCGCAAACTTATAGACCAATCGAAGTTATTTTGGTTGATGATGGATCAACCGATGCAACGTATTCTTTGACGCTCTCGTACAAAGAAAAGCTGGAAGCGCAAGGCATTCGGCTTGTTTGTATCCATCAAAATAATAGGGGTCAAGCTGCAGCTATTAATCGTGCATTACCTGCGGTGACAGGCGAGTTTATAATGTGGCCTGATAGCGATGATCTTATGTATCCCGACAATCTGAAGAAGAAAGTAGACTATTTAAATACCCATCCCAATACTGGTTTTGTTTGCTGCCGGGTCAATCGCGTCCGCGAGGGAAGCCTTAACAGGATTATTTCGATAGATAAAGTTTCTGACCCTTCGAACCCCTGGATTTTCGATGCTCTTATTCGAGATAAGGGCGTTTATTGTCTGGATATTGCATACCTTGCACGAACGGAAGCTTTGTTTAGTGCCTTAGGGGGACGACGAATAGTAGAGAGCCCAGCAGGACAAAATTATCAACTGCTACTTCCTCTTGCATATTGCAATCGCTGCGGCTTCATCAATGAGGCGCTTGTTGCCTATGTTGTGCGTGAAGGAAGTCATTCTAATAGCTTTACTTCCTTTGAAGCACAAATTAAAAGGATCCATGAATTCGAAGAACTTCTCCACAAAGTGATACGCGCCATTCCAATGGCAGAAAAAGAACGAGAACTTTATGACCAATACATAGACACGAAGTTCTTACCAAGACGTTTTGTTCTATGTGCTGAATTTGGTGAAACACAAGGTATGAATAAAGCCAAAAGGAAGCTTGACCAGTTGCAAGGGCGTTCTTTTGCGCGGGAAGTAATAGCGTTCTTGTGCCGTCTTCATCTTGGAGGTACTTTGCCTAAGCTCGCTTCTGTTTTCGGGAAAGCGAAAAGCGCTTTTACGAGGGTGAATAGCACCCCGAAAAGAAAACAAAACAGAATCTTGAAAAGGGGAGACTGTGATTTAAAAGGATGGAAGCACCAATCCAAAACACTTATTTCTAAGCAGGCAGACAAGCAGTCACTAAAGATTGGGAAATCATGAAAGTCGGAATTCTTACTTTTCAAAACGCGAATAATTATGGTGCAGCACTTCAAGCCTTCGCTTTATGTAGCACAGTGCGCAAATTAGGATACGACGCTGAACTTATCAACTACGAAAATCCTTTGGTAACGGAGTATGAAAATCCACGGTTACCACATTTATCAGAAGTAATAACAAATCCTGTTGGTTCTGTATTTCGATTGACAACCGCAAAGGCTTTTTCTTGTCGAAAAAGAGCTTTTGATTCTTTTATCGAAAAGCATGGGCTAATAGGTCCTTCGATTGAAACACAGGAGGATATCGAAGAGAAATATGATGTTGTTGTAGTTGGAAGCGATCAGGTGTGGAACCCAGTTATTACTGGTGGCGATATGACCTATTTTCTTTCGAAGGTCGATTCTTTACATACATGCAAAATGGCGTATGCGGCGAGCTTTGGCTACGAATCATTTCCAAGTAACTTGGCGAAACAATGCGGTGAAGCGCTTGCTGATTTTGATTGCATTGGGGTTCGTGAGATAGAAGGAAGCATTCTGGTGAAAACTCTGTCAGGTTTTGATTCCTCGGTTGTTTTAGACCCTACGTTGTTATTTCGAAAAAGTGATTGGGAAACGGTAGCTGCGTCGGGTTCAGCTCGAGACAGTATTTTGCAATTTGCTGAGCTAGACCAGGGATATGTATTTGTCTATATTGCTGCCGAGCGATCAAAAACTATTTCCTTTGCAAAGCGCGTAGCAAAACAAAGAGGTTTAAACATAGTACTTATAAGCGGTTATCGTAGTCTCCCTTTTATTCATTGTGGGAAAGATGCCTCGTTTGTCTCGTTGGAAGAATTTCTCTTCCTGATTCAGCATGCTAGTCTCGTGGTGACGAGCTCTTTTCATGGGTATGCTTTGGCGTTTGCTTTGGAAAAAGATGTTTATTTTTCGCTGGTCGATGGTGGAAATACTAAAAACTCTCGATTGCTATCGCTGGCAAAAATTACAAAGACCGAAAACAGAGAAATCTCCGATCAAACGTCTTTGTGCTCTATGGATTATTCCGCTATAAGAAGGCAAATCGAAACAGAACGCCAGCGGTCTCTTTTATTTTTGCAGCACGGTTTAGAAAAATGTGCCGTTGCTCGAAAGGAGAGGCAGGTATGAGCAAAGGAATACTATATACCTGTGATTTGATTTGCTATGGCGTTGCATCTCCTGTGGCGTTTCATGACTACATTTCTCTGCTAGAAAAGCGTTCGGGTAAGGTACTGAAGCAGTATATCCATCGTGGGTTTGGGCTCAAAACGCGCGAAGGAGCAAAAGTTGTTTACAAAGACGGAACGATAGAGCAGGACACGTTAGAAGCAAACCTATGGAGCCATCTTTGGTATCACTATTTAACCAGGGAAAGCTGTTATCAATGCAAATATCATTCTCTTGAGCGTCCAGGCAATATAACCATTGGAGATTACTGGGGCGTTGAAAAGGTGCTTCCTGAGTTTAAAGACGAATGGGGAGTATCGTGTGTTTTGGTAAACGACAGGCAGGGTTTAGCCTTACTAGATCAAGCAAAAGAATACCTTGTATTGCATAAAACATCAGCATTGGATGTTGCTAATACGACACAGCCTATGTTGTTTAAACAGCCTGAAGGCGACAGACAAAATGTTTTTTGGAAAGTTTACGACAAGGTTGGTTTTGAGGAGGCTTGCAAATCCCTTGGATTTCTAGGATGCAAAAAATCTATCGAGCCAGTACGACGAATAGTGTCCTCGGCTTCCCATCTGTTTATATCGGCACTAAAAGCAAAAGCTAGTATTAATAGCAAGGTTAGAAACAATGAGACAAAAGAAGTATGCAAAGGCATAGGCAACTCTGAAGAGGGTAACGAATATAGCGAGACGCTTGGGCAGTGGAACGCCCCTCTAGCTTATGCCGCAAAACATACTAATGAAGCAATAAGAAAGCAAAGCTCTTCAGGTGGAGTATTTTATGCTCTGGCTCAAACTGTCATTAATCAAGGTGGAGTCGTATATGGCTGTGCGTTTGACGAAAACCTTAACGTTCAACATATTCGCTGTAAAACCATGGATGAAGTTGTTTGTTGCATGGGCTCAAAATACTCGCAAAGCGATCTTGGTGACTCTTTAGAAAAGGCTAATGAAGACATAAATGCTGGCAGGAATGTACTTTTTACGGGTACGCCTTGTCAGATAGCTGCGGTTCGTGCGGTATGTGAAAAACTGAAAATGTTTAACTTATCTAACAAAATCAAAAAAGTTACTGCGAGTAAAGCAAGCAATACCGTTTTTGTTGGTGTAACTTGTCAGTCTTGCAAGGAAGCATCGGGCGTCGAAATTCCCAAGTTATTTAACAGTGCTAAGGAGTGTTGTGGTTGTACAGCTTGTATGGCCTTATGCCCTCAGGGAGCAATAGAGATGCGGGTTGATTCTAGAGGATTTGCGTATCCGCACATCATTTCGAATTTATGCACGGGGTGTATGAAGTGCATAAGCTCATGCAGTTTTCAGAATAAACTAGAAAATTCTATCGATTTCTTATGCCGAAATGAACGAAAAGAGGAACGATGTCGGTAGATATTTCGGTAATAATCCCTGCTTATAATGCAGAAAAAACACTCGTACGCTGTCTCGATAGCGTTTTGTGTCAAAGGTCAAATTTAGAAGTAATTTTGATCGATGATTGTTCCACAGATGAGACTTTAGAGGTTTGCAAAGAGTATCAGTCTAGATATGACAATGTATGTGTTATTCGTAACTCAAATAATATTGGACAGGGTTTATCGCGCAATGTAGGGATTAAAAAAGCAGTCGGTAGGTATCTCGCTTTCGTAGATGCAGACGATATGATTTCTGAATACATGTTTGAGGATTTATTCTCCTTAGCATGTGCGGGCGATTACGACATTGTTGGCTGTAGTCTTAAAGAAATAAATGAGGGAGAGCTATCGAAAAACAATTTCGATATTTTCGTTAATCAACTTGCCAAACAACGGGTTCGAAGTGTTGAGAGCTTCGATAAAGAAGGTATCGAGTCGGTTTTGATATCTGCCTTGATTGGAGGGGTCGTCGAAGAACCTCTTGTGAAAGTGCTTCCTTGGTCTCCATGTACGTATCTTTATCGAACTAACTTAATAAAAGCTAACGGTATCGTGTTTCTCTCTGAGAGAGTTACTTACAGTGAGGATTTATTCTTTAATCTTGATGCATTTCGAAAGGCGAATAGTTGCGCGATAACAACTACGGAATACTACTTTTATTTAAATAATCCCCTTTCTACAGTGCATCGTTATCATGATCCAGTAAGTAAATGTGAAAAGTTACTTACATATACGGGGAAAAGTAAAAGTTTATTTCGAAAGGCTCAGGTAAGAATTTTCAACACGTTTGTTGAAAGTTTGCTTCGACTAGCAACCGATAACTCTATTCCCTGGGTAAAAAAATGCATTATTACGAAAAAACTAAATTCTACCAGCGTATTTATTGATTCGTTCTTAAATGTATCTACAAATGATCTTACTTTTCCAAGCAAAATATTTTTGATGTGCGCCAGAAAAAAATGGACGATTCTTGAATTAACTCTTGTTTATGCGGCAGCAATAAAGAATCAAATTCTTGATTTATTTCATCAAGGAAGAGGAAGTTTGTCTACAACAGCAGACAGGAAGCAACATTTATAAGCACTGCAAAGCGTAGTGGATCTAGAGATCGCAAATAAACCGCTTCTATTAATTCCAATATAACAACGAAGAAGAATTTTAAAAACAGCAGATTTTACGTATCAAAAAAGTAACCTGTGTTGTTCAAATGTAAACCCGTGTAAATTACGACAAAAAAGTGGAAGAAAGTCTCTTTAGATAGCACCCATATGATATACTGGCCTGGTCTGTCAAGAGGGCAGGCATTGAAACTATAGGCCCCCGAGACATGTTTGCTGTTGGCGCATAGATCTACGCGTAGCATGCATGGTTAATGTTTGAAACCGCAAACACGTACGAAGGGTCCCTGATTACATTTTGAAAGGGGTCCGTTTTGACCGAAATCAAGAACACCTCCGTTATTGATTTTCAGGACATTTCTGATGAAGAAATGAACCAGATGATCGATGGCACCTTGACCGACTTCGACGAGGGCGATCTTATCGACGGTACCGTTGTTAAGATTGAGCACGATGAAGTTCTCGTTGACATCGGATTCAAGAGCGAGGGCGTTATTCCTGCTCGCGAGCTTTCCATCCGTAAGGACGCAGATCCTTCTGAGGTTGTAAACCTGGGTGACAAGATCGAGGCACTGGTTCTCCAGAAGGAGGACAAAGACGGCCGCCTCATCCTTTCCAAGAAGCGCGCAGAGTACGAGCGTGCTTGGATTCAGGTTGAGGATAAATTCAAGGCTGGCGAAGTTGTTACTGGTGAAGTTATCGAAGTTGTTAAGGGCGGCTTGATCCTTGACATCGGTCTTCGTGGCTTCTTGCCTGCATCTTTGGTTGACCTTCGTCGCGTTAAGGATCTTTCTGCTTATCTTGGTACCGAAATTGAAGCTCGCGTTATCGAGATGGATCGCAACCGCAACAACGTTGTTCTTTCTCGTCGTGTTCTTCTCGAAGAAGGCCGCAAGAATGAGCGCGCTGAAATTCTGGAGAAGCTCTCTAAGGGCATGCGCCTGAAGGGTACCGTTTCTTCTATTGTAGACTTCGGTGCATTTGTTGACCTTGGCGGTATTGACGGTCTGATTCACATCTCTGAGCTTTCTTGGAGCCACGTAAATCATCCTTCCGAGGTTGTTAAGGTTGGCGAAGAAGTTGAGGTTGAGGTTCTCGACGTTGATCTTCAGCGTGAGCGCATCTCCTTGGGTCTCAAGCAGACCACCGAGGATCCTTGGACCAAGCTTGTTGAAACCTATCCTGTAGGCACTGTTGTAGATGGCAAGGTTACCAAGATCGTTCCATTCGGTGCATTTATCGAGCTCGGTGCTAACGTAGAAGGCTTGGTACACATCTCCGAGATGGCTATGAAGCACATCGATTCACCTGCTCAGGTAGTTCATGTGGGCGATACCGTAAAGGTAAAGGTTATGGACGTAAACGTAGAGCGTCGTCGCATTTCCTTGTCCATGAAGGCTGCTGCTGAAGAGCTGGGCATTGAAATTGAAGTAGCTGAACCTGAAAACAAGGAAGAAGCTGCTGCTGACGCTGAGTAGTACTCAGAATAGTACACGCCTAAGCATTTATAAAAGCGAGATCACTTCGGTGGTCTCGCTTTTTTGTTTGCTTTAAATTTGTCAAAGGTGAAGAGATTTCCGCTGATCAGACACTACTTCTACTTTGCGGACATCAGCTTTATAACCCAGAGACGTCTCCGGGAGAACGGATTATTTCAAAAGACTTACCTTTTAAGATGAGTCTTGTCTTGCAAGGTTCAAAGAAGGCGCTGCCTTGGAAGCTTTAGATTTATAAGACAAATGTATTGATGTTCTTAACTGTTTACCAAGGGTTACTTTTGGTGTATACCTAGTAATAGTTAACTACAGCTAATTTTCTGTAGTTAGGTGAGGTATATTTCGAAAGTAAAGGAGATGCAGCATGAATCCAGGATTGTTAGTAGGAGCTGGCTTTTTACTTGGCAGTGTTGGGGTGAAAGCGCTTACCAGCCAAAAGGCAAAACAAGTTTATGTCAAGGGTATTGTCCAAGGGATGCGCGCAAAAGAAGAAGTTCAGACAATGGTAGATGAGGCTCGAGCAGAATTCGACGATCTCCTTGCTGAGGCGGGTTATACCAAGGAATTAGAGGATGGAGAACAGGGCGGAGCAGAAACAGCTTCTCATTACGAGGACGAAGGCGAATCAAGCGACGATGAGGATGATGGGTCTGCGCGTAAAACCTCAAAAACTTCTTCAGTAATTGATGAAGCGGCAAAACAAGCAAAAAAGGCAGCAGCGCGTGCTTCTAAAGTTGGTGTGGGTAAGGGTGCCGGCCATGGTGGTCACGGCCATGGCCACGGTCGAGCTGGAAAGTAGGAATTGTGAATTTTGCAATCGTGCATGAGGTTCCAGGACGTATTCGTGTGTCAGTTGGCGGAAAGATACCCGAGTCTCATGCATGTGCAATGGAGGAACGTTTACTTGCTTTACCGGCGGTAAATACGTGTGTTGCTTATCCAAAAGCTGGATCGCTTGCAGTTACGTTTAATCGAACTGAGCAAGATCGCCAAACAGTTATTGATGAACTTGAGGCACTCGATCCTTTGATGCTTACAAAAACTGATTCGCGTGAGCTTTTGGTTCGTACTCCGCGTTTTCGGCATCTGTTTTCACAACTTGCCAATATGGTTCTTGCGCATTATGCACGGCGGATAATGCTGCCTGTCCCTGTTAAGGCAGCGTGGACTATATGGTCGGCAATACCCTTTATGGGGGCAGCTTTGCAAAGTTTGCGAGTGGGCAAGTTGAATGTTCCTGTTCTTGATGCTGCTGCAATAGTTATGGGTCTAATTCAGGGAAAACCTGCAACTTCAAGTTCAACCATGCTTTTACTCCATGTGGGTGAAGTGCTTGAAGATTATACGCAAAGACGAACGGAAAGCGGTCTTATTCGATCGATGCTGACTCTTCCAGAAACGGTACGCGTAGTGCGCGACGATTCTGAATTTGAAGTCGAGTTGAGTGATTTGAAAGCGGGTGATTGCGTTGTCGTGCGTACGGGACATCAAATTCCCATTGATGGAACCGTAACAAAAGGTGAAGCCGCCGTGAATCAAAGTTCCCTTACTGGTGAATCGATGCCCGTTGTTCGTGTACGAGGGGATTCGGTTTACGCGGGGACAGTTGTTGAGGAAGGCGAGGTGTTCATCCGAATTTCAGGATCGCCAGAAGAAAGCAAGCTACGTTCCATCGTCACGATGGTTGAGCAATCAGAGGAATTAAAATCAAGCGATCAGCGTCATATTGAACAGATGGCAGACAAGCTGGTTCCGTGGAATTTCTTATTGGCGGGTATTGTCGCCGCCACTACGCGTAATCTCCAAAAGACTTCTGCAGCGTTAATGGTTGATTATTCGTGCGCTCTTCGTTTGTCGGGATCAATTGCGGTAATGGCGGCTCAGCGTGAAGGTGCGCAGGCAGGTTTTTTGGTGAAAGGCTCTAAGTATTTTGACCATATGGCTCAAGCAGATACGATTGTTTTTGATAAAACGGGGACTCTAACTCAAGCGGTACCTTCGGTGCGCGAGGTGGTTGCATATAACAATTGGGAACGCGATGAAGTGCTACGTTTAGCTGCTTGTCTGGAGGAGCATTTTCCTCACCCTGTTGCACGAGCTGTGGTGAATAAAGCTTTCGAAGAAGGTTTAGAGCATCGCGAGCGTCATGCAGAAGTGGAGTATGTGGTAGCGCATGGTATTGTTTCTACTCTTGAGGGTGCTCGTGTTTTGATAGGCAGCGAGCACTTTGTAATCGAAGACGAGGGAGTGTCTATTTCTGAAGAAGAACTGGATGTAATTCATAGTCGTTCAGAAGGTTCATCTCCTTTGTTCTTAGCGGTCGATGGAGTGTTGCGTGGTGTTATCTATATTGACGATCCATTAAAGGAAGGAATAAGCGATGTGCTTGATGAGTTGCGTCGTCTTGGGTTCAAGCGTGTGGTGATGCTTACGGGAGATAACTATCGAAGTGCTTCGCGTATTGCGCGTATTGCAGGTGTAGATGATTTTCAAGCTGATATGCTGCCCGAAGACAAATGTCGAGTGATAGACGAGCTTCAGGAAGCTGGTCATAAAGTGGTTATGGTCGGAGATGGCGTTAATGATTCCCCTGCGCTTTCGCGCGCTTATGTAAGTGTTGCTATGGGAGCGGGAAGTGCCATTGCTCGCGAGGCAGCTGATATCGCCTTGGTAACAGATGATCTTTATTCACTCATTGAGCTCCGACGATTAAGTGTTGCGCTCGAAAAACGGATGAAACACGGTTATTCCTTTACGGTGGCGTTTAATTCTTTGTTACTGGCACTTGGTATTTCAGGGGTAATTACGCCTCAGATTTCTTCGGTTTTGCATAATTCGGCAACGATAGGCATATCCGCGGCTAATACCCGTCATTACCTGCCAAAAAGTTCTTCAATTGCCAGAGACTAACCTTATCACGTCCATACGAGAAAAATGCAGATGAGAAAAAGCTAGGGCTGGAGTTTTACTCCAGCCCTTTTAATGCTTTGAGTTCTTGAACTGACAGCTAAGGTAATTAAAGAGAATATCGGCAAGAATGGATGCTGGGGTATAGGTCGAACGAAAAGAAAACCAAATTAGATTTGTATTATCAACTTTCAAGAGTTTAGCTTAGTAGTACAACGGCAGTAAGCTGTCTGGACATTGCTTCGTCATGGATGATGTTTGCAAGAGTTTAAGTTAGGTAAAATATCTAAAAGTCGACTTCTGGTTAAGGAATAATTTGACTCAGCTTAATGAAGAGATTTTAGTGGGGATAGTAGAGCGTTATAAAGAGGTGCTTCCTAGATTGAGATCCAAATCTCTATCTAAATGGGAGGCTGTGAAACAATTTCAAATCGCATGGGATCCTAATGCGGAAAATGTAGTAACAATGTTAGAAGAGGCTGTAAGTGGCGCTGATAACCTACTTATGGGGAATCAGTGCTACCCAAAGATAAGGTAGTTTTACGACTTTCTTATAAATTTGAGTATGTCTTCGTAACCTTTTACTCCTGAAGCAACATCCATGATGATCTTGTGGTAATCATTGGCTTGGGGTGCAAATTTAATGCCGTTTTTGTGCAGGAAAACACCAAGAAGTAAAGCTCCGGTTCGCTTGTTTCCATTAATAAAGGGGTGCTGGGTTACTATTTCAAAGCAAAGACGAGCCGCTTTTCTTCGATAGTGGGATAAAAATCGATTCCATCAAAAGTTTGCCACGGCTGAGCAATAGCTGCTTCTAGCAATCCTTCATCTCGCATCCCGTCTGCTCCTCCGAATCTCTCAACTGTTCGTTTGTGTAGCGCGAGAACTATTCCTTTAGTAATTGGTTTCATCATTTCGCTAAAGCCTCAAATACATCTTTATATTCATCCATAAGATCATCGGCAACTGATAGATAATTGGCGACTTCGGATGGAGCTTCGTCTTCTATAGGGACAATTTTGAAAGCTGGCTTATTCCTTTTAAATACTGTTACTGATACCTTTTCTTTCATAACGAGATCGGTTATTTGAGTAAAGTTCGTTCGTGCATCGGTGAAACTTGCAGTGTAGTTCATGATTATTCCAATCTCATAGAAATACGTTAAGAAAATAGTATCTTAAAACACTACAGTTTTCATATATGTTTTCAGCAATATTTAGGTAGTGAAGAGTTCCAATAATAAAACTATCTCTTTGAATTCTTATAGGCAGCTGAGTTATATGGATGAGGAATATGAAACATTACATTGACGAAGTGAATGCTATTTTTAGATTAAATAATAGATTGATCGAACTGATTGCACTACTCTTCCTCCTTTTTCGTGATAACAGCTAAAGCGCTTTCTATCTCGTAAAATGTATAATGTTGTACGTTGTGATTTCGTTTGAAACGTTGGGGCATTTCTATTAGGTAAGTGGTGGAGTGGCAATGGGCGAATATGAATATCATGCATTTGCAATAGATGAAGATTTTTATGAAAAGACGCTCATCGAGTATTTTTGTGAAAACTTAGATTATGAGCATTTATATGGTCCTGATGTTCCCAGAACTACTACTGAATATCATGACGTTTTTCTGCCTGATATTTTGCCAGAGGCGTTAGAGCGCATTAATCCAACTTTACCAAGGCAAGCCATCAACGAAGCAGTTCTCAAAATCAATGATATAGATACGGGGTCTTTGCAGCAAAGAAATGAAGCTTTTCACGAGTATCTTCAATCTGGTGTTGAAGTGCGATTTTTCGATGGCAAAGAAGAGCAAAATGACATTGTTTATTTAATTGATTTTGATAATCCAGAGAACAACGATTTTCATGTAGTAAACCAATGGACTTTTGTTGAATACTCCAATAAACGTCCTGATTTAATCGTTTTCGTAAATGGAATGCCTTTAGTTATTTTTGAGCTTAAATCGCCTTCGCGGGAAGAAACAGATTCATCTGATGCTTACTTGCAGCTCAGAAATTACATGCAGCATATTCCTTCTATGTTTGTGCCGAACGCCTTTTTGTGTTATGAGTGATATGTCCGATACGCGTGTCGGTACTATAACGGCTTCAGAGGACCGTTTTGTTAAGTGGAAATCGATCGACGGTGATTATTCCGAAACCCAAAACGCCGACTGGAAAACCATGCTGGAAGGAATGTTCCGTAAAGAGCGTTTGACGGACATAATTAAAAATTTCATATGCTTTAATGATTCAGTAGATTCAGTAGTGAAAATTCTTGCCGGTTATCATCAATATTTTGCAGTTCATAAAGCAGCTGATCGAGCGGTTGAGGCCGTAGCGGGTGACGGTAAGATTGGTGTTTTCTGGCATACCCAGGGTTCTGGGAAATCTCTTTCTATGGTGTTTCTTGCGCATATGCTTCAAGAAAAACTGCAGAGTCCTACCATTGTGGTAATCACTGACCGTAATGATTTAGATGATCAGTTATTTTCTCAGTTTGGGCGTTGTGCCAATTTCTTGCGTCAGAAGCCAGAGCGAGCGATAAATAGAAAAAATCTTCAAGTGTTACTGCGTGACAGGGAAGCGAATGGCATCATTTTTACAACCATGCAGAAATTTATGGAAGACGATGAGCCGTTGTGTGATCGTAGTAATGTAGTAGTAATGGTTGATGAGGCACATCGCGGACAATATGGATTAACGGAAAAAATGACTGCTGATGGCCGTATTTCTATCGGCGCTGCGCGTCTTGTTAGAAAGGCGCTACCAAATGCTTCTTATATTGGATTTACCGGGACACCAATTTCCACCGAAGATAAAAATACCCGCGAAATATTTGGCGACTATATCGATGTTTACGATATGACCCAGGCGGTTGAAGACGAGGCAACACGGCCTGTTTATTACGAAAGCAGGGTTGTTGCGCTGGGTCTTAACGAGGAAACGCTTGCGCAGTTGGATAGAGAGTATGCTGATTTCGCAAATGAAGCTAATGAAATCAGTGTGGAAAAGAGCAAGCGAGACTTTGCTGGATTGGATGCAATTTTTGCAACACCGCAAGTTATTGATTCTCTTTGTCGGGATATTATTGACCACTACGAAAACTATAGAAGTGACGTTTTAACAGGTAAGGCGCTCATTGTTGCTTATTCTCGTCCGGTCGCCATGAAAATTTATTACCGCATGTTAGAACTTCGTCCTGAGTGGAAAGAAAAACTAGGAGTAGTTATGACTATGGGAAATCAGGATCCGGAAGAATGGTTTGAAGTCTGCGGCGGGAAAACCCACAAGAAGGAAATGGAGCGACGCTTCAAGAAGGAAGATGATCCACTCAAAATTGCCATCGTTGTTGATATGTGGTTGACGGGTTTTGACGTTCCGTCGCTTGCAACAATGTATGTATTTAAGCCTATGAAGGGCCATAACTTAATGCAGGCTATTGCTCGCGTGAATCGTGTTTATAAAGGCAAAGAGGGTGGACTTGTAGTTGACTACATCGGTATAGCCAATGCATTAAAACGTGCAATGAAGGATTATACGCAGCGTGACCAGCATAATTACGGTGACATGGATATTGCAGCTACCGCCTATCCAAAATTCTTAGACAAACTAGAGGTTTGTCGAGATTTGCTTTATGGGTTTGAATATCACGATCGTATTTTCTCGAACAGCAGAGTTGAGCTTGCTGAAGCCATTAATGAAGGAACTAACTGGCTTTTGGATCCTGGTCATAAAGAAGATATGGAGGACTTTGTAAAACAAGCCCAACTCATGAATCAAGCATTAAGTCTTTGTAAGAGTTTGGTTTCCGAGGAAGACCAGCATGAAGCGGCATTTCTTTCTGTTTTACGAGTTCAAGTTTTACGTATCACGGGCAGAACCGGAACTGGCGGAGGCGGGATGACCTATGCGGAATTCAACAAGCATATTGCATCCATCCTTGAACAGGCGGTAACTGCGCAGGGAACTATCAATATTTTTGAAAAGGATTCAGTAGAAATTTCCATCTTTGATGAGGCGTTTCTTGAAGAACTTGCCCACATGAAAGAAAAGAACATAGCCTTAGAAACCCTGAAACGACTTATTAAAGAACAAGTTAAGAATTACCAAAAGACTAGTGTGGTAAAGGCTCAAAAGTTTTCCGAGATGCTCCAAAAGTCAGTTAATGGTTATCTAAATGGCATGCTAACCAATGCGGAAGTCATCGAAGAGCTTCTCAATATGGCTAAGGAAATGATGGCGGAGCGGAAAGAAGGAAAAGATTTAGGTTTATCTCAAGAAGAGCTTGCGTTTTACGATGCACTTACTAAGCCGCAAGCAGTAAAAGATTTTTATGATAACGAAGAATTAATAGCGATTACTCGTGAGCTTACCGAAGCTATGCGGCAAAATGCAACAATCGACTGGCAACGTAAGGAAAGTGCGCGAGCTGGTATGCGAAGGGCAATAAAACGCCTATTAAGACACCACAGGTATCCTCCCGAAGGCATGGAAGATGCTATGGAAACAGTTATGGCACAATGTGAGCTCTGGGCAGATACTAAAATCGCTTAATTATTAAGGACTATTTTAATGGCTAAAGCAAAGAAAACAGATAACACTGCAGAAATAGGGTTTGAGGAGCAAATCTGGAAAGCGGCAGATAAGCTTCGTGGAAACCTCGATGCTTCCGAATATAAAAATGTTGTTCTTGGTTTAATTTTCTTGAAGTACATTTCGGATAAATTTGAGCAGCGCTATCAGGAACTCGTTGAGGAAGGTGAAGGATTCGAAGAGGATAGGGATGAATATACCTATCAGAATATCTTCTTTGTTCCGCAAGAGGCTCGTTGGGAAACGATAGCCGCCGCTGCTCATACTCCCGAAATAGGTAAGGTTATCGATAATGCAATGCGCATGATTGAATCCGAAAATGATTCTTTAAAGGGAGTTTTGCCGAAGAATTTTGCTCGTCAAGAATTGGATAAGCGCCGTCTTGGTGATGTAGTAGATCTTTTCACTAATGTAAAAATGGCCGAAAAAGGCGACACTCGCGATATTTTAGGACGCACTTATGAGTATTGCTTATCTAAATTCGCCGAGAAAGAGGGTAAGAATGCGGGCGAATTCTATACGCCAGCTTGCGTAGTTAAAACTCTGGTCGAGGTTATTCAGCCGCTTCATGGTCGTGTTTATGATCCTTGCTGTGGATCAGGTGGCATGTTTGTGCAGTCAGCTGAATTTATTAAGCGCCATCAAGGTAATATCAATGATATTTCAGTTTATGGGCAGGAGAGTAATCCTACTACCTGGAAAATGGCAACTATGAATCTTGCTATTCGAGGTATTTCGGCTGATCTTGGAAAATTTAATGCGGATACTTTCTTTGATGATTGCCATAAGAATGAACGCTTTGACTACATTCTGGCCAATCCTCCTTTCAATATGAAGGATTGGGGTGGAGATAGATTAAAGGATGATCCTCGATGGGATTTTGGTATTCCCCCTGAGGGAAATGCAAACTTTGCGTGGCTACAGCACATGATCCATCACCTGTCTCGAAAAGGACGTTTGGGTATGGTGCTGGCCAACGGGTCTCTTTCTTCGCAAACTTCCGGTGAAGGCGCTATTCGAAAGAATATTGTTGATGATGATTTGGTTGAAGGCATTATTGCGATGCCGGGTCAGCTTTTCTACAGTACTCAAATTCCTGTTTCATTATGGATTATCAATAAATCAAAAAACCAATCAGGAAAGACCTTGTTTGTAGATGCGCGCGAGATGGGAACCATGGTAACCCGAAAGTTGCGTGAATTTACTGATGAAGATATCGCTAAAGTTGCTGGTGCTTTTGATGCTTTTCGTGAGGGTACTTTTGAGCCAGAAAAAGGCTTTTCAGCTGAAGCGACAATAGAGGATATTGCTAAGCAGGATTATATTCTGACGCCTGGGCGATATGTTGGTATTGCCGATGTTGAGGAAGATGACGAGCCTTTTGACGACAAAATGAAGCGCTTAACGGGTGAACTAAGCGAACTCTTCAAAGAGTCTGATCGTCTACAGGAACAAATTAAGAAAAACTTGGAGGCGATCGGGTATGGGTTATAGGGTAATTAAGAAAATATGTGAATTAGGAGAAGTTGTGGGTGGTGCTACACCTTCAACAAAAGTGTCTTCATATTGGGGTGGGGATATCTCTTGGATTAGCCCGAAAGATTTGGCTGGATATGGTAAACGTTATATTTCTTATGGAGAACGAAATATAACACAGGAGGGATTAGATAGCTGTTCGGCGATAATGCTTCCAAAAGGCACTATATTGTTTAGTTCGAGAGCCCCGATAGGGTATACCGCTATAGCGTCACAGCCGTTGTGTACGAATCAGGGATTCAAATCTGTAGTGCCCAATAGAGATACAGACTCCCTTTTTCTGTATTATTTACTTAAATCGAATGCTCAGCAGATTGCTAGTCATGGATCCGGTACAACATTTAAGGAAATTTCTGGCAAAGCTATGCGAGAAATTGAGTTGTCCGTTCCGACTGATAAGGGGGAACAGAAAAAGATAGCCTCAATTCTCGATTCTATTGATACTAAAATTGAGCTAAACAATCGTATAAATGATTATTTAGCTGCATAGGTAGTTTGACCTTCGAGACGTCTATTTCGCCAGACATCAGTTTGGGGAGTAGCGTGGCACGAAGTTCACCCAAGCCTGTAGACTCAGCGTCATTAGCCGCGATCTGGCTAAGAGCCACATTCAGCAAAGACAAATCTTCGGACCTGCATGTAGCAGAAACATTGAACTCCATCATTTGCTTCTTATCCCCACGAGGCATTTTCGTGCCTTTCGCGCCCCGCATAACATGATCAAAGAAACGGTCTTGGCGAAGGCAGGCGTGCAAATAGGGTGCATATTCGATGCTATTTGCCCTAAAAACAAGAACGTCCCCGGAGCATGTGCCACCAAACGGCGCGTACCACACTTTTTTGAAATAGGGCCTGATATTCGAAACCAGAGTATCACCTGTAGCATAGCGCGTAACTTTGCCAGTCGCTGGCAAAGAGGTTGCCTGCTGACGCCCTCGCTTGTTTTGAAGAAGAGATTCTGTAGAAACATAGGTATCGAGATCGGCATCTTCGCAATTTGCTTTATCAGTAACCTGATAGCAAATATCACCCAAGCAATCGGTGCCTGATTCGCAATACTTCCCAACAACGACCTCACAAAGCTGTGCTAAATAATCATTTATACGATTGTTTAAGGTGATTTTTTTCTGCAATGAATCAAGAATTTCTACCATTCGTTGCATGTCTGATTGCTGTGAGGGATATTTAATTGGGAACTTTCGAAGAGAGCCTAAACTAATATACTGTTGGGTGCTACCTGATGTGGCACTGGCAATATATTCTTTTGCAGTAGGGCTTTGCAGGTAGTAGTAAAGATATTTGCTCCTGATCTCATCAGATACTTTAAAGAGTCCCATATTTTTAATAGCAAAATTTGGTTCTGAGGCTATTCGACAGACAGAACCAATTGTTCCAATCATACTGAATAAGATGTCGTTCACATCGACTTTACTTCTTTTATTGATGGTTTCATAGTCGATTGGACTGATTGTTTTTGCGGTTTTGGTATCTATCACTCCATTAGTAATGTGCTTTGATGTAAGCAATTTGTATCCGTTGCTTACATGTTTGGGAGAGTCGTGCGTTCCGTCTTTGACGTCATCACAAAAAGTAATCGCTTAGCTCTATTTTCCATTTGATCATGTATTGCTCCGATAGTTAGGATAATAGGCTGTATTATTGCAGATTGAACAGCATCACTTCATCTTGCTTGATACGATCATAAAAGCGGGGGCGTAATTCCTTTGGAGGGGCGGAGATTATTTCTATAGAAGAAGAAAGTCGCTCTTCGAGTTCTTTTTCTATGTGATATAGATCTTGAATACGCATGCTTTTCCCACAAAGGAGACGAATGTCTATATCGCTATTAGGTGTTTCTTCGCCGCGCGCATATGAGCCAAACAGGTATGCTTCTTTAACGTCGTAGTTTTTCATGACGTCGCAAACTACCTTCTTGATTGTATCTTGCGTGGGCATGGGTAAACCTCCTTGTTTGTTTAGATTATAACAAGGAAAAGGAGAGTGTATTTGGTAGCGCCTGATTGTTTATGTTAGATATCTACGATGTGATGCTTTTACGTTGCTTTCGTTTACCAAGACATAATGCATTGTGGTGTCGATGCGGGAGTGTCCAAGTAATTTTTGAACTTGCTCGATTGGCATACCTCTATCGATGGCATTAGTGGCAAGGTTCGTCGGAGTTATTGGGATGAACACTTATTAACACCAAGGCGTTTTCCGATAGAACGCAATCTATCTTCTATTGCTCCGATCGTTAAGCGTTTGTGCGAAGTATTGAATCCTACAAAAAGGGCTGGATTATTGTCGTTTCTTGATTCTAGGTATCGCTCTAAATATATTTTGGTTTTTGCATCGAAGTACGCCCTGCGTTCCTTATTGCCTTTACCAAGAACAATGCATTCGCGTTCAAGAAAATTGATATCAGTTTTATTCAATCTGACAAGTTCACCGATACGTATGCCTGTTGAAGATAGAAGTTCAATGATGGCCCTGTCTCTTAATGTCGGGCAACCATCGCGGATAATTTCAATTTGTTCATCAGTGAAAGTTTCTTTTATGACTGATATAGTTTTGACTCGTTTGATTCTGCGAACAGGACTTTTGACTATATATTCTTCATCTTCAAGCCAGGAGAAAAAGGTGGACATTATTCTTCGTATGTTATCTAGGGTTACTCTACTTGGACTTTTATGTTCTTGATAAGAGTCTAAATAGTTCCTGAGGTCATCCGTTGTTATTTGAGGAAATGGCTTCTGAATTTGGTCTGATATTTTTTGGATGACTGATTGATAGTACTTAATTGTCTGCGGAGAACATCCCTCCACTTTTTTGGCTTGCAGAAACAGATCAAGAATGTTTTTATCGTCATGAATGGCATTTGATGACGTTAGCTTAAATGCTTCGGTAAGGACATTCTGAAGAGCTTTCATCTGGACACTATTAAGGTAAATCGACATTTTGTTTGCAATTTGATTAGCTAATGTTTCATCCATTTTTTTCTCCTAAGTCGCAAGGTTGAAGCATGCTGCGATTAAGGAGTGTTTGCTTTGGAAAAGGGTATTGGATTACATGGTTAAACTCCAGTTTGTATAGCTACAAGAAGAAATGATTATTTAGCTGCGTAGTCTATGATGAAATAAGGACTCATGCTATGCCTTGAAGCAGATGTGAGTAATTTGCCAGACGAAGCGACCAAGCATTGAGACATGACATTCTTTGCAGCGGGTTCAAATGATCTGACCATAAACCAGCATCCAAAATCATCAGCTTTATCTCGATAGTAAGCAGGTATCTCTTCAAGGGGTGGTGTTTCTCTTTGAATCTTCTCAACATGAACCCACCAGCGCCCTTGACCACCACTGTGAATCAATAAAAATCTCGGATCGGTATCATCCAAGATTTCATCTGCGGTTTTATTGGATATCGGGCTACCAAGTTTGCCGTACCAGACATGACCTATCAAATCGATGATTTCACGATGGGCAGCAATCGTTCCGCACTCAGGCGCAAAATTTTCTGCAAATCTCAAGGCGACGGTGCGCATCTATACCACAACCTTCGAGACATCGATCTCGCCAGACATGAGCTTTGGAAGAAGACTATCGCGTAATGATTCAAGATAACGAGCCTCATTACGATTTGCCTCAATGGTTTCGAAAAATGGTTTTGACCAGCAATTAAATGTCCGTAGACCAGACTTGCTGGGCAACGGAATTTCGATGCTTTTGAAATCGGTTTTGTTGAACTTGCGTTGCACGGAACCGCCGATCACAGAATCAATCAAATGCTGACCTAGCCGTGACTTAAACAAAAGATAAAGGTAGTCATTAGCGTGCTGATCGTTGATTGTCCCCTTTACCAGGATTTCATTGTTGCCCAAAGTCATCGGTTTGTCCAAAACAGGACAACGGTGAACGCTCCCGACATCACCAACGTTAGAAATAATCACTTCTCCGCCATGCAGAGCAGACTTCGACAGGAAGCGATAGGAGTGCTCGGGGACAAAGACATTGAAGCTACCAGACTTAAAGTCGGTATTCCGCATGAAATATGCATATCCACCATCGTTCAGTAGTTCGACATTTTGCTTTAAGGAAGCGAAGCTTCCATTAGCGACATAATCTGTCACAACCAAGTCGAGACTACCAATCGCTGCAGCATCCATGCTTCCCCAAGGGTCGTCTTCGCTTTCAATCCAATGAATAAAGCGTGTTTGCAGCGCTTCAGTTAAATAATCATTTATTCGGTTACTTAATTATTTGCTGCCTTTTTCTGTTTTCGCCTGCTCATATATAATCATTCAGTAACTGCTAAGCCTTGTTGAGCTAAACAATTCTCTACTTAATAGAAAGAGATAGCATGAACTCTTGGATTATTCGCGCCGGAAAAGGTGGAATGCGAGCTAATGAGTGGATTTCTGGCGGCTACATTGCTATTTACTGGGATTTTAATGGCGAAGATATAGCATCGCTTTCAAAGGAACAGTTAAAGTTGCTTTATAGGAAAGTTAACCCTGAAGCAACTAAGCAGGTTGTCGCTGCTCATGTTGGTATGGTATATCGCTTTTCTCATGAAATAGTGGAAGGTTCAAATGTTGTTATGTATGATCCTTCTACTCGTTTGTATCATTTGGGAACAGTGACAGGCGAATGTCTATTTATTCCTTCCGATGAAAATGATGACGACAATGGCTCTTATCGTCGCAAGGTCATTTGGGAGACAACAGCGTCTCGAGACTTACTATCTTCTTCTGCTAAGCATTCTTTAGGGTCAATATCTACCTTATTTGGTGTTTCAGATGAAACGATGATCGAGCTTCAGAGTGCTGCTAAGGGAGATATATTTCAGAATATATCGGATGATGCCGAAGAGGAAAGCTCAATTGAGGCTCGTGAAGCAACGGCAGAAGATGGTATTGAGAGAATTAAAGATCGTATTATGCAGCTAGCATGGGACGACATGGAATTGTTAGTAGCAGGGGTTCTTCGTTCTATGGGCTATAAAACTTCAATGACTCGCAAGGGTGCAGATGGTGGAAAAGATATTATCGCTTCACCAGACGGACTTGGTTTGGAATCTCCTCGTATTGTTGTAGAGGTAAAACACAGAAAAGGCTCTATGGGTGCTCCAGCATTAAGATCGTTTATTGGCGGTTTGCGTAATACTGACAGTGGGCTTTTTGTTAGTACAGGCGGTTTCACACGCGAGGCAGAGTATGAAGCAGATCGTGCTCTGATGCCTGTTAAGTTGTTAGACCTTGATCAGTTTGCTCATCTTCTTGTAGATAATTACGAAGCTGCTGATTTAGAAACTCGAGCTATTCTTCCATTAGTGCGCATCTATTGGCTAGCTTAATTGGTGGATAGTTACTACGGATTACGAGGTAAAAGCCATGGCGAAACCAAAGATCGGTCTTGGAGATATTGAAAAAGCAGTTGATATTGGTAAGGAAGCTCTGCCTTATGTAGAACCTGCCGTTAAGAAATATGCACCTATAGTAGCTGAACAGTTTGCGAAAAAAGCTGAACAGGCTGGCGGCGCTGTTAGAGGCGTCCAAAGCGCTGTATTTGGAAAAGCTCAGCAGCTAAAAGACAACAAGGCGCAGAAGAAAGAATTAGAGGTCGCTCGAAATCGTGCAATAGCAAGCTCTCTGCCACCAGTTTCTGCTGAGAAGTTTTTTGAAAATTTCGAAGCGAATATTTCTGATGTAAATAATCTTAAAAATGGTTATATGGCTATTTCTGGTTGCTATGCCATATTGACTATGAAATCAAACCGTGAAAAAGATCTATCGGAATACAGAGACGTTTATGTAGGCTGTAGCGAAACAGTTGGTTTTGATGTGTATTCACAGTTATGTGGTTTTGGCAACGTTGATGTGTATGCTGATTTTAAATTTAAACAGCCTATGAAAATCCTGATTTATCCTTGCGATAGCGATCAACTTAAAGATCGTTATGCTTCTCTTGTTCAGGATCTTCAGTCTGTTTTGTCTTATAACAAATGGGAAGCTATGAAATCTGAACAATATAGTGCGCAGTAGGGTGATGTTCGGTGAAAGATAACGAGCTTGCTCCTGTAACTGTCGAAATCGTAAGGCCTGAAGACCTAGATCGAATTTCTGTACTGGGCAAAATCGATAAGGACAATTCCGGCGGAGTTAGTTTAACGGGAAAAGTTGATGCGGTTCTAGGTATAGCGTCTAATGTTTTGGATGCTGTTGAAGGAGCTAATCTTTATAAGGTCGAGGTTCCTGATGGTTATACACTGCAAGACCTAATCAAGTCGTCAAAGGACGATGGCTCACTTCGTGCATTGGTGAAAGATGCTAATGGCAAGCTTAATGGTGATGTGTCATTAAGGCTTAATGGAATAAGTCCTGCTCAAGTTGCTTCTGTGGGTTTATCCGCGGCAGCTATGGTTGTTGGCCAAGCATACATGACAGAGATCAGCGATACCCTACATAGTATTGATTCAAAGCTTGATAGCGTTATGGCTATGATTGCTGGCGAGCAAAAAGCAAAAGTTAAAAACGCAATTGACATTGCTAAGACCTATATGCAGTTGTTTGAGGATTATCAGGGAAAACCCTCCGAGGCTTTGCAGGCTGCTCGAATTGAGATTGAGTCTCGCTATAACGATATTGGTGAGGTAATTGACTGGATTACTGAACAGCTTGCAGATATTGAAAGGCGAGCAAAAGAAATTAAGCCCGCTGAAAAAGACATTTCAACATTGCTTGATGAATTGGACTCCTATAAAGAACAGTTCGAATTATGTTTGCAAGCCTTATCAGCTCTTGCGTTAACACGCATGTATTACGATGGCTGCTTTGATCAACATAGTGCTTTGGTGGAGCAACAGCGAATAGCCTTAAAGTCCCAACATTTTCTTGATAGGTATCAGAGGATTTCCGGTATCATCGAACTTCAAATTGGTGCTATAAAAGGTGCTCCGGGTGCGCTTCCACAAGGGAGCAGAGAGAAAAATATTTTTAAAAGGCTCACTTCTCAAACCCCTAGAGCTGCAGCAAAAGAACAGCTACTTGTCAGCAAAACTAGAATGCAAGCAAAATTGCGAGGCTCCAATTCTGAGCTTAAAGAGCATTTAGGTGATTATGTAGCAGGTATAAATCGCGTTTCCTCTCTAGGACAGGCAACATGTACTATGCTGACAGATGGAACCGATTTTTGGATTATTGAAGATAAGAAGTAGCAGCAGCAATAGAAGACGGCAGTTTGTTAACGTACCATCTCATATGTTCAGCAGCGTGAACAAAAATGTTCAATGCATTGAACAAATTAAACAATGCTCAGAAAAGCTCAGTATGGGTGTTAATGTATGTAGGTGACTATAGTAATCCCACTTCTTTACTGGCGAAATTTACTGATTGTTACTTTTATCAGTAACATAAATTCCTACTTGTATCTGCTTCCAGGTGTCTGCTTCTTTATTGACTTTAAGGATTCGACATTCCAAGACGTCACGGTGTCCAAAACGAAGCAGTAAAGCGGGAAGCCAATTTAAATCTCGGGGAACATAACCAATCTTTGTGTCCTTCCAATAAAGCGCAACGGCATCTGGATCATGAGGGTTGTTTTGCTCTACGACCATGGTTAAATTTGCGCCGACTTTAAGCTCGTCAAGCACAAGCGCGCCATCCCAATAGCGCATACCAGCAACATTAAAGTCGGTTATGTGGCGCGAGTAGATGCTCATTTTTGTTCCTTTCTTTTTGATTCTTATATTTCGAAGTGTATAGAAGCAAAGCAATTTCTATGTCCCTATCATTGGACAGGGATGCGCCATGGTTTAGGTGTTACCTCGAACAATTAACTTCTTGTAAGCGTTCTGAGTTCTTTATTCCTGTATTCTGATGATGTTGTTCTTTTGAATGCGGCGTTATGGCCGTTAAGAATTAAAAAGCTGGAAGTATTTAACGCCTGAAAGGAAAGCATCATGGGTTTTCATGGATTTTAATGACCAAGCTGGACAAATTAATAACAATCCAGGTCAGTATCGCGTTATGCAGGTTTGTTTTTACGCGAAAAGTTTGTGGGAAAAGGTTCTAAGAACTTCAAAGAATCGAAGATATTTGTAACCAACAGTTTGCACAGGGTTATCGCTTGCATACCTTCGCCCAGTCCACTGCTGCTTCCGCTGGCTTTGGTGGTGGCGACCGTACGGTCTGTAATTTGGTTTTTGAGAAAATGTACTAAACGCGCATTTTTATTGATGCTGATTGAAGGACGCTTTAATAAGTGATGCTTAGCGGGACGACGCTTAATCGTCCCGCTTGCGTTTTGCAACTAAATAGCTTCTAATATGGCGTTCAAACAACTAAGTTTCTGCTAACTAGAGAGGAAAGAAGCTAGTCAAGCTTCTACAAGTGGCAGAGACAAATTGCTATCTTGTGACGTCGTTGTAGCTATCGCGATCGGTATACCAAGCATACGAATACGAATTGCCAAACTCATACGATCCGTTTGCTTCGTCGAATTCGTCGACGCCGCTATAACCTCCATAGGCTCCTCTGCGTCGCTGTTCGGCTTCCCATTCTTCTTGTTTTCGAATTCTCTCCATTGCTTTTTTATGGCGTTCTTTTTCCGCGCGGTCGCGCCTCGCGCGTTCTTGTTTTGTTAAGGGGTTAAGCCTGGTTAAGTGAGGTTTAAAGTAAAGCGAACCATTTCCAAAATTGCCGCACATTCCCCCATATACTCTAAGCGTGTTGATCAGTAACTCAACATCATCGAAGCATTTATTCGTGAGAAGCGCTAATTCAATTTTGCGATGAATAAGCTCTTTGCCCCAGTCTTTTTTAATAGGAAGCTTATCTTCAGGTTTTCTGCCGTAATATAACTTCGACCATCCGCCAACTTGCCCATAGGCGCGTCTTAAGTTCCGCGAAAACGTTCCAAAGGCATTCCAGTATTCATGCTCACAAGATTTTATGCGTTCATGGATTTCGGTAGGCAGAGCAATACTAAAGGCGGCAGCGAAGTTAGGTAGCGGCGGAGTATTTTGTAGAAAGTTCGAAGAAAGTCCCTCAGCATCTTTTCCATCCAGAATCCGATCAATGTTCTTTTGGAGAGCCTCGATAAGCGCTAGATTGAATCTGGGCCTAGGGATGCCTTTGAGAACTTCTGCTTCGTAGGCAAAATACATGGCGGTTTCACCTACGTTCATAGGGGGAATTTCCGGGGTGTTTTGATCGGTGTTTTCCGAAATTAAGATCTTGCCAAACCTTTCAACGTCTTCAAGATAAATGTTGAACTTCCAGTCCGATCCTAAGCTGCTTGCTTTGCGATAAAGGTAGTCTTCCCTAAAAATGTTTTCTTCAAGCACCTGTTTGGCGCTCATAATATGAGTATCGCAACCTTTTAGGTCGTTTACGTAAGGATTTCTGGCGTCGAATTCAGTAAGGATTTTCTTGTAAAACCAAGGTTCGTTTTCCTGGTAGCTGGGTAACCCATATTTCTCCTGAATAGCTTTGCATTTTTGAGCTATGTTGAAAGTGTCTTTTGCTTTCCCGAAAGGTAAAAGAGGCTTCGACAGAGTACCTTTGCACGCCTGCTTCCAAATCTGAGTGTTGTTTGACAGATATTTCAGGTCATCAAGATAGGTAGCCATGGTAGCTCCTTTCAGGATGGGTACGATACTGGATAGTATATCGTAAGGAAGTAAGTATAAGGAGCGCTTGAAGTCTTAATTACCCTTTGAATTCTTACGTTTGGAGGGCAGATTTTAACGAGGGAGCATTGGTGATTTCGCTATGAATGCAGGCAGCATTTATTTGCCATGAATGAAGGTGTAGCATTTTTTATCAGCTTCATTGGTGGTGACATTAGTCTTTTAAAGTAAGAACAAATCTTTTACTCTTTCATAAAGGAGGTAACCGAAATGGCCTTCAAGATGGAGTTATACAAGGGTGGAGAGCTGCATTACCGAGCGGCGCGGCAGAGACGATATTTCGTTGGAGCGTTTGTTCTTTGCGTTGTTCTGTTTGTAGTTGGATGCATAAACAATGCACAATTCTTTGATCAAGCAGGAGCGCTGTTTATTCTCTTGTGGTTGCTTTGCCTGTCGCTTGCTTTTCATGGGGCAGTTTGCGAATCTTACGCAGAGCAATTTCCTTCCAGTGTCAAGCCTTGGTATTGGGCGAGCGTAATTGTTGCTGTTGGAATTCCTTTGTTATCGAGTGTTATTGTTGTTGCGATAACGGGTCAATTTGCGTATTTGCTGATTTTTGCAGTAGCGGCATTCTTTGTGCTGCGTAATCACCGTCTTGTGCATGTGGCGCTCAAATAAGAACGCAATAGAACGCGAATTCTAGGTTGACTTGCATGTGATAATTAAAAACATACCCATGCGAGCATAGTAACTTTGCTCGAGTGCGCTGCAAAGCTAGTGAGAGGGGATTGCGGTGTTAAGCATTTTTGTTACGGGTGGAATTGGTTCAGGAAAATCCACGTTGATGGAGTTTCTTAAAGAAAAAGGTGCAGGTATTGTTCTTGCTGATGAAGTGGGCCACGAAAACCTCCATGATTCTGAAATGAAAGCAGAGTTAGTGAAGGCCTTCGGTAAAGAAATACTCGATACGAATGGTGAAATTATTCGCTCCGAACTTGCTGCTCGTGCCTTCGCCACGCCAGAAGATACCGCTCGTATGGATGCTATTACTCAGCCTAGACTTTACGAAGGCTGTTTGCGTCATATTGCGAGTGTGGGCCAAACTCACGAAGTTGTTGTTTTAGAAATGGCAATTCTTGATGGACGCGATGATTTCTACAAACATGCAGATATCGTGGTAGCAGTTACTACATCGCCTGAGGTGCGTGTTCGTCGCTTGATGGAATCGCGCGGTTTTTCCGAAGAAGATGCGCGAAACCGTCTTGCAAGTCAAGTACCAGAAGAAAACCGTCTTGCTATCGCGGATGTAGTGTTTACCAACGATGGAACCTTACAGGAATTTCAAGACCAAATTCAACAATGGTGGGATTCTGACATCGTCCCAAGGCTTTCTTAGGTAAGTTTGTGTTAAGTTGCTTTGACTGTTCTGAATGATAGTGCAACAGTTCAAGAGAGTTTCGAATTGCAGAATCTGCCGAATTGTATAATCTGCCGAATTACAGACGCTGTCGAATTGCAGATTTAGATTGTAGATTCTTTCGAATTACGGATTCAAATGGTAGATAGAAATACAGGGAGGAATTGTGGCGCATCTTCAAAATTTAGAGGGCCATCAAATGGAGGGCAAATTACCCATGGCACGTCTGTCGTCTCAACCCTTTGAGGTGGTTTCTCCTTATGAACCTGCGGGTGACCAGCCAAAAGCTATTGCTCAATTAGCTAAAAATATTGAATCCGGGATGCGTTATGAAACGTTGTTAGGTGTTACAGGTTCGGGTAAAACCTATACCATGGCTAAAACTATCGAGGCGGTACAAAAACCAACACTCGTTTTAGCGCCCAACAAAACACTTGCTGCTCAATTGGCGGCGGAGCTAAAAGAGTTTTTCCCGAACAATGCGGTGGTATATTTCGTATCCTACTACGACTATTATCAGCCGGAAGCTTATGTTCCAACAACTGATACCTTCATAGAAAAAGATGCTTCCATTAACGAGGAGGTAGAGAAGCTTCGTCATGCCGCAACTTCAATGCTTTTATCTCGACGTGATGTTATCGTTGTGGCTTCAGTTTCTTGCATCTACGGTATTGGATCGCCTATGGAATACGCAGGTATGGCGGTATTTCTTGATAAAGAGATCGAACAAGATCGTGACGAACTTATACATAAGCTGATAGATATCCAATATGATCGAAATGACTACGAATTGAAGCGAGGCACCTTCCGCGTTCGAGGCGATTCTTTGGATGTATTTCCTCCCTATGCAGATAATCCGATTCGTGTGGAATTCTGGGGGGACGAAATAGAGGAAATATCTGAAATTGATAACGTTACGGGAGAAGTACTAAATACATACGAGGCACTTCCTTTGTGGCCTGCCTCCCATTACGTAGCAGCCAGGCCAGCGATTGAGCACGCACTTCAAACTATTCAAGAAGAATTGCAGGAACGCTTGAAGCAATTCAATGAAGAAGGAAAGTTGCTTGAAGCGCAGCGCCTGGAGATGCGCACTTCCTACGATTTGGAAATGATTGAGACGATGGGCTTTTGCTCTGGCATTGAAAATTATTCGCGACACCTGGATGGACGCGCTCCAGGTGAGCCTCCCTATACTTTGATCGATTATTTTCCCAGTGATTTTCTTTGCTTTATTGACGAAAGTCACGTGACGGTTCCTCAGATTCGCGGAATGCACGAAGGAGACCGCTCTCGTAAGGTGACTCTGGCAGAACACGGTTTTCGTCTGCCTTCCTGTTTGGATAATCGCCCGCTTCGATTTGACGAATTTGAAGCGCGAGTTCCGCAGTTTGTTTATGTTTCTGCAACGCCAGGAGACTATGAGGAACGAGTAAGCGAAGCAAAGGTGGAGCAGATCATTCGCCCAACGGGATTGTTGGATCCAGAAATCGATGTTCGTCCCATTCTTTCGCAAATTGACGACATTATCGATGAAGCAAAAATACGTGCAAAGCGCGACGAGCGAGTTCTTATTACGACTTTAACCAAGCGCATGGCGGAAGATTTGACTGAACATTTGCTTGATCAGGGGGTTCGAGCACGCTATATGCATTCCGATATCGGGACGCTTGAGCGTGTTGAAATTTTGCGAGATCTTCGCAAGGGCGAATTCGATGTTTTAGTTGGCATCAATTTGCTTCGAGAGGGTTTGGACTTGCCAGAAGTTTCACTGGTTGCCATTTTGGATGCAGATAAAGAAGGTTTCTTGCGCAATCATCGCTCACTTATTCAGACTATTGGTCGCGCAGCGCGTAATGCGGGAGGTCAAGTGATAATGTATGCCGACAAAATCACTGACTCCATGGATCGCGCGATCACTGAAACGCGCCGTCGTCGTGCAATTCAGATGGCGTACAACGAAGAGCATGGCATAGTTCCAAAGACAATCCGCAAGGGTATTAGCGACATCACTGATTATCTTGAGACCGACGAAGGTAAACGTAGCGCCGAAGAAGTTAACGCTGAATTGGCAGGTTATTCTCGTAGTGAGATGTTGCGCATTGTTGCATCCCTTGAAGAAGAAATGCTTGAGGCTTCGACGGCGATGGACTTTGAGCGTGCTGCGGCGGTGCGCGATCAGGTGGTTAAACTGCGTGCACAACTTGAAGGCAAAGCTGAAGAGGATATTTTGGGCGATTTGAAAAAGACTGCACGAAAGGGCAGTGCCTTTGGTGCAAGAAAAAGTTCTTACGGTGGAGGAAGACGCTCATAGGCAAGAACGATTATGCCTGCCGCCCTTTATATGTAACAACTAAAGACACTTGCGTAACAGTTGGAGACGCTTGCGTAACAGCAAGAGACGCTCGTAGTGACAATTGCGCATATTTTTCCACCTGTGCTCAATTTGTGGGGGAGTGCTACTTTTACTTGCGTTTGCTTATCTATCCCTCTATCCTTTCAATTAGTTAGATAAACTAAGTAATTATTGAACGAGAAATCTTTGATTTCTTGCGAAAGGAGAGAGAGCATGGGATTCGCTGTTGTAGTTGACTCAACGTGCGATTTTACTCAGGACGAATACAAGTCCCTCGATGTTCATATGGTTCCCTTGAGCGTTCTTATCGATGGAGAAACGTTTAAGGATCAGTTCGAAATTTCTTCTGAGCAATTCTATGAGCGTATGGCTGCAGCTGAAAATCTTCCTCAGTCTTCTCAGCCTACCCCTTATGACTTTGAGCAGATGTACAACGCTCTTGCAGAAAAGGGATATGACGGAGTTATTGCAATTCATATTGCAGGTGTTCTGTCTGGCACGATCGAGTCTTCTCGTGCTGCTGCTGAACAGGTTGATATCGACGTTCGTGTTCTTGATGGCGCTCGTGCAGGCGCTACCGCTCCTGTGGCATTGGTCGTAGAACAGATTTGCAAGATGCGTGATGAGGGCGCTACGCTTGATGAGGCAGAGGCAAAAGCAAAGGAACTCTTAGCAACGGCAGAATTTTTGGTGGCTCCAGAAACCTTAGAGAACTTGCTTAAGGGCGGCCGTCTTTCTGCTGACCAGGTTAAAAACGCAAGTCTTTTGAATATCAAGCCAATTTTCACCTTTAATGAAAAAGGTATTCTTAACGCCTATGGCAAAGCAAAGGGTATGCGTGGAGTAATTAAGACCTTTGTTAGCGAAGTGGAAAACCGCACCAACGAGCATGGAACGCTTCGCATTCGTTTCTGCCACAGCGGTAATTTGAAGCCCATCGAAGATATGAAGGCGGCTCTTGCCGAGGCTGGCATTGAGTACATCGATGGCGGCACCTGCCCTTGTGGCGCAATTATTTCTACCCATCTTGGTCCTGGAGCATTGGGAATTGGCATTTTGCCAGCAAATGCATAAAGCATTATTAACAAAACTATTGGTTTTAAAGGAGTATGGCTTTGAATAAGAGCATCGAAACACCTGATTGGCAACGCGAAGGCAAAGAAGTTGTCAATGAGATGCTCACCGAAACATTCAATTCTATATTGCGTATTGAAGAACGATCACTTAACAATCGTCTTACTGAAGGATTGAGTATTGCTGAACTTCATACGATTGTTGCGGTTGGACTTCATGAAGTTAACCCTATGAAGGTGGTTGCTTCGCGTCTTGATGTTACGTTAGCTACTCTTACGGCTTCCATGACCAAGCTTGAACGGAAGGGCTATGTTCAGCGAACAAGAAGCGAAGTGGATCGCAGGCAAGTGCTTGTTCAGCTTACTTCTAAAGGACGTAAAGCTTTTCGTGCTCATGATGCCTTCCATAAAAAGATGGCGGATAGTGCACTGGAGTGTTTAACGCCTGAAGAAGAGGCTGTTCTTTATAAAGCATTAGGTAAAGTCAAAGACTTTTTTGATCACGAGAACGAAGCTGCAAAAGAATCTGCGGCTCAATAGAAAGGAACACAAATGGCAACTTTGGATGCAATTAAAGAAATTCTTGAAGAGACCCTCGACATCAATCCTGAAGATGTAACAGAAGATGCAACCTTTGAGGATCTGGGCATCGATTCTTTGGACATGGCAGAGCTTATTTGCGATATCGAAGAAAAGCTTGATATCGACTTTGGTGAGCCAGAAGGTCTTGAAACTATCGAAGAGCTTGTAAGCTACATTGATTCTTTGTAAATAACCAAGCTATCGGGCATTCTTCGGTCTAAGAAGCACTACAGTAGATTGACACGTACATAAGCGAACCAGGCTGAATAGTAAAAACTCTGAAGTATATCTTGCAGAGAACTATATTCAGGTGGTTCGCTTGTTGCTGTCAAATACCTCACACGAAAGAGATGGTTAGATATGAAAACACGAGTAACTGAGCTTTTGGGTGTTGAATATCCTATTATTCAGGGCGGTATGGCAAACATTGCTGATGCCCGTCTTGCTGCTGCGGTAAGTAATGCTGGCGGCTTGGGCATTATTGCTTGTGGCGCTGCTCCTGTATCTTGGGTAAAAGCAGAAATTGAAAAGGCTCGTGAACTGACCGATAAACCAATCGGTTTGAATATTATGCTCATGAACCCTGAAGCACCCCAGCTTGCTCAGCTTGCTGCCGATATGAAAGTTGATGTAGTTACCACAGGAGCAGGAAATCCTGGTTCGTATGTTCCTATGTGGAAGGAAGCGGGCATTACCGTTGTTCCTGTAGTTGCATCTGCTGCTCTTGCGCGTCGTATGGAACGCTGTGGTGCTGATGCTGTTGTTGCGGAAGGCTGCGAAGCAGGCGGACATATTGGCGAGCTGAATACCATGGTATTAGTTCCTGCTGTTTGCGATGTAGTATCGATTCCTGTTATTGCGGCAGGTGGTATTGCGGATGGTCGCGGAATGGCTGCAGCTTTTGCACTTGGTGCTGAAGGTGTTCAGGTAGGAACGCGCTTTCTTACTGCTGAAGAGTGTTGTGTAGCTCAGGCTTATAAAGATAAGGTAATTGCCGCAAAAGACTCCGACACGATTGTTACTGGTCGTGCGGGTGGTCATCCAGTTCGCGGATTAAAAAATAAACTTACCCGCGAAATTCGCCAGATGGAAGCTCAGGGTATGGGCGATAGTGCTGAAGCTGAAGAGCGTCTTGCGGGTTCTCTTCGTCGTGCGGTTCAGGGCGATGTGGACAATGGATCTATGATGGCTGGCCAGTCTGCATGCTTAGTTCATGACTGCAAACCTGCGGTAGAAATTGTTACCGAGCTTGTATCTCAGGCAGAAAAGTGGGCAGCTTTTGGTTTGCAGGAAATGGCGGACAAGAACGCAACGCGTGCCTGGAAGTAGGGATGAGCGTAATGAGTGTATGGATGATGCCAGGGCAAGGAGCTCAAAAGGTTGGCATGGGTGCTGATCTTTTGGTTTTGCCTGAAGTGCAAGAAACTTTTGAAATGGCAAAGGCAGCAACAGGAATTGATCTTGTTGCTTTGAGTAAAGAAGGCGATGAAGCGCAGATTAACGATGCGCTTAATTCTCAGGTTCTTACCTCGGCTATTTCGGTTGGTTTATCACGTGCTCTTTTAGCACGTGGTTTTCAGCCTGAGGCTATTGTTGGTTTTTCTTTAGGTGAAATTAGCGGCCTTATGGTTTCGGGTATTCTTTCTCTTGAAGAGGGTTTTGCGCTATTAAACGAACGCTCACATGCTTTAGCGGCAGCTTGCGAAAAGAGTCCCGGTGCTATGCTTGCGCTTTTGGGCGCAACTCATGAAGACGCTCAAGCAGTTTGTGATGCTTGTGCTGAAGGTGAGGTGCTGGTTAGCGCAAACTACAATGCTCCAGGCCAGGTTGTAGTTTCGGGTAGTGTTGGTGCGATTGATCGCGCAGAGGCGTATTGGAAAGAACAGTCTAAGCGTTGTTCTCGTTTGCGCACGGCTGGTGCGTTCCATAGCCCTTTGATGGAAGAGGCGGCAGCACGAGTTGAACAGTTCTGTAAAACGCTTTCTTTTATGCCTGCAACGTATCCACTGATTTGTAATACTGATGCGAAACCTTTTGTAGTAGATGAAGCAGTAGAGCGCTTGTCTGCTCAGGTAAAAAGCTCTGTTATGTTCGAACAGAGCATCAGCGCTCTTGTTTCTCAGGGTGCATCTGAATTTATTGAAGTCGGTTTCGGTGGTGTACTTACTAATTTGGTAAAGCGTATTGATCGAGGCGCTACTCGCAAAAAGATTGGTACCTATACTGAATGGGAAAAAGAGTTAGCTGAGCTTACTTCTCAGGCAGAGCAAGCTCAAACTAATAACTAGAAACTAGGCAACTAAAGGAGGTTTGTATGGCTGAAAAACAAGAAACCCAAGAACAAGTTGCACTAGTAACTGGTGCAAGTCGTGGAATTGGTGCAGCTATTGCGCGCGCTCTTGCGGCACGTGGATGCAATCTTGCGCTGAATCATTCAAGCGAGCATAGCGCTCAGGCATGTGCTGATTTGGCAGACGATCTTCAGCGTGAATACGGTATTAAAGCTGTCGTATTTTGTGCTGATGTTTCTAATTTTGAAGCTGCAAAAGAAATGGTAGAAGGCGTTCGTGAACAGCTTGGTCGCATTGATGTGTTGGTAAACAATGCGGGGGTAACGCAAGATGGTTTGCTTGCCCGTATGAGCGAAGAAGCTTTTGATAAGGTTATTTCGGTTAACCTTAAAGGTGCCTTTAATTGTATGCGTCATGTTGCGCCTGTCATGATGAAACAGCGCAGTGGTCGCATTATTAATATTTCAAGTGTAGTTGGACTTTATGGCAATGCTGGTCAGGTTAACTATGCTGCCTCTAAAGCGGGTATTGTTGGTATGACTAAGAGCGCTGCTAAAGAATTAGGTGCGCGTGGCATTACGGTTAATGCGGTTGCACCAGGTTTTATTGATACCGATATGACTCGAGCTTTAAGCGAAAAAACACGCGAAGGCGTTGTTTCTCGTATTGCTTTGCGCGAATTGGGAAGTGCTGAAGATGTAGCAGGGGCAGTCAGCTTTTTGGCTAGCAATGAAGCTCGCTACATTACAGGTCATGTTTTAACAGTAGATGGAGGATTATCGCTATGAGTTCACAGAACAATACGATGACATTGCATCGTGTCGTTATTACCGGTATGGGTGCAGTGTCTCCTGCTGGACTGGGCGTGGAAACTCTGTGGTCAAAAGTTACCAGTGGTGAGTGTTGCTTGTCTTTGTTCCCTGAGGAGCGTCGCGAGCAGTTGGGCGTTAATGTAGGTGGTTCCATTCCTAATTACGATCCTCTTGAGGTTGGTTTCACCAAGAAAGAATCTCGCCGCTTTGCTCCTTTCGTACAGTACGCTATTTTGGCTTCTGATGAGGCTATGGCTCAGGCTGGCATAGATATGGAAGCCGAAGACGCCGATCGTTTTGCTTGTGTGTTTGGCTCTGGCATTGGTGGACTTAACATGTTTGAACATGAATCAGTTGTTCTTCATGAAAAAGGCGCCAAGCGTGTAAGTCCTCTGTTTATTCCTACGATGATTTCCAATATGGCAGCAGGCAACTTGTCTATTCGCTATGGCTTGAAAGGCGATTGTCTGAATATTGTTACCGCTTGTGCAACGGGCAGCCATTGTATTGGTGAGGCATACCGCCTGATTCGTTTTGGCTATGCAGATGCTGCACTTGCAGGTGGTAGTGAAGAAGGCACTGCAAATATGTCTTTGGCTGGTTTTGCTAACTTGGGTGCGGTAACCAAATCCGATGACCCAGAGAATGCTTCCATGCCTTTTGACGTTCGCCGCAATGGTTTTGTTCCTGGCGAAGGTGCAGGTGCGGTAGTTCTTGAATCGTTGGAGCATGCCCAGGCACGTGGCGCAAACATCATTGCCGAGGTTACGGGCTTTGGTTCTACGGGTGATGCCTACCACATTACTGCTCCTGAACCCAGTGGTGAAGGTGCTGTTCGTGCAATGAAGCAGGCCTTAGCTGAAGGCGGCTTTAGCGTAGATGATATTGGTCATTTGAATGCACATGGAACGGCAACCCCAGTAAACGACAAGACTGAATCTGCTGCTTGGAATGCTTTGTTGGGCGATCGCGCTGCAAAGATTCCTGTAACTTCAGTAAAGGGTTGCGTTGGTCATATGCTTGGTGCTGCTGGTGCAATTGAAGCTATTGTGGCGGCTCTTTCTGCTGCACGCAGTGTTGTTCCTCCTACGGCTGGTTTTGCCGAGGCGGATCCAGAATGTCCCGTCTTAGTGCCTACCGCTGCTATGGTGAATTATGAACAGAAGGTAGTACTTTCTAATTCGCTTGGTTTTGGCGGACACAATGCAACGTTGGCTTTATCGCCCTTTGTTGAGGAGCGTGCATAATGGCTGATGAAAAACAAACTACGTGTAATGCTTCTGATAGTGTTGCCGTGCCTGTTGAATTCCCCTGCGAAAAGGAAGGTGTTTTAAAACTCCTTCCGCATCGTGATCCCTTTGTTTGGGTAAGCCGTGTTTTGTCTTGTGAACCAGGACGGAGTGTTGTTGCTGAATTGGATGTTAATCCTGAACTACCACTATTTGCTGGTCATTTTCCTGGACATCCCGTTCTCCCAGGCGTAATTTTAATGGAGGCACTTGCTCAAGCTGCAAGTATTTGCGTGCTTGTTCAGGATGGCAAAGAGGGATCTTTGGGATATTTAGTAGGTATCGATAAAGCGAAGTTCCGCAAAACCGTACTTCCTGGTGAAACGGTAACGCTTAAGGGTACTATCACTAAGAATTCTTCACGTATGTGCGTTGCTGAAGTTGAGGCAAGTGTAGATGGGGAAATATGCGCAACAGCAGTACAAAAGTATGTTATTGCGCCTGGTAAAAAGTCAGAGGGAGGTAATCAGTAATGACTGCAGTTCAGCAGAATACGCAGGCAGCAGTAGTAACTGATGGTCCTACTATCGTATATCAGTTGCCAATTTTGGCAGAAAAGCTTGATGGTCCTTTGTTGGTAGTTGGATACGGCTCACCTATGAAGGCAACTGTTAAAGCGTGCGTAAAAAGCGGTTGTTCTCAGATTTGGGTAACAGGCACCGATGACAAAGCTCGTGCGTTTGCTTGTTCAGGTGCTGCGCAAGTGGTATCTCTTGGACCTAAGTTCGATGCGCGTTTGTTCTCTAATGAATACGCCATTATGGATGCGGTTCGCAAAAGTGGCGCATCGGTAATGTTGGTTTGCAATCCAGAAACTGCCAATAGTCCTCTTCTTCGCATGGTGGCACATCAGGCAGGCGTTCAGGTGCTCGGTCCAATGGATAAGGATCGCACTCACACTATGTGGGCAGAATGCGCACCTGATCCCGATTTTGGGGATTATGAGGTAACCTGGCGTAAATGTCCTAAATGTAAGTTGAACCATGACGAAAAGCCTGTTTTGGCTACGGGTGGCGTTTGTCCTACCTGTGGCGAACTCTATCGTCTTACTTCCGATGAACGACTCGACTATCTTTTTGATAAAGATTCCTTCGAGGAGTGGAATGCTGGCATTCCAGAGACTGATCCACTTGCGTTTCCTGACTATAATGCGATTATCGAAAAGAATCGCACTAAGAGTGGCTTAGAAGAAGCGGTGCGATGCGGATCTGCGCTTTTGAAGGGGCGTAAAATCGCAGTTTGCATTATGGAGTCTACTTTTATGATGGGTTCCATGGGTTCTGTTGTGGGCGAAAAAATTACGCGCACTATTGAGCGTGCAACTGATGAGCGCTTACCTTTGATTATCTTTACGGCATCAGGTGGTGCTCGTATGCAGGAGGGCCTTGTATCCCTGATGCAGATGGGAAAGATCAGTGCAGCAGTTGAGCGCCATAGTCGTGCGGGCTTGCTGTATATTTCGGTAATTACCGACCCTACCACAGGTGGTGTAACAGCATCTTTCGCAACCCAAGGCGATATCATTGTTTCCGAGCCTCATGCCCTCATTGGATTTGCGGGACGTCGAGTAATTCAAGACACTATTAAACAGACGTTGCCCGAGGGCTTCCAGACAGCTGAATTTGCGCTTGAACATGGCTTGATCGACGCTATTGTTGAACGTTGTGATCTGCGCGAATATCTGTCCAAGGTTGTGGATATTCATTGTGCAACCCAAGATTTAGAAGCGCTTGCCGCATCTGAAGGAGATAGCGGTACAAGCGATGGCACTATTCGTTCGGTTGTACGTGCAGCACGAGAAGCAGCAGTTTTGTGTGCGGGATCCGATCAGTCTGAGGCTGGTCAAAATCCTTCTGCCACTAAAACGATTCCAGCTAAACAGGGAGGGAATCCGTTTGCCCGTCTGTTTGGTAGGGCTGGTGCTGCTTTGAGTGGTGACGAGTCTTTCCCATTGAAGCATGCTCTTCGTAAACGTGGTGTTGCTGATGCCCCTTCAGTTCTCCCTATGAAGAAAACGGAAGCAGGCTCTGATGGAGAAGATAATCCAGCATGGCAGAGTGTTTTGCTAGCGCGTAATGTTCATCGTCCTACTGCTCAGTACTATATCGATCATATTGTTGATGGCTTTATTGAACTTCATGGCGATCGTTCATTTGCTGATGATGGTGCCATCGTGGGTGGTATCGGCTGGATTGACGGTATTCCCGTTACGGTAATTGCAGAAGAAAAGGGCGCCGATTTGCATCAGCGTATTGCTCGTAACTTTGGTTGTCCTCAGCCTGAAGGGTATCGCAAGAGCCTGCGTTTGATGCGTCAGGCAGAAAAATTTGGTCGTCCGATTGTTTGTCTGGTTGATACCCAGGGTGCTTTCTGCGGCATGGAGGCAGAGGAACGTGGTCAAGGCAATGCAATCGCGGATAATTTAGCGGCAATGTCGGGCTTTGGTGTTCCCGTGGTGTGTGTCGTACTTGGTGAAGGTGGATCGGGTGGCGCGTTGGCGCTTGCTATGGGTAATCGTGTTGCTATGCAAGAGCATGCAGTCTATTCTGTTCTTTCGCCAGAAGGTTTTGCTTCCATTTTGTGGAAGGATCGTTCTCGTGCGGCAGAGGCAGCGGCAGTAATGAAAATGAGTGCTGCAGAAGCTTGCGAGCTTGGCTTGATCGAGGAGGTTCTTAGTGAAGGCGAAAAGCCTGCGCATGAAAATCCCGAACAGGCAGTTGTGGCAGTTCATGATTTTGTGACACGCTCTTTAGAGGAGTTGCTCCCTATGACTTCAGACGAGCTGCGTCAGCAGCGCTACGAGCGCTTCCGTGCGTTTTAATGCGGTTTGAGTTTTCGAGGTTTTGAGTTTCGAGTTCTTGAGGGCTTTGTTCTCAAGAACTCGCTGTTTCGCCGTTTTGACGGTTTAGGTTTCGCGATTTCGAGGTTTTGCCACAAAATAGCATCTTGTGCATGTTTGTGATTTATGTTTCTTGATGGCTCGAGGCGTTTGTTACCTGAAAACGTGCGGTTGTTACATTTTATGTGTGAAGGGAAAGCGAATTGGCGCTTTCCCTTCTTTTTTATTGATTTAAGGGCGGCATATCATATGCATGCAACGGGAAAATGTGGCAGAAACGGACTTTTCCAAACACAAAGATACATCGCTCTTGATTTTGTGGCGCAATTCAAAATATGAAGGCTCGCTAAACTGAGTTTAACGAGCCGAGAAAACATATTGTTATTTGCCGCACCATTGCCGAGTAAGCAGATTTGCGGTTTTTTGGGCTGGGGTAGCTAAGCCGAGTTAGGGTTGTTAAGCTGAGATAGCCCAGCTTAGGTTTATGGGTTTTTAGCTTAACCCGACTTAGATTTTTAGCCCAACCCGAGCCAGGTCATAATTTTAGGTGCATAACCCATAATGAAAATAATAATGATCAGCACAGGAATACCATACGATACCCAAATGCGGCTCCAGGTTGGGAATGCGATTCCTTTACCCATGTTTGCCTCTGCGACAAAGTTTTTCCAACCCCAGCCATAACGACGGGTGCAGAAAAGTACAAATATTAATGAGCCAAGAGGCAACATATTGTTAGACACAATGAAGTCTTCGATAGATTGGATATCGCCAATAGCTGGAATGGTGACATCGGATAAAACGTTAAAGCCTAGTGCACAAGGCAAGCTGAGGATGATCACCAACACGCCATTAATGGCGACCGCTTTCGAGCGGCTCATATCCCATTTATCCATGCACCAGCTAATGAGATTTTCAAATACCGCAATGACGGTTGACAGTGCTGCAAAACTCATAAATACGAAGAACAAGGCACCCCAGAGTTCACCAAGAGGCATTTGAGCAAAAACTAAGGGTAGGGTTACAAATACTAAGGACGGGCCAGAATCAGGCGTAACCCCGTAAGCAAAACAAGCAGGGAAAATAATTAAACCAGCAAGAATTGCGACTACGGTATTAAGAGCAGTGACAGAGATAGCCTCACTTGTTAAGCGACGCTCTCTTCTGATATACGAGCCAAAAATTTTCCATAGCAGCAATACCAAGGGAAAGCGAGAAGAATGCTTGTCCCATTGCGGCGTAGGTTGCTTCTCCGAAAGTTGCCCATCCATTTTCGAAGAGACGTGAAAAATCGGGAATCAGATAGAAGGCAATGCCTTCTGCACCACCAGGTAAAGTCATGGTTCGAATACAGAGGACGATCATGACAACAAACAGGATTGCCATCATCCACTTAGTGATGCGTTCAACACCCTTTTGCAGGCCAAGGCTGCAGATTGCAAAACCAATTGCGATAGCGGCAAGCATCCATCCTATCAGCTCACTTGGATTTGCAAGCATTGCATTAAACACATTTGCTGCAACTTCGCTACCACCACCAGTAAATGTGCCTGCTGCCATCTTAGGAATGTATGCGAGCATCCAGCCAGCAACCGTGGTATAGAACATCATAAGAATCATGCAGCCAATGTATCCCCACCAGGAAAACCAGTGAAAACGACGTTTTGGTTCCAAGATGTCGAAGGCTTGAGCTGCGCTTTTTTGCGCTGCGCGGCCTACTGCGAATTCCATAACCATTACGGGCAGACCAAGTATTACCAAAAAGATTAAATACAGCAATACAAAGGCGCCCCCACCATATTCGCCCGTAATGTAGGGGAAGCGCCAAACGTTACCAATGCCAATTGCGCATCCAGCGGCGATAAGGATAAATCCAATACGTGAAGCAAAATGTTCACGAGAGGATCCAGCATTTGCAGCTGTATCAAATGCTTTGTTACTCATGATTTTCTTTCTAGTCGGATACAGAAATCGTTCAGAATTTTACCACTTTGTAGGAGTTCTATTACGTATCGTATTGGCAGCGACCTCTGCGTCCCAGATTTCGGTCATCACATAGAAGCCTGGGTTGTCTTGCGTATAAGAAAGGGC
>ENA-OQBD01000131-OQBD01000131.1-human-gut-metagenome-genome-assembly--contig:-NODE-131-length-43613-cov-4.935106_pt1 | contig 43613 bp, 40 predicted proteins | sample MGYA00242742_ERZ504543 | MGnify/ENA primary metagenome ERZ504543 (study PRJEB26092, sample SAMD00036239) | human gut metagenome | host: Homo sapiens | study: EMG produced TPA metagenomics assembly of...
GATAGGGCAGAGGTGGAAGTGTGGCAACACATGGAGCTGACTGTTACTAATCGGGTGAGGGCTTGACCAAGAATCGCAGGAAGAATGAATCTCAAGGAAATGTCAACATGTATGTAGTTTTGAAGGTGCAAACCTTTATTCCTCCTTAGCTCAGTCGGTAGAGCATGCGGCTGTTAACCGCAGTGTCGTTGGTTCGAGTCCAACAGGGGGAGTTTTCGGAAACATGAAGTCCGATATCAAATTCAATTTTCTACCAGGCTCCATGGTCAAGCGGTTAAGACACCGCCCTTTCACGGCGGTAACAGGGGTTCAAATCCCCTTGGAGTCATTATGTAAGATTTCTTACATATAATAAAAAGTGAATATGGTGCCATAGCCAAGTGGTAAGGCAAAGGTCTGCAACACCTCTATCCCCGGTTCAAATCCGGGTGGCACCTCTTGAAAAACCTTAGAAATATCTTCTAAGGTTTTTTTGTGTTAATGTATACTGACACTTGCGATAGTGACACAGGATTGATTCTGATAATTTCTGGAAGTCACAGAAATAACAGGCTACAGGAGAGGGAATTTCGGTGGCTCCTGAACTGTCAGATGTTCACCGATCAGCTTCTCCATCCAGACCATATTATACCAGTGGTTGAATTTGTAACCGCATTTATGGAACTCACCTACAAGACGATATCCCATATGAGTGTGAAATTCCACACTGTTTTTGTCAAGATGTTCATCTTCCTTTGGAGGATAGGCAATGCAGGCATTCATATTCAAGATACCCTGCTCACGTAAAGCGGTTTCAAGGGCATCATGAAGCCTGCGGCCTATCCCTCTGTGTTTAAGAGACTGATCAACATAAATAGATGTTTCCACAGCCCAGTCATATGCAGGTCTTTCATGGAAAGGACCTGCATATGCATATCCAAGCAAAGTTCCTTTTTCCTCAGCTACAAGGTAAGGGTATTTTCTCAGAGTGTGTTGAATCCGGGAAGCAAATTCTTCTGTGGAGGGAACATCATATTCAAAGGTGATGGCTGTATTTTCTACATATGGTCTGTAAATTTTAAGCAGTGCCGGTGCATCTGCAGCAGAAGCGGTACGGATTATTATTTTATTGTCCATGATAATTTCCTTTCTGAAGTGTGTTTGAAAAATATATGTAACTATTCATCAAATTCTGCAGTCACTATAAAACCTCGCGGTGTATGTTCAATATTTTTTACGATTCCTTTTCTGGATCTGATGCGTTCTGCATTTGGATAACAGCCGGACATTGCCACAGCCGGTTCAATGATATAACTGTAATTCATAAAAGACTGATATTCGGAAATTTCTATTTCATCTCCCACATTTATTAATCCCTGACGTTCCATTTTAAATTTTTCCTGACGCATATAATTCCTTCTTTCTGTGTCAAGCGGATAAAATCATCCGCTTTGCTACGCAGCTTTACACCGAATAACTGCTCCGCAGGGGACTTACCTGATTCGGTTAAATAGAGTAACAGTTCAGTATATGATTGTTTTACCAAAGTGCTGTCATAAGTGAAGCTGCCATATAAGTATAACACAAAAAAAGTAAACAACAATGATTGTTATAAAAAAGTAAAATAAATGAAAAAAGTACTTGAATACGTAGGATTAAGCATATATAATTAATAGAAATTGTGCTGTTTACAGATAAATGTCAGAACTTTGCGACTGACAGGATTTTGGAAGCTGCTTTTTATATTGATACGGAAAGGGGAAATTACATGAAAACGATCGTCGTTTGTGATGATGTTGAGATTGAAAGACTTCTTTTAAAAGAAATATTGTGTCAGTATTTTGAAGAAATAAATGAAGAGGTTTCAATTGTAGAATATGATTCAGGAGAGACGCTTATAGCCGACGTGGAAGAAGGATACATTGCTATGGATCTGCTTTTTCTGGATATTTGTATGAAGAAACTTAATGGAATGGAAACTGCAAGAAAATTGAGACAGATACAGTGTAAGGTGCCGATCATTTTTCTTACCGCCTCACCGGATTATGCCATAGAGAGTTATGAAGTACAGGCTTCCGGATATTTGTTGAAATCATTTTCAGAAGAGAAACTGATGAAACTTCTGAACAGGATTCTTAAAACGGATATGAAAAGGCGTGTTGCAATCAAAAACAGAAGACAGTACCGTTATCCATGTACAGATGATATCATGTATATTGACAGCGATAAACATAATGTCACCCTGCATCTGTCAGATGGTTCCGAAATTATAACAGTGGACAAGCTGGGGGAAATTGAGAAGAGAATTAACGAGAAACGTTTTCTGCGCTGCCATCAGAGTTATCTGGTGAATATGGATTATATTAAGGATGTAGAGGACGATTTTATTATGGAAGATGGAACACTTGTGCCTATACGTGTTCGTGGGCGAAAAGAAATACTGGATACGTACTATGATTATTTTGTAAATCATTTTGGAGACTCAAAGGACACTTTTGCAGAATAAATTGCTGAATTTGCATAAAATGAAAAGAGGGCATAAATGCTGATATAATACACATTAAGGTACAGCTGATATAAAAAACAGATAAACTGGGAACGGGGAATGAAAGACACAGTATTATTGTTTTAAATCAGTCGTTATACCTGACCTATTATTAAAAAGTGTGTGAAAAGTGTGTGTTATAAAATGTGTGTGAATGTGTGAAAAATCCCCACCGAAAGTCAATGTTTTCCTCGGCATTGAGATTTCGGTGGGGATTTTTTGATATAATATTATCTGATATCAGATGTATCAGAAGAATCCTGTTCAGCAGTTGTCAGGGCAAGCTCCAGAGAAGTGTCTGTGAAGAAGGTATTAGCATTATACAGGTACAGAATTTCCTGAACATTTTCAACCTGCATTAACTGCTCCAGATCTCCAAAGTAATAACGGGGATCAATCATTATGATCTTTCGGTAATGCTGAGCAAGAAATGGGATGAAGCTGTTTGCGTATGAATCCTTAAGCACAAGCAGTGTATTATCTGTTTCAGTAGGAGTACTGATCTTTATCTGAGCGTGGTTTCCACCAAAGAATAATGCATATTTATCTCTTGTCTCAAGTTTCTCAGTATCATAGAAGCTGGCACTTTTTTTCTGTTCGTCTACATAATTAACTACAGAAGAGAGTGCCTGATCTCCGGTGGGGAGAAATACATCGATCTCATCTTTTTCGCCGGAGCGGAAACCGCTTTTGGCAGACAGTGTTCCCTGAAAAGAACGGGTGACAGGTGCTTTGTCATAAGTGTCTGCTGAAGTATCAATTCCCATATCTTTGGCTGCCTTAAGATAGGCATAATAAGCACCCTGGGTAGTCCAGTGATGATCAGTGTGATAATAGAGGTCTTCCATTTTGTGATCTTTAAAAGTGCTGCGAACATCAATAAAGGTCACACCTGCATCGGTCAGGGAGGCAGAGAGGCTGTCAAGCCAGGAATTCTGATCCTGGACAGGGGCAAAAGCAGGAAGCCTGTCGCTCAGGATATTCACAGAATTTGGGGCGATCAGTGCATATTGTTTCAGATCAGAATGTTTTTGCGCAAAGTCAGTCATTGCTTTTACAGTGGCGTCATACTGTGTCTGATCAGGCGCTTTAAATTCTTCCATAAGATATCCGGATTTTCCAACGTATACGCCATTAGATTCTACTTTGCCCATCAGACGGTCAGTTCCTGCTTTCAGGGTAATCCACAGATCGCGAAGTGGAAACTGATCATTTTCATAGGTTTCAAATTGTTTTTCAAATCCGCCGGAAGCAATCTGATTGCCGTTTAAATGAGGCAGGGAAGAAAGTACGCGGTTTTCTTTTCAGAAACCTCTGTCAGGAAGCACAATGCTCAGAATGAGTACGATCAAGGGGATAAATAAAATAAAAGTCCCATTCTGTGGAAAATAAACGATAATTTCTTAATGATTTTTCATATTGTTTACCTTCTAAAATTTTGCATATAAAATGGTGTGTAAGAGTTATAAACCATATAGGCAATCGATAATGCAAATAAAATAAGATTTATGATCACTGCAGCAACAGGTCTGCGTCTGATCCAGACGCATTAAAGTACTGGTAAGGAGCAGGACGGCACATAAGAATACTGATCAGAAGAAGGATAAATCCTGTCTTGAGGTAGTAAAGTGCAGCTTTGTCTATGAAACCGGAAGCTCCGATCCCAAACATAGTTCCAAGGTAATGGCCAAGGGCACCAAAGTCTGTCTGGCTGAAGAATACCCATCCGATCATGACTACAAGCATAGTGTATACAGTGCAAAGCCAGGATGGTATTTTTTTCAGATATTTCTGAAGTACAAATTTTTCGAGTAAAAAGGAAGAGTCCGTAATAAACGCCCCATAGTACAAAATTCCAGCTTGCACCATGCCATAGACCGGTAAGTGCCCATACCACAAGGATATTTCGGATATGTTTCAGAGTGGAGACCCGATTACCGCCAAGCGGGATATAAATATAATCTCTGAACCAGCTTCCAAGAGAAATATGCCAGCGTCTCCAGAATTCAGAAACACTGGTGGAAATATAGGGATAATCAAAGTTCTTATTAAAATCAAATCCCAGCATTTTTCCCAGACCGATGGCCATATCCGAATAGCCGCTGAAGTCAAAATAAAGCTGCATTGTATAAGCCAGAATGCCAAGCCATGAAGTAAATACAGACATCTGTGGATGACCACAGATACTGCTGTATAAAACCGAGAGATTATCTGCCAGAAGAACTTTCTTTGCAAGACCTTTGACAAAAAGCTCTGCACCGATACCGAATTTGGAGATATTGATGGTACGCTGCTTCAGCTGCGTCTCTATATCCGTATATCGTACGATTGGTCCGGCAGAGGTATAAGGAAACATTGTGCTGTATACGGAAAAGGTCAGGAAATTTCGCTGCGCACTGACCTTACTTAAATAAATATCAAAAAGATAGGACAAATTACGGAAAGTGTAGAAAGAAAGTCCTATCGGCAGCGAAAGCTCCGGATGAGGGATATGGATACCGATGATTCCTCCGATTGTGTTAAGTAAGAAACCATAATATTTAAAAAACACAAGTACTGCAAGATTTATAATGATCGAGAAGACCAGATTAATTTTCTGTTTCCTGTCATCATAATATAAACGTTCCAGTTCTGTACCCATATAATAGTTGAAGATACTGGAAAACAGCATGAGGATCACATATACAGGTTCTCCCCAGGCATAAAAGATCAGACTGCCCAAAAACAGCAGCAGATTGCGGAGCTTTCCCGGTACCAGGTAGTAGATCAGCATGAAAACCGGAAGAAAGCAGAATATAAAAAATATACTGTTGAATACCATATTAAAAGTTCTCCAATCTGGATATTATGAATATTATAGTAATTCTCTTAACTGCATTTTCTCTTAACGGTATTATTAAGAGGACTGCCATAGTAATGGTTCTGCAGTCCATTAGCGTAAAATGCGGAACAGTTACGAGGATTAAAGTAAAATGCTTATATCATGGAAAGAAAGGCAGTGCGCCAGTTCTGTGCGTCTGCGCCGCACATATAATATACATAGTTTCCTTTTTTTCCAACAACTGCATTGTTCAGAAGAGCCATCTGATCTGTGCCATAGCCCTCAAATACCTGCTTCTGACCGGAGAGATGGGCGTTTGCATTTTCAAGCAAAGTATTTGCCTGGGTATTGTCAGTGGCTTTCATAATACAGATTTCTTCTACTGCCATGGGTGAAGCGGCTTTGTAGAAGAAATAACCGTCAATATTGCGGTCATCTGTCTGATAATAATGTTTCAGATCAGAACGTGCTTCTTTATTTAAAGAAGTGATATCAGAATCCTGTTCCATAGTCTGTGCAATCTGTTCCATGGGTACATTCTTTGCGCTGTCGGAGGTATACAGGACAGTCAGATATGCGATAAGGAAAAGAACAAATGCACCTTTGATAAAAATATGTAAATAATTTTTCATGCCTTTAACCCCGCAATCTGTGCCATATTTGTCAGCCATTTGGGATAGTAGTCCTGAATCACATGTTCACCGTCCGGTTCATACAGATTCTCTGAACTGTCTGTTACAATCGTTGAATTGTCAATAAAGGTACATCCCATTTCCTGACAGAGTTTGATAAGTCCTTCATTATAATCAGGGTAATATCCAAGATCAGGAGTCTGTGCGATCGCTTCATCAGTAATCGGCAGAATGCAGTTGATATAAATTGGGACATCTGGTAAGGCTGTCTGGATTTTCTTTATCTGCGTCCTGTATGCATCAATAAATTCTGATGAAGCCGAACCATATATTTCCAGGTCGTTGGAACCAAATGCCATGAATACATGAGAGGGATTCAGAGCAATTGCCGTACTGATCTGATCATCGGCTGCACCTACATTTAATCCTCGTTTGCTGACTACCACATCCGTATCCAGATATCCGTATTCTACGATGGATTCTGTGATAGAGTCACCGATGATGACGTTTCCGGCAAAAACCTGTCGGATTTCTACATCACTTAACAGGGTAGATCCGGAACCGTCTGAAGCATCAGAACCGGAAGAAATGCCGGTTGTCTGTTTCAGAGCCTGAAGCTGTTCTTCTGTCTGTGAAATGTCTGAATTTTCCAGAGCCTGAAGGCGGGCCACATTTTCTTTACAGACAGAATCATTCTCATTTCCGCGGGTGCATAAAAAAATCACTGCACCGGCGAGTATAACACCGACAGGGATAAGAAATAAAACTTTATTCTTTGGTTGTTTTTTCAAAATAAATCCTTCCTATGGAAAAATATCCATTTTATGACATAGTTTTATTTATAGCAATACTCTCAAATGTATTATTTATGAGTATCGCTATAATTATAATACGCACTAAAAAAACTTCAAGGAAAAATTCACAAATTTTACACAAAGTCATGCAGTTGCCTGTGGACGAAGAGAAAGAAAGAAGTTATACTATTTTAGAAGAAATGGAATAGTATTTTTAACCGAATCAAGTAAGTCCCCTGCGGAGGTTGCGAAAAGCAATAAGAGTGGGTGTGGACTTGCTATCATACAGTCAGGAGGAAAAGGTTATGGGGAAAAAAGTTTCTGATTTTTTAAAAAGCGAGATTTTATCATCGGTTTTTTATCTGGCATTTGGTCTGTGTCTGCTCCTGGTTCCGGACCAGACCGTAAACATTATCTGCAAGATTGTATTCGGACTGGTAATGATCGCTTCCGGTATTTATCATATTGTTATTTATACAGCTGAGAAGGAAAAGGCAACGATTCTTGATCTGTTTACAGGTGTGATCGTCATGGTGCTTGGAATTTTTCTTTTCTTTACACCGCAAATTGTGATCAAAATCCTGCCATATTTACTGGGAGCCTTGGTACTGGTTGACAGTATCTGGAAGATAAAGGGAAGTTACAGACTGAAAAAAGCCCATAGAGGACGCTGGAAGATTATTCTTATTGGCTGTCTGGTATTTATTGCGTTGGGTGTTTCCATGTTGCTCTATTCTTTTTTGAGTGTAACCCGGATGATCCTGTTTTCCGGAATTATTCTGACTGCTGATGGAGTGGCAGACATTGTATTTTTGATCATGATTCGTCTTGGAATGAAAAAATCCGAAAAACTCTGTGCTGAAAAAGAACAGGAAGAGAATGGCAAAGAGAAACCATGGGATGACCCGGCAGATGCAGGTCTGGACGAAAAAGTGCAGGATAAATCTTTAAATGAAGATGAAACAGAATGGAAGCAAGATACAGATTCTCAGGTTCAGGAAGCGGAGATGGAAATAGAAACCGAGAAGACTGCAGATGCAGCAGATGCAGACGCCATTCTGGATGCAGAGATGCAGACTCCGGATGAAGGCGTGGAAAGTCCCGGCAGAGAAATCCGGGAAATGCTGAAAAATCATGATGAACCGCTGGAAGAATGGAAGGACTGAGTGAAATATGCAGGAACAGAATCCCATTGTACTGATGAATTTCTCCGGAATTTACAGAGAAGAAGAATTCTGGAAAAACAGACAGGTATCCTGGATTGAGCTTCAGGATGTCTGTGGGACAAACTGCTATTGTGATGAGGAAGCAATCGCAGAGATTAATAAACGAACAGAAAATTATCCAACTGCCGGAATCCATTTTATTGATTCCGGCAATTATCACTATATGACAAGACTTTGGCTGACAAGAATGGATCAACCGTTCTGTCTGCTGGTATACGATAATCATACAGATATGCAGCCTCCGGCTTTTGGTGGGATTTTGTCGTGTGGAGGATGGATCGCGGCAGCGTTGGAGGAACTGGAGAATCTGAAATATGTGATCCTTGTGGGACCGGATGAAGCAGCCTATGAGCAGGTAGATGAGAATCTGAAGGACAGAGTGATATTTCTCTCCAGAGAGAAACTTCAGGTGATGAATGATGAAGAGAGAAACTGGTTTCTCAGGGAAACAGTCAGTGAAGTATGTAATTGGAGAAAATTGGAAGGTTTACAGGAAGATGCTGAAAAATTCCTTCCATTATATATATCTGTTGATAAAGATGTGCTTTGTACAGAGGATGCACAGACGACATGGAGCCAGGGGGATATGAGGCTGACAACTTTGGTGTCCGGTGTACAGACTGTATTGGAATGTGCAAAAGAAAGCAGTGGAAAGATTGCCGGTGTGGATATCTGCGGAGAAGCAGATGCGGAAGCGGTACATGAGAATGAAGCCAATGATTATGCAAATGAAAAATTGCTGGAGGTTTTTGAAGGTTTATTTGGGAAATCCGACTGTGAATAATAAATAAAATGAGAGAGTGACAGGAAGTATTTTAAGATTTGAGAGGATTTGAGACATGCATAATGAATTGTTACATATAGGACCGTTGACGGTATATGGTTATGGATTTATGATCGCCATGGGAGTATTGGCTGCCTGGTTTGTGGCTGAGCAGAGAGCGCGTAAACTGAAACTTGCATGTGAACATATTTTTTATCTGGTAGTGTGGTGCGCCATTGGTGGATTTACATCTGCGAAGATTTTGTTCTGGATCACCAACTGGAGGGAATTTCTGCAGAATCCAAGGCAGATCATAGGATCAGATGGATTTGTGGTATATGGAGGAATCATCGGAGGAATTCTGGTGGGCTGGCTGTACTGCAGGATAAAGAAGTTGAAATTTCTGGAGTATTTTGATCTGATGATGCCATCCATTGCACTGGCACAGGGATTTGGCAGGATTGGATGCTTTCTGGCAGGCTGCTGTTATGGGAAAGAAACTTCAGGGCCTCTGGCGGTTACGTTTACAAATTCAGATTTTGCACCCAACAATGTTGCTCTGATCCCGACACAGATTTATTCCGGTTTTTTGGATTTTGCCCATTTTCTGCTGCTGCTTTATGTGGCAAAGCATAAGAAAGCAGATGGACAGGTGGCTGCCTGCTATCTTATTTTCTACAGTATAGGAAGATTTGTGATCGAATTTTTCAGAGGAGATATTGAAAGAGGAAGCGTAGGAGTATTGTCGACTTCGCAGTTTATCAGTATTTTTACAACTGTGGCTGGAATTATATTATTACTGACTGTTGTGAAGAAACAAAAGCAGGAAGCGAATATCAGTCTGAACAGTAAAGGTTAGAATTGTCATAAAGAGCATATATTGTGCATATCATGTATAAAAAATCCAGGGAGGACAGTAATGTTCGGACCTGACGATTTTGAAGTGCAGATACAGCAGGAAAACCCCCCGGGCATTCATGCTGAGCCGTCAATACCGCCGGCACAGGATGAAGAGTACGGGGATTTTATTGTAAAACATGGACAGAATATGGGTGGAAAATTTCTTCCTGTGAATGAATTGTTTGGAATTCTATATATTCCGCTGAATGAGATTGGTCCGCTGGAAATTAATTCCTATACGTATGCATCTTTGCCGAAGTGTTATACATTTATGGATGCGGATGCATTAAATTCATCCGGGATTACACGGTTACATAATCATCCCTATCTGAAACTTCAGGGAGAGGGCACAGTGATCGCAGTGATTGATTCCGGGATTGATTATCTGAATCCAATCTTTCGAAACGGAGATGTAAGCCGTATTGCATATATCTGGGATCAGACAATTCCGGGAAATGAGGATGAACAGGTTCCTTATGGAAAGGTTTTTACCGGAGAGGAAATTAATCAGGCATTGCTGTCGGAGAATCCACAGGAGATTGTACCCTCATTGGATGAGAACGGACATGGTACAGCTATGGCAGGGCTGGCAGCAGGCAATTTTGTACCCACAGAAAATTTCTCAGGAGCAGCTCCGAAAGCAACGATCATTGTGGTGAAATTAAAGAAAGCAAAATCCTATCTGAGAAAATTTTACCAGTATCCGCCACAGGCACCGGTATTTCAGGAAGACGACATTATGCTGGGGATTTCTTTTGCAGTGAAGATGGCACAAGAGATGGGAATGCCGGTTTCCGTTTGTCTGGGACTTGGCACCAATCAGAGCGCACATGTTGGTGACAGTGAGCTGAGTCGATATGTAGATTATATTAATGAAGATTCTCAGGTATCAGTATCTGTGGCAGCAGGAAATGAGGGTGCAGCACAGCATCATTATACAGCAGAGTTGGACTATGTGAAAAATCAGGATACTGTTGAACTTCGTATTGCGGATAAAGAAGAAAGATTTTCCATGGAATTTTGGGGAGATCCGCCGGATGACTATGGGATATCGTTACAGTCACCGGCAGGAGAAAAGCTGTATGTGAGCAGTTCTCTTGGTGCAGGTACTCAGGAATTAAGTTTCATTTTTGTGGAGACGAAAGTGCTGGTCAATTACGTAAAGATGGAGCGGATGACCGGGAAACAGCTGATTTATTTTCGCTTCTTTCATCCGGCAGCAGGTATCTGGAAGGTAAATGTCAGTAAAAAAGGAATATCGGGAAGCAGGTTTCACATGTGGCTTCCGGTGCAAGGGCTGATTTCGCCGGATACTTATTTTCTGGAGTCTACACCTTATATAACTGTTACTGCACCTGGGGATTCAACCAGAGGTATTACGGCAACAGCTTATCAGTATCTGGATAACAGTCTGTATTTTCAGGCTGGGCGAGGGTTTACTCCAAATAACCAGGTGACACCTGATCTGGCAGCACCGGGAGTAGATCTGCTCATTCCATTGCCGGGAGGGGCGTTTGGAAAGGCTTCGGGGAGCAGTCTTTCTTCGGCTGTTGTTGCAGGAGCAGCAGCATTGGTGCAGGAATGGGCGATCGTGAGAGGAAATATTCCTTATGCATCGGGAAATACGGTGAAGTTTTATCTGCAGAAAGGGGCAGTGAGAGAAGAACAGATGGAATACCCCAATCCGGGATGGGGATATGGAAGACTGGATCTGTATCGGACATTTGAGATTATAAACTGAAAGGTTTATGAAATACTGGAAAATACATATAAAAGATAAAATAATAACCAAATTTTAAGAGTAAATATTGTATAGTTTTAGACCAAAAATAATTAGACTGTCTAATTGTTTTTTTGGACAAAAAATGTTACAATCGTACAAAAGAAATTGGGAGGCAATTATGAAGAGAGGCAGTATTTTTGAAACTGACGGAATCCCCCACATGAGTGAGGCTTTACCCCTTGCCATGCAGCATGTCGTAGCTATGATCGTTGGCTGTGTCACACCGGCGATCATCGTTTCCGGAGCAGTTCCAGGCGGACTCTCCAGAGAAGACCAGGTTATCCTGATCCAGTCGGCACTGGTCATTGCAGCATTGTCAACTTTGCTTCAGCTGTTTCCGATTGGCGGAAAGGCGAAATTTGCAATTGGCTCAGGCCTGCCTATTATCATGGGTGTCAGCTTTGCTTACGTGCCAAGTATGCAGGCGATAGCGGAATCGTATGGAATAGCAGCAATCATGGGTGCGGAGATTGTTGGTGGTATCGTAGCAGTTGTTATGGGTTTGCTGGTCAAGAAGATTCGGGTATTTTTCCCGCCGCTAATAACAGGAACAGTCGTATTTACCATCGGTCTTTCCCTGTATCCGACTGCCATTAATTATATGGCAGGCGGTACCAGCAGTCCGAATTACGGATCCTGGCAGAACTGGGCAATTGCATTTTTCACGCTGATCGTTGTTACAGCTCTGAATCATTTTGGAAAGGGAATCTGGAAACTGGCATCTATTCTGATCGGTATTATAGTGGGATATCTGGTTTCTATTCCGTTTGGAATGGTAGATTTCTCAAGCATAGGGGAAGCAGGTGTCTGTCAGCTTCCATCTCTGATGCATTTTGGAGTACAGTTTGAGCCGTCTTCCTGTGTTGCACTGGGAATTTTATTTGCTATCAACTCTATTCAGGCAATCGGTGATTATTCAGCGACTACGATCGGAGCTATGGACAGAACACCTAAGGATGATGAACTGCAGCGCGGAATCGTTGGTTATGGTCTTTCTAACGTTGTAGGCGCATTGCTCGGCGGACTTCCCACAGCAACATACAGCCAGAACGTTGGTATTGTTACAACTACAAAGGTTATCAACCGTTGGGTACTGGGACTTGCAGCTGCAATTCTCGGTATAGCAGGTCTGGTTCCGAAATTCTCAGCTATCCTGACAACGATTCCTCAGTGTGTACTGGGTGGTGCAACTGTGTCTGTATTTGCATCGATCGCAATGACAGGTATGAAGCTGGTTGCTTCTGCTGAGATGGATTACCGTAATTCATCTATCGTAGGACTTGCAGCTGCACTGGGAATGGGTGTATCTCAGGCAACAGCTGCACTTGCAAGCTTTCCCACATGGGTAACAACAATTTTCGGTAAATCACCGGTTGTCCTTGCAACTATTATTGCAGTAATGCTTAATGTGATCCTTCCGAAAACACGGGATGAGCAGAAAGAAGAGGCAAAAAAAAAGATTAAAATAGAACAGAAACTGGAAGAAGACCACAGGGAATTCGGGGAATAAAAACAGAAACTGAATATGGGAAATATAAGGTGTGCTTTCACAGGGGGATGTGGGAACACACCTTTTTATTGAATTGCTATGGAAGGCAGTTGTATGATATAATAAAAAGCAATCACATTAAATCAAACGATACAGGAGGTTTCTTATGTCCAGAAAGAATCTGATCGTCGGTCAGTCCGGCGGTCCTACCGCAGTAATTAACAGCAGCCTTTACGGAGTTGTATCCGAGGGAATGCGCCATCCGGAAGCTATTGAGCATGTTTACGGAATGATAAACGGAATTGAAGGATTTTTAAATGGAACAGTTCTTGACTTTGCCGAAGCACTTCCGGGAGATAAACTTGACGGTCTGAAAGTCACACCAGGTGCTTATCTTGGTTCCTGTCGCTATAAATTGCCGGAATCACTGGAAGATCCGGTTTATCCAAGACTTTTTAAAAAATTTGAAGAAATGAATATTGGCTGGTTCTTCTATATCGGTGGAAATGATTCCATGGATACGGTGAGCAAACTTTCCCGTTATGCTGCGCAGACAGGCAGTGATATCCGTATCCTCGGAGAACCAAAAACAATCGACAATGATCTGATCCACACAGACCATACTCCGGGATTTGGAAGTGCAGCCAGATATGTAGCTTCTACAGTCCGCGAGATTACCATAGATGCAAATGTTTATGAAAAGAAATCCGTAACTATTATAGAAATTATGGGCCGCCACGCAGGATGGCTCACTGCTGCATCTGCACTTGCCCGCAAATATACAGGAGACAACCCTCTTCTCATCTACCTTCCGGAAACAGCCTTTGACCAGGAAGAATTTCTTAAAGCAGTAGAGAACTCCTTTGAGAAAAACTGCAATGTCATTGTCTGCGTATCAGAAGGAATCCATGACGACAAGGGCACATTTATCTGTGAATACGACAATTCCGTAGGCACTGATACCTTTGGACACAAAATGCTGGCAGGCTGTGGTAAATATCTCGAAAACCTTGTCAGAAACCGCCTCGGTGTAAAAGCCCGTTCTGTAGAACTCAACGTCAGCCAGCGTTGCTCTGCATCTATGATGTCCGCCACAGACCAGCAGGAAGCCATCAAAGCCGGAGAATTCGGCGTACAGGCAGCCCTCAACGGCGAAACAGGAAAAATGATCTCATTTATCCGCAAAGAAACCTCTGACGGAACCTACATCATGGAATGTGGTCTTGAAGACGTCAATGCCATCTGCAACGAAGAAAAAACAGTTCCATCAGAGTGGATCACAGAAGACGGATCTGACGTCACTGAAGCCTTCATAAACTACGCCCGCCCTCTGATCCAAGGAACAGTACAGATCCCCTGCGGCGAAGACGGCCTCCCGTCATTCGTATACCGAAAATAGTATCAAATAAATTGCGAATCCATTGTTTTTATATTTGCAAACTGCTGACATATATTATAACAGCGCAGGAAAATTAATGGTCTGGCGTGCATTTGCAGGATACTTAGATATTCTTAGACGATAAAAATATGCGTTATGAGCCCACAGGGTCACTGTCTGAGCGACAGCGAGTTTGACCCTGCGGGCTCATGCTTTTAGCAGATTTTTATCGCCTTAGAATATCTTAGTGTCCGAAACCGCACGCCAGACCAATAATTTTCCTGCGCGTCCGTCAGACAATAAATAAAATCACATATTATAATAAGCCGCATAAACCCCATTCATATCCAACAGCTCTTCATGCGTCCCCCTCTCAGCAATCCCATCCTCAGTGATCACAATAATCTCATCCGCATCCCTGATCGTAGAAAGTCTGTGCGCGATAGTAATAGTAGTACGGTTCTGTGAAAGCTCTTCAAGACTTTTCTGGATCCATCGTTCACTCTCATTATCCAGAGCGCTCGTAGCCTCATCAAGGATCAGGATCGGCGGATTCTTCAGGAACACACGTGCAATGGAAATCCTCTGTTTCTGACCGCCTGAAAGTCTTGTTCCGCGTTCTCCAACATAAGTAGCATACTTCTGTGGAAGTTCCATAATAAAATCATGAATGCTTGCCCGCTTTGCAGCTGCAATAATCTCTTCATCAGAAGCTCCCGGTTTTCCATATGCAATATTATCCCGGATCGTACCGTCAAACAGATAGACATCCTGCTGTACAGTTCCGATATTATTTCTGAGACTCTTCAGGGTCAGGCTGCGGATATCTTTTCCATCAACAGTGATCCGTCCTTCTGTTACATCATAAAAGCGTGGCAGAAGAGAACAGATAGTAGTTTTCCCGCCACCTGACGGACCCACAAGTGCCACAGACTTTCCGGCAGGGATATCAATAGAGATATCACTGAGAACAGGGGTATTATCGTCACTGTAATGAAAAGATACATGCTCATAGCTTACATGACCCTTCACATCAGTAAGTTCTCTGGCATCCGGAGCGTCTGTGATCTCTGACTCTGTTTCCATAACATCAAGGAAACGGCGGAAGCCTGAAAGACCCTTTTGCATCATTTCTACCAACTCGACCAGAATCTGGATCGGACTGATAAAGATTCCGATATAAAGTGCATACATGGCAAGATCTGCAGTCTGCATTTCTCCGTTGGCAATAAGATAACCGCCATACACCAGAGTGACCAGATACATCATTCCCTGAAAGAACAGATTAGAACTCATAAAGCTTCCCATACAGCGATAATTATCACGCTTTGAAAGCAGAAAAGCTTCATTGCTCTTTTTGAATTTGGCATGTTCAATATCTTCATTTGCAAAGGACTGTACCACACGGATACCGGAAAGTGTGTCCTGGAGACTTGCATTGACATCCCCGATCTTACGTCTGTTTTCCATAAAAGTTGTCTGCATCCGGGCATTCTGCTTAAAGGAAAACCAAAACATAACAATAACAAGAATGATCAGTGGAAATGCCAGTTTCTTATTGATGAAGAAAAGAAAGATAAAAGCACCGATGATCTTTACCAGAGAGATAAAAAGATTTTCAGGACCATGGTGTGCAAACTCGGAAATATCAAAAAAGGTCACTGACCAGCTTGCTCATCATCTGACCGGAATTATTCTGACTGTAATAGGAAAATGAAAGCTGCTGGTAATGATCAAATAATTCCTGCCGCATATCCCGTTCCATATTTGCTCCCATCATGTGTCCCTGGCAGGTTACATAATATTTGCAGAGACATTGGATCACATACATAAGAAAGAGTCCTCCTGCGATCACAGGCAGTGCATGAAGAATCCTTGACTGATCCTGAGTGAACAGTGTTTTTGTCATAGTCCGCAGGATCTGAGGATATGCCAGATCTATCAGACTGATCACGGCAGCACATATCAGATCAATAAAAAAGACCGTCTTATACGGACCATAGTAGTGGATGAATTTTTTGATGGTATTCATAAAATAAAATCCTTTCATTTGTGATAGAATATATGTGATTTTATAGTAACATAACAGAAAGGAAAGTCAATAGAGGGGCAGGAACAGGACTTTAAAATGAAGCTTTTTTGTGTTATATTGTGGTTATGGTAATTTCACAGGAGAGGAAGATGATCTGATGCAGGACAGAAAGCTTGAACAGGCTCTGGAGATTTATTTTCAGGAAAATCCGGACAGAGAGTCCGATAAATATCAGGAGATACAGAAATACCTGAAGCTCAGAATACGTTCTGTAATGGAGCTTCTGATAGAGAATGAGGATACAGAAAGGATGGAGCAGATCGAGAAATGCGGATGGTTTTCCGCAAATGAACTGGAGAATTTTATAAGATGTGCACAGGAAAAAGCAAAGTTGCGTTCTCTGGTATGGCTGCTTCATCTGAAAGATAAAAAATATGGATACCAAAAAAAGACTTTTCACTGTAAAACAACAACAGAGCAGGAACTTACCGGAAAAAAATCCTGCAAAACTGCAGAAATCAATTATATCTGGACTTTCCTTATCTGGACGGGGCATTTACAAGTCTGGAATACAAAGCAGACAGCAGCATTGATACAATTGGGACAGACGGGGAGCTGATTTATTTTAATCCGGTATTTCTTATGAAAAAATATCTGGAAGATCCGGCAGCAGTAAGAAGAGGATATCTGCACATGCTGCTTCACTGTCTGTACCTTCATATTTTCATGGAACCTGACAGAGATTCCGGTGAATGGGACAGGGAATGCGACTGTTTTGTAGAGCAGCTGATCGACAAGGCTGTCGGAGAAGGCAAAATCAGCCTGAAGAAAAGAAAATCAGATGATACACAGGTGAACACAAATACTTTTGATGATCACATATTCTGGCAGAGAACTGCCGGACAGGCATCAGGAGGCAGGAGAACAAAGGAAAAATGGGAACATATCCTTGCTTATACCTCACAGAATAAGACCGGTATGCAAAGCAGGGCAGGGACTCAGACAAACGATCAGCAGGAAGAACTGGATGAGATCTACCGCAGTAAATATGATTACCGGAAATTTCTGAAGCAGTTCTGCAGACTGCGGGAGGAAGTGGAGCTGGATACGGAGAGCTTTGATTATATTTTTTACAGCTTTGGAATGGAACATTATGGAAATATTCCATTGATAGAACCGTTGGAGTATAAAGAAGTAAACCGTCTGGAGGAGCTGGTGATCGCCATTGACACATCCGGTTCATGTTCAGGAGAAACTGTACAGAGATTTCTGGGTGAAACCTATGGGATTTTAAGTGAAAAAGAGAATTTTTTCAGCAGGATGAAGGTATATATCGTCCAGTGCGACTGTTTTATCCAGAAAGTGGATGTGATCCATTCTGAGGAAGAGTGGAAGGAATACATCCGGAACGTTAAGATCCAGGGCAGGGGAGGTACAGATTTCCGCCCTGTATTTGAATTGATCCGTCAGGAAAAAGAGAGAAAAGAACTGAAGAATCTCAGAGCACTGATCTATTTTACAGATGGTGACGGGATTTATCCGGGACAAAAGCCGGATTATGAGACTGCATTTGTATTTCTGAAACGGACGGACAAGATGAAACTGGTGCCGCCATGGGCGAAATGTCTGATCACAGGAACGGGACAAACTGCGGAGCAGATGTCAGTTTGAGTAAATAATGTTACTGTTCACTGGTAATATCCCGCGAGGTGATTTTTTGTGAGCGAAGGTCACAGAAAATCCGAGACATACCGCGCGAATTTATGCGATTAGCATAAATTCTGTGCATCGCGAAGCGTGTTGCTGGGAACGGAGTGAACAGTAACTAAATAATTAGCAGGAGTATGATAATAAAATGAACATACAGGAAGCAAAAACAGAAATCTGTAATACACTTCGTGCATATCTGGCGAAGGATGAGAATGGATATTATACTTATCCTCTGATCCGTCAGAGACCGCTGTTGCTGATCGGTCCGCCGGGAATCGGCAAAACTGCCATTATGGAACAGGCGGCAGCAGAGTGCGGTGTGGGACTTGTAGCCTACACCATTACCCATCACACCCGTCAGAGTGCCATCGGTCTTCCGGAGATCGTTAAACGGAATTACGGTGGAAAAGGAATGATGGTGACAGATTACACAATGAGTGAGATCGTGGCATCTGTCTATGATTGTATGGAGAATACAGGCAGGAAAGAGGGAATCCTGTTTATCGATGAGATCAACTGTGTGTCTGAAACCCTGGCACCGGCAATGCTGGCACTTCTCCAGAATAAAACCTTTGGAAGTCATAAGATTCCGGAAGGCTGGATTCTGGTAGCAGCGGGAAATCCACCGGAGTATAATAAATCTGTCAGGGAATTTGATATTGTCACACTCGACCGTGTCCGTAAGCTTACAATTGAGCCTGACTGCGATATCTGGCTGAAATATGCAGGACAGCAGAAGGTGCACCAGGCGATCATTTCTTATCTGTCTGTGAAGAAAAACAATTTCTATGCGGTGGAAAATACAGTAGACGGTAAATTCTTTGTGACTGCCAGAGGATGGGAGGATCTTTCAAGACTTCTGCAAAGCTATGAAAAGCTGGGGATCGGGATCAGTGAGGAACTGGTGGAGGAATTTCTCCAGAAAGAGGAAACAGCCAGAGATTTTGCAGGTTTTATCAGTTATATACAAAGTATGGGGAGGATTATGAAATCCCGTCGATCCTGTCCGGAAATCTGAGCCGGGAGAATCTGGCGCTGAAGGAGAAGATGGCTGCAGATGGAGCATTTTGAGGAGCGTTTTGCAGTTGTAAATCTGATCCTGGGGGCATTGAGAGAAAAAGCGGAAGAATACGGACAGGCAGATCATCAGCTTGAGGTACTCTATGAGATGCTTCTGCATCTGAGAACTCAGGTGAGAAAGAATGCTGAGGAAGAGAAGCTGGGAATTTCATTGCTTGAAGAATTTGTGCAGGAACAGGAAAACAGTCTGCAGATCAAAGTAAAGATGGAACTGATCTCAGTAAGAGAACAGAAATATCAGGAGACGGCAATCCGCAGGCTGAGGGAATATATTCTGACAGCAAAGAAAGAACATGTGCGGTCAGCTGAAAATGGATTTAAGCGGATCAGTAAATGTTTTGAAAAAGAAGCAGTATGCAGAGAAGATATGATCCAGAAACTCCAGGGAGAACTGCAGAATGCCTTTTTATTTATTAAAGAGAGCTTTGGCGAAAATCAGGAAATGCTGCTTTTCGTGACAGGGATCACAGCGGATAAGTCAATGACTTCGTTTATTGCCGGAAATGGCTGTCCGGCATATTTTGAACACAGCGAGATGCTTTTATATAATAAAGAAGAAAATGAACTGCGAAAAGCGTGTCTGGAGGCAGTGCATGATGGATTACAGGAAGAATGATGTGACCGGGTATAATAGTCTGTCACAGACAGCGGTTGGAAACGGATGTCTGTATATTATATAGAAGTCAATCAGACAGCAGCTGATACATAGCAGCAATGTGCTGCGGAAATGGAGGAAGAATGTCAGAAAAACAGCCTAAAAAAAAGAAGACAGCAGGGGATGTTGTGTTGACGGTTGTTCTGATCGCAGCAATCTGTGTATTCTGTTATGCAGGATATAATCTGTTTCATATTTATACAGAATATAAGAAAGGTACGGATGAGTACAATTCGATCACACAGATGGCGGTAACAGAACGAGATCCGGATGGAGAAGCGGCAGGACCGGAAGCCGGCAGTGAGCTGAAAGCACCTATGGATATTGACTTTGCATCTCTTAAAAGTGTAAATAATGATGTAGTGGGATGGATTTATGTGGAAGCAGTGCCGGATATCAATTATCCCATTGTGCATGGCAAAGACAATGAAACTTATCTTCACAGAACCTATGAGAAGAATTACAATTTTGCAGGTACTATCTTTGTGGATTATGAAAACAAAGGGGATTTCAGTGACTGTAATACGATCGTGTATGGCCATAATATGAAAAATGGTTCCATGTTTGCACAGCTTAAGAAATTTACACAGGATGAGGAGACTTATAAGAAGAGCAAATATTTCTGGATCTTTACACCTGAGAAAAACTACAGGTATGAGATTATCTCCGCGTACACTACAGGTGTGAACAGTGATACCTATACCCTGTTTAAGGGACCGGGTGAGGAATTTGAAAAATATCTGGAGAAGATCCGAGGATATTCCGAGATCCGGACAGATGCAGAAGGAATGAACATAAAGGACAAGATCATTACTCTGTCTACCTGTACAGGAAACGAGGCAACCCGTTATGTTGTCCAGGGAAAACGTGTGGATACACTTGATGTCGGGCAGTAGAATTATGAAGAGCAGTTACCTGAATCAGAAGAAAATCGTATTGCTGTAAAAGCAGACGATAAAAATTCAGATGATAAAATTTCAGTAACAGTGTTTGGAAAAAATAAAGGAGGAATTCTAAATGGCAGGAGAAGTTGAGAGATTACAGGAACTTGTAGACAAATATGACAATATTGTCTTCTTCGGCGGAGCAGGTGTTTCCACAGAGAGCGGAATCCCGGATTTCAGAAGTCAGGACGGACTTTATCATCAGAAATATGACTATCCTCCGGAAACGATCTTAAGCCATACATTCTTTATGAGAAAGCCGGAAGAATTTTTCAAATTCTACAGAGACAAGATGCTTTGTGACACTGCAAAACCAAATGCAGCACATCTGAAGCTGGCAGAACTGGAGCAGGCAGGAAAACTGAAAGCAGTTATTACCCAGAATATCGACAATCTGCATCAGATGGCGGGTAGTAAGAAAGTGCTGGAGCTTCATGGAAGTGTATACCGCAATTACTGCATGAAGTGTCACAGATTTTATGATTTTGCCCACATGAAAGCATCCACAGGTGTTCCGAGATGCGAATGTGGTGGAATTATCAAGCCGGATGTGGTATTGTATGAAGAAGGTCTGGACAATCAGACGATCAATGAAGCAGTGAAGGCAATCTCAGAGGCACAGGTGCTGATCATAGGGGGAACTTCCCTGGCTGTTTACCCGGCAGCAGGACTGATCGATTACTTCCGGGGAGAGCACCTTGTAGTGATCAACAAATCCCCGACTCCGAGAGACAGATATGCAGACCTTCTGATCCAGGAGCCGATCGGACAGGTATTTTCACAGATTCATTGCTAGTGTGTCTGAAAAATCAAGGGTAACTGTTCAGCGGTTCGCTATTTGGAGAAGTACCGGACAGTTACTGTCAAAGTTATATAAGAGGAGTAAGAGATTATGGGACTTCCCTATGAAGTTGGTGATATTGTTACATTAAAGAAAGTCCATCCCTGCGGAAGCAGAGACTGGGAAATCTTAAGGGTAGGTGCTGATTTCCGCCTGAAATGTACAGGATGCGGACATCAGATCATGGTACCGCGCAAGATGGTTGAGAAAAATACTAAAAATTTGATAAAAAAAGAAAAATAGTACTTTACAGACACGAAAAACTATGTTAAAATCAACACTCGTGATATATTTTATATCCTTGCTCTTTGACAGGCAAAGGGCCAACAGACCATAAGGAGGTAAAGCAAGACATGAACAAGTACGAGTTAGCATTAGTTGTTAGTGCAAAAGTTGAAGACGAAGTACGTGATGCAGTTGTTGAGAAAGCAAAAGGATACATCACACGTTACAACGGCACTATCACAGAAGTAGAAGAATGGGGTAAGAAAAAATTAGCTTACGAAATTCAGAAAATGCATGAAGGCTTCTACTATTTCATTCAGTTTGAAGCAGACGCACAGTGCCGGCGGAAGTTGAAAGACACGTTCGCATCATGGACAATGTATTAAGATACTTAGTCGTAAGAAAAGACGCATAATCTTATACAGGGTGGATTTTAGAAGGCACCATTAATTGATCCGTTCAACCATTCAAAGCAGAAACGAAGAGGTATTTATATGAACAAAGTAATTTTAATGGGACGCTTAACAAGAGATCCTGAGGTGAGATATTCCGCAGGAGAGAATGCATTGGCAATTGCCAGATATACACTGGCAGTAGACAGAAGATTCCGCCGTGACGGTGAAGCAACAGCAGACTTTATCAGTTGTGTATCCTTTGGACGTACAGCCGAGTTTGCTGAGAAGTATTTCCGTCAGGGACTTAAGATCATTGTTTCAGGACGCATTCAGACAGGCAGCTACACCAATCGTGATGGCCAGAAGGTTTATACCACAGAGGTAGTAGTTGAGGAACAGGAGTTTGCTGAGAGCAAGGCGGCCAGCGATAATTACGCAGCTTCCCATCCTCAGACATCATCCCCTGCATCTGCACCATCCATGCCGGCTCCGGGAGCAGCCAGTGCAGACGGTTTCATGAACATTCCGGATGGAATTGATGAAGAACTGCCGTTTATTTAATACAAACTGATAGAATAAAATAGGAGGAAAGCAATCATGGCTTACAATAGAGGCGAAAGACCAGACTCTCCAATGAAGAGAAGAGGCGGCCGCAGAAGAAAAAAAGTTTGTGTATTCTGTGGTAAAGAGAATAACGAGATCGACTACAAGGATGTAGCAAAATTAAGAAAATATGTTTCTGAAAGAGGAAAAATCCTTCCAAGAAGAATTACAGGAAACTGTGCAAAACATCAGAGAGCACTGACAGTTGCTATCAAGAGAGCACGTCATATGTCTATGATGCCATACATCCAGGACTAATTCTGAAGATGATAAATGCTGCTCCGCATTTGGCGGAGCAGCATTTTTGCATTTACGAGAATTGCTATAGAACAGAATGAACAGTAACACAATAACCATTATTTTTGTGCGTTCTTCTGTTGCTATGGTAAATTCTGTTCAAATCTGTTATAATATGATTCAAAGGGCGTTTTTCACAGAACCTGCCTATATGCAGCACATTTGCTGTGTACAGGCGAAACAAATAGAATGATGAAGAACGGAAAGAAAGATATGAGTGATAAACTGAAATTAAAAGGGCATATGAAAGCATTCATGCGGTGGCCTCTGATTCTCTCGGCTTTACTGATCGTACTTAATATCTGGGTATATTTTGTCAGCGTGAAGGCTGGTATTATTGTGTCAGGTGGAATCCTGATTTATGTGGGATGTGCAGTAATAATACTCCGATGCCACAGACCGTTCATTGTAAATGAACTGATAGCCTTTGCCAATCAGTATGATTCGCTTGAAAAGAGAATCCTTGAAGAACTGGCATTGCCCTATGCCATTATGGATATGAATGGCAGAATGATCTGGTCCAACAAAGTATTTGCGGAGCTTACAGGTAAAGATCAGTTTTATAAGAAAAATGTCAGCACTGTTTTTCCGGATGTAACAGCTGACAAATTACCGGTTGCAGATAAGAAAGAGACTGCTGAGATCAGTACTCGATTTGGAGAGAAGACTTATCGTATTTCCATGCAGAGGGTGTCTCTTGGTGAAGTGGTTGCCAAAAGTGAGTTTCTGGAGAATTCAAACAGGAATGTCAGCCTGATCGCCATGTATCTGTATGACGATACAGAACTGAAGTCTTACATTAAAAAGAATGAAGACAATAAGCTTGTTGTAGCGTTGGCTTATCTGGATAACTATGAGGAAGCACTTGAGAGTGTAGAGGATGTGAGACGTTCACTTCTGATTGCTCTGATTGACCGGAAGATTACGAAATATTTTTCCAATTTCGATGGTCTTGTAAAGAAACTTGAGAAGGACAAATATTTCCTGATCATGCGCCAGAGTTCGCTTGAGGCTCTGAAAGAACAGAGATTTCATATTCTGGACGAGGTTAAAACAGTTAATATCGGAAATGAGATGGCGATCACTTTGAGTATTGGTGTGGGACTGAATGCCTCCACGTATATTCAAAATTATGAGTATTCACGTATTGCTATAGAGATGGCACTTGGACGTGGCGGTGATCAGGTTGTTATTAAGAATGGAAATAATATTACCTATTACGGCGGAAAGACTCAGCAGATGGAGAAGAATACCCGCGTAAAAGCCAGGGTAAAAGCGCAGGCACTGAAAGAGTTTATGAGTACGAAAGACAGAGTCGTTGTCATGGGACATAAAATCACAGATGTGGATGCGTTGGGAGCAGCAATCGGTATTTTCCGTGCAGGTAAAACACTTGGAAAATCTGTCAGTATTGTAGTGAATGATCCGACAAAATCTATCAGACCGTTGATCGCAGGATATGTGAATAATCCAGACTACGAGCCATCTATGTTTGTGGACAGCGAGCAGGCTAAAGATATGGTAGATAACAATACAGTGGTGGTTGTAGTTGATACTAACAGACCAAGCTATACGGAATGCGAGGAGCTTCTGCACATGACAAAGACAATTGTTGTGCTGGATCATCACAGGCGGGGAAGCGAAGTGATAGAGAATGCGGTGCTTTCCTATGTGGAGCCTTATGCATCCTCAGCCTGTGAGATGGTAGCAGAGATCCTGCAGTATTTCTCGGATGACCTGCGTATCCGCAATATGGAGGCTGACTGTCTCTATGCGGGAATTATGATCGATACAAACAATTTTACTACAAGAGCAGGTGTACGTACCTTTGAGGCTGCTGCATTCTTAAGAAGGAGTGGAGCAGACGTGACCAGAGTACGTAAACTGTTAAGGGATGATCTGAAATCTTATCAGGCACGTGCAGAAGCAGTGAGAACTGCACAGATTTACAGAGAATGCTATGCCATTGCCAGATGTCCAAGTGAAAATCTGGACAGTCCTACAGTTATAGGAGCACAGGCAGCCAATGAGCTTCTGAATATTGCAGGGGTTAAGGCATCCTTTGTACTGACTCAGTACAATAATGAAGTTTATATCAGTGCCAGGGCTATTGACGAAGTCAATGTACAGGTAATGATGGAAAAGATGGGCGGAGGCGGTCATATGAATATTGCCGGTGCCCAGGTCAAGGCTTCTCCGGATGAGGTGGAGAGAATGCTTAAAGACATCATAGATCAGGAATATCAGGAGGAAAACACAAAATGAAAGTAATCTTACTTGAAGACGTAAAAGCACTTGGAAAAAAGGGACAGATCGTAAATGTAAGTGACGGATATGCAAGAAACATGATCCTTCCTAAGAAACTGGGGCTGGAGGCAACTCCTAAGAATTTAAATGATCTGAAACTTCAGAAAGCAAACGAAGAGAAGGTCGCAAAAGAAGTATATGAAGCAGCACAGGCATTTGCAAAGGATCTCGAGACAAAAGAAATCATCCTTACACTGAAAACAGGAGAAGGCGGAAGAACCTTTGGTTCCGTTTCTTCCAAAGAAATCTCTGAAGCAGCAAAGAAACAGTTGAATCTTGACATTGATAAAAAGAAACTGCAGCTTCCTGAGCCAATCCGTACACTTGGTGTTACCCAGGTGCCTGTCAGATTACATCCTAAGGTAACAGGAACTCTTAAAGTATGGGTAAAAGAAGCATAAGTCTTCCGGAGGGATAAAGAATGGAAGAAGCGCTGATTAAAAGAATACTCCCCCACAGTATAGAGGCAGAGCAGTCTGTAATCGGCTCAATGATCCTGGACAGAGATGCGATCCTTGTGGCATCTGAGATACTTACCAGCGATGATTTTTATCAGAAACAATATGGCATCATCTTTGATGCAATGGTGGAATTGTGTAATGAAGGGAAACCGGTAGATCTGGTGACCCTTCAGAATCGTTTAAAGGAGAAAGAACTCCCGCCGGATATCAGCAGTATGGAATATGTAAGAGATCTGATCTCAGCGGTTCCTACTTCTGCAAATGTGAAGTACTACGCAAAGATCGTCAGTGAGAAAGCAGTCCTTCGCAGACTTATCAAGGCAAATGAAGAGATTGCCAACACCTGCTATCTGGAGAAGGAGAATACAGAGATTATTCTGGAAGAAGCAGAAAAAAAACTGTTCAATATTCTCCAGAGACGCAACAATGAAGAATATGTTCCAATCCAGCAGGTAGTTCTGAATGCCATTAATAACATTGAGAAAGCGTCTAAGCTTAAAGGTTCTGTAACAGGTATTCCCACAGGCTTTATGGATCTGGATTATAAAACATCCGGTATGCATCCTTCTGATCTGGTGCTGATCGCAGCCCGTCCTTCCATGGGGAAAACAGCCTTTGTACTGAACATTGCACAGTATATGGCATTCCGAAAGGATGTCACAGTTGCCATATTCAGTCTGGAAATGTCAAAGGAACAGCTGGTGAACCGACTTCTGGCAATGGAATCTCATGTAGATTCCCAGAATATGAGAACAGGTAATCTGAAAGACGAGGACTGGACAAAACTGGTAGAAGGAGCAGATATTATCGGTAAATCTAATCTGATCATTGATGACACGCCGGGTATTTCTATTGCGGAAATGCGCTCCAAATGCAGGAAATATAAGCTGGAACATAATCTCGGGATTATCATGATCGACTATCTGCAGCTGATGAGCGGAAGTGGAAAAAGTGATTCCAGACAGCAGGAAATTTCAGATATTTCCCGTTCTCTGAAAGCTCTTGCCAGAGAGCTGAATGTGCCGGTGATCGCATTGTCTCAGCTCAGCCGTGCGGTGGAACAGCGTCCGGATCACAGACCAATGCTTTCGGATCTTCGAGAATCCGGAGCCATTGAACAGGATGCCGATGTGGTAATGTTTATCTACAGAGATGACTATTATCATAAGGATACAGAGAAGAAGGACATTGCAGAGATCATCATTGCCAAACAGAGAAACGGTCCCATCGGAACAGTAGAACTGGTATGGCTGCCGAGATATACACAGTTTGTGAATATGAAGAAATAATCTATCTCAGAGGAGTTTGATCTTTGACTTGAATAATATTATAGCAATCCTCTAAAATAATGCATCTTAATCCAGCCCATCAGAGTGTGAAATCCTGCTGAATTGTCTTAAATGCATTATTTACGAGGATTGCTATAGAAAAATTTCACAGGGAAACAGTATCAGGGGGAGAATCCGGTACTGTTTCCCTGTTTTTTGTGTCAAAATAAAGTTTTATAGGGAAGTTTGTAAATCGAAACCTCTTGCAATCTCGGTATGGCGTTTTATAATAAATATACATGATATCAGGATTACGACAGCTGTTTTTACAGTGCAGTGGTTCAATGATATCAGGTGATAGATTGAGTTGTTGATATGCATCAGTGGTTTCTGATGAAAAAAATGGACTCAAAAGGAGGAGGGGCAGCATGGAGCAGCGGTATACTGTGACTCAGACCGCAGAAATCCTTGGCGTGAGGGCATCGGTCCTCCGGTACTGGGAGGAAGAACTGGAACTGAGGATATGCAGGAATGAGCAGGGACATCGTTACTATACAGGAAATGATATTACGCTTCTGGCTAATATAAAGGAACTAAAGAAAAGAGGACTTGCCCTGAGAGCAATCAAAGAACTGGTTCCAAGAATTTCAAGGACTGCACCCGGGACTACTGCGAGCAAAGTGAAGCTTCTTGAAGATGAACAGCCTGAGAGGGAAAAAATACTTGAATTTCAGAAAATCATGGAACGTCTGATCGCTCAGGAGCTACATATGAAAAAAGGAGGGAGAAGACCAGTGCCGGGATCTGGATGAAACGATCCGTAACAGACAGCTTGCGAGAAAAGAGGCTGCTGCAGCACTGGAAAAAAGAAGCAGGAGGATCAGAAGAAAACATTTGTAAAAGTTATCCATAAAGAAAACAGCTTCGTCTCTGCGGTAAACAGAGATGAAGCTGTTTTGAAATCATGAATTATTCTGCTGGATGAATAGCCTCTGTTGGACATGCATCTGCACATGTTCCGCAGTCTAAGCATGCATCAGCGTCGATTACATAATGCTCATCTCCCTGAGAGATAGCTTCTGCAGGACATTCGCTTTCGCATGTTCCACAGCTTACACATTCGTCTGAAATTACATATGCCATAATTAGAATCCTCCTTATCGTAATAACGTTTTAGGCCCCTTTCGGGGTTCTGCATACATTTTAATATATCTTTGTCTGAATTACAAGTATAAAATCAGATACATTATAAAATAATATTAAGTTAGCATTTGCTTACTTTACCTGCAGATTACAAATAGCTGACGGGCATGTGAATGTCTGTCCGAGCAGAGAAACTATCCTGCCAAAATACAGGCATTTGTATGATGGAAAATAGTCTGTTAATATACAAAAAAAATAAGAGTATCAAAAAGAAAGTGCGTTTTTGCTGAATTTATTGACAATTCAGACATAAACGGTTATAGTAAAGATACTTGCAAGGAGGCATAACACAGAAAGTTGTGCCTCTTTTGTTCCGTAGCAGGAATCAGAAAACAAATAGAAAGAATGGAGGAATGAAGAATGAAGAAAGCATTGGCAATTGGACTTGCAGCAGTAATGGCGGTTTCCATGAGTGCACCGGTATTTGCAGAAGATGAAGGCAAAGGGATTGCAAAAGAGGACCTGAAAGTAGGAGTGATCTATATCGGTGATGAGAATGAAGGTTACACGGCTGCTCATATGAAAGGAATTGATGAGATGGAAGAGAAGCTTGGTCTTGACGATTCTCAGATTATTGAGAAAACTCTCATCGGTGAAGATGAAGGATGCTATGATGCGGCAGCAGACCTTGCAGATCAGGGATGTCAGATCATCTTTGCAAACAGCTTTGGACATGAGACTTATATACTGGAAGCAGCAGGGGAATATCCGGAGGTTCAGTTCTGTCATGCAACAGGAACACAGGCTGCATCCAGCGGACTTTCCAATATGCATAACTATTTTACAAATATTTACGAAGCACGTTACGTGTCAGGTGTAGTTGCAGGTCTGAAACTGAATGAAATGATCGAGGACGGCACAGTAAAAGAAGACGCATGCAAGATGGGTTATGTAGGTGCATTCCCATACGCAGAGGTTATCTCCGGTTATACAGCTTTCTATCTTGGCGCGAAGAGCGTATGCCCGTCTGTAACAATGGAAGTAAAATATACAAACAGCTGGGCAAGCTTTGACCTTGAGAAAGAGTGCGCAGATGCTCTGATCTCTGACGGCTGTGTACTGATCAGCCAGCATGCAGATACAACAGGTGCTCCTACAGCATGCGAAGCAGCAGGAGTTCCATGTGTAGGTTATAATATTGATATGACATCTGTTGCTCCGAACACAGCACTTACTTCTGCATCTATGGACTGGGGTGTATATTATACATACGCAGTACAGTGTATGCTTGACGGCACAGCAATTGATACTGACTGGTGTAAAGGATTTGCGGAAGGTGCAGATAAGATCACAGCTCTCAATGACAAAACTGTAGCAGAGGGTACAGAAGAAAAGGTCAAAGAAGTGGAAGATGCGCTCATTGATGGTTCCCTTCATGTATTTGATACATCTGCATTTACAGTAGACGGCAAGGAACTTGATACTTATAAGAAGGGTGATACAGAGTACATTTCTGACGGATACTTCCATGAATCTGAATATGGTTCCGCACCTGCATTTGATATTGCGATTGATGGAATTACATCTATTACAGAATAAGAAAATTGCTGGAGCTGCAAAGCGCGGAGCAATTTACGACAGCAGGGCTGCCCGGGCGGCAGCTCTGCTGTTTTCATATCGTACGTGCAAAAGAAGTCTTGAAGTCTTCTGACAGAAGGTTTCTTTTTGCTGTATTATGGAGTATACAGGAGAGCAATTCCATAATTCAGAAGTAGGATTAAATGATATCGGCAGTCAAAGAGACAGGACTTTTACTGTAGATTGGATATCATTAGATAAAAGGAGGAAACGATAGTGGGAGAAAACTATGCACTTGAACTTAGAGATATTTCCAAGAGTTTTGGTACGGTCCAGGCGAATGATCATGTAGATCTCACACTGAGAAAATCGGAGATTCTTGCAATTCTGGGGGAAAACGGAAGCGGAAAGACAACTCTGATGAATATGATCTATGGAATTTATTATCCGGATGAAGGACATATTTTTGTAAATGGAAAAGAAGTAACGATCCGTTCACCGAAAGATTCCTATGAACTGGGAATCGGTATGGTACATCAGCATTTTAAACTGGTAGATGTACTGACAGCAGCAGAGAATATTGTTCTGGGACTTCCGGGAAAGGGAAAGCTGGACATGAAGAAGATCACAGAGGATATTCAGAAGCTGGCAGATAAATATGGCTTTGAATTGGATCTGTCACAGAAGATCTACGAAATGTCCGTTTCCCAGAAGCAGACAGTTGAGATCATAAAGATGCTCTACCGTGGCGCGAGGATTCTGATCCTGGATGAGCCGACCGCAGTTCTGACACCACAGGAGTCTGACAGGTTATTCGATATTTTGAGAAATATGAGAAAAGATGGATGTTCCATTATGATTATCACGCACAAACTCCAGGAAGTTCTGGCGTTATCAGATCGTGTGGCAATCCTCAGAAAAGGAAAGTATATTGATACAGTAGAAACAGCTCAGGCAAATGCACAGAGTCTGTCAGAGATGATGGTAGGCGGCAGAGTAGATCTCAATATCGACCGTCCTGAACCGGAGAATGTAAGGAAACGATTAGTAGTCAAAGGTCTGAACTGTAAAAACAAAGAAGAGGTAAAAACTCTGGATGATGTTGATCTGACAGTAAATGCAGGAGAGATTCTGGGTATTGCCGGCATTTCCGGAAGCGGCCAGAAAGAATTTCTGGAGGCAATTGCAGGACTCCAGGCAATAGAGAGCGGTTCGATCACCCTGTTTGATGACAATGGAAAAGGAACAGAGCTTGCAGGAATGGATTCTATCTCCATTAATAAAGCAGGGATCAGCCTTGCTTTTGTTCCGGAAGACCGTATTGGTATGGGGCTTGTGGGCGATATGGATATGACCGATAATATGATGCTCAGAAGCTATCGCAATGGCAAAAGTCCATTCCTCGATCGAAAAGGTCCAAAGGCACTGGCATTAAAAATTAAAGAACAGCTTGAAGTCATGACTCCAAGTATTTCTGCACCTGTCCGTCAGATGTCAGGAGGAAATGTACAGAAGGTTCTGGTAGGAAGAGAAATCGCCCAGAATCCGAAAGTGCTTCTGGTAGCTTTCCCGACTCGAGGGGTGGATGTCAATACCTCCCATGTGATTTACCGTCTTCTGAATGAACAGAAGAAAAAAGGGGTTGCAGTAGTCTGTGTTATTGAGGATCTTGATGTAGTTCTTGAACTGTGTGACAGGATTGCAGTGTTCTGCGGAGGTAAAATCAGCGGAATTGAGGATGGAAGAACTGCAACGAAAGAAGGAATCGGGATTCTTATGACGAAGCATGAAAAAGGAGGGACACAGGCATGAAGAAAGAACCTTTCTTACAGGTAAGTAAAAGAAGAAACAAAGCCAGATGGCAGGAACGTCTTCTGATCCGTTTCATTGCATTGATCCTTGCACTGATCGTGTGCGGAGCGGTGATCGTTGCCCTGGTAAAGATGAATCCGGTGGATGTCTATAAGGCAATCTGGGATGGAGCAATGGGTTCGGAACGCCGTCTGTGGCAGACCATACGAGATACAATGGTACTGCTGTGTATTTCCATTGGTCTGGCACCTGCATTTAAAATGAAATTCTGGAACATCGGTGCAGAAGGTCAGATCCTGATCGGTGGTGCCTGCTCTGCTGCCGTCATGATCTATGCAGGAGATAAGATGCCTACAGGGTTACTTCTGATAGTAATGTTTGTGGCAAGTGCACTTGGCGGAATGATCTGGGGAATGATTCCGGCTGTATTTAAAGCAAACTGGAATACAAATGAGACACTGTTTACTCTGATGTTGAATTATGTTGCCATGCAGGTAGTAACTTATTGTATTGTATTCTGGGAAAATCCGAAAGGTTCCAATACAGTCGGTATCATCAATCAGGCTACAAAAGGCGGATGGCTTCCGGAATTGTTCGGACAGAAATATGGCTGGAATGTAGTCATTGTCCTGATTCTGACAGTGGGAATGTTTATTTATCTGAAATACTGTAAGCAGGGCTATGAGATCGCAGTAGTAGGTGAGAGCGAGAATACTGCCAGATATGCCGGTATCCAGGTGAAAAAGGTTATTATCCGTACAATGGCAATCTCCGGTGCAATCTGTGGTATCGCAGGTTTTGTTATTGTCAGCGGAGCCAGCCATACGATTTCCACTGCAACAGCAGGCGGTCGTGGATTTACTGCGATCATTGTCGCATGGCTTTCCAAGTTTAATACATTTATTATGGTTGCAGTTTCCTTTGGCATCGTATTTATGAACCAGGGTGCCGTACAGATCGCAACACAGTATGGACTGAATGAGAATGCTTCCAATGTTCTTCTGGGAATCATTCTGTTTTTCCTGATCGGTGCAGAATTCTTTATCAACTACAGAGTAAAGCGTGCAAAGAAATAGGAGGTAGCGGCAATGAGTGTACTGATAGTTTTTATTCAAAAAGCAATTGTCCAGGGCATCTGTATTCTGTATGGGGCGCTTGGTGAGATTATGACAGAGAAATCCGGTAATCTGAATCTTGGTATTCCGGGAATTATGTATATGGGCGGCATTTCAGGTTTGATGGGAGCTTTCCTCTATGAGAAGGATAATCCTGATCCCAATGCACTTGTGGGTGTACTGATATCGTTTTTGTGTGCGTTTGCATGTGCTGCAATCGGTGGTCTGATCTACAGTATCCTGACTATCACACTTCGTGTAAATCAGAATGTAACAGGTCTTGCACTTACCATTTTTGGTACAGGTTTTGGTAACTTCTTTGGCGGTTCTATTTCCAAGCTTGCAGGCGGTGTAGGACAGATTTCCGTAAAAGTAACAGGAAGTGCCTATACGGCAAAAATCCCGGGATTGTCTAAGATTCCGGTTATCGGAGGTATTTTATTTAATTATGGTTTCCTTACATATCTCTGTATTATTATAGCAGTCCTGTTATCGTTTTTTCTGTTCAAGACAAGAGCGGGATTGAATCTCAGGGCAATCGGTGAAAATCCGGGAACTGCAGATGCAGCAGGTATCAATGTTATCAAATATAAGTATCTGTCAACCTGTATCGGTGCAGGTCTGGCAGGTCTGGGCGGACTCTATTTCGTAATGGAATATTCAGGAGGAACCTGGACAGACAATGGTTTTGGAGATCGTGGCTGGCTTGCTGTTGCACTGGTAATCTTTGCATTATGGAAACCACTGAATGCAATCTGGGGAGCATTCCTGTTCGGAGCTCTTTATATTCTGTATCTTTATATCCCGGGACTTGGACGAAGCATGCAGGAAGTATTTAAAGCACTGCCTTATGTGGTAACGATTATCGTACTGGTATTCACAAGCTTCCGAAAGAAAAAGGAACACCAGCCGCCTGCTGCGCTGGGACTTCCGTATTTCAGGGAGGAACGATAAAATTAAAAGTTTGCAGTTGATTCCAGAGTAAAATAGTATTATAATATCAGAAGCTATAAAAGCTGAGTAGTATGAAGAAAAATTAAGGAGGAAATATACAATGGCTAAAGTATCAAAAGATATGCTGATCGGTCAGCTTCTTCAGATTGATGCAAATATCGCACCGATTCTTATGAGAGCAGGAATGCATTGCCTTGGATGCCCATCTTCCCAGATGGAATCTCTCGAAGAGGCAGCTATGGTTCATGGACTGGATGTTGATGTACTGGTTAACCAGATCAATGATTTTCTTGGAGAATAATCTTCCTGAAAGGTAATTATATGACGGACTATGACAATTGTTGAATTGTCATAGACTGACATGTAAAAAGGATGTTCTGAATAAGTTCAGGACATCCTTTTTTTGAGAAATCTGTAATTTACTATGGTATAAGAAAAGAGCTTTCAGATGAAAACTGAATGCTCTTTTAATTATGAAAATTATTACAGTTGAATCAGCTGCTGAAGGGCAGAATCGGAAATCAGTTCTCCATGTTCTGTCAGATAAGCTTCTCCTGAAAGAGAGAAAGCCTTTCCCTGTCCATATTCCGTAAGAATATTACATACCCTGTTAAAATCCTCCGGAGAAAGTGATGACTGGTGAAGTACCAGTTTGTAAAGCTCATCGGCCGGATCTTTGTACAGGGTGTTTGTACCGGTAAAATAGCCGTTCAGTCCATGGGCGGCCGCAATCACATCGTCCAGTGTGTCGAACTCATAGAGACGGATAAGATTTACATCAGGAACCTGAGTATCGTCATTTTCCTTTGCTCCGGTATTCTGAGCAGATTTGCCATCTTTTGTCTGAGTACTCTTCATCTTTGCTTCGTAAAGCTTCTGGAAGATATCAATAATATTGTCTGCACCGTCAAGCTGAAGAGTATCTGTCTTATCATTCCCTCTGAATGGAGCAAATTTGGAGAAACGGGTATCCAGTTCTTCAGGATCCTCTACTTTGGTAATGATCAGGATGATGCTCTCGGTACTCACCGGGATGGCCTCGATCATTAATGGAATATTATCTGCCTCAAAACCAAACTGTATCTGTGCCTGCTGCATCATATCGCGGAAAAGTTTCTTGGCTTTCTCAGTGCCGTAAGCCAGTTCACTGATACGGATCTGATGGTTCTCCAGGTCTTCTCTTGTCAGTGTGCAGCGTATCTGGTTGTCGTTGATCTTTTCTATCTTCATGTTGTCACATCCTATTCTGAATAACATTGAATTATCTGGCAGCTTCATAATTGCCTGTGAAAATCCATTAAAAGTGTGTCTGATAATGAAAATTTAACTTTTGAAAGCTGCGGACAATTACGGATAAATTAAAAGTTACTATTGTTTTTTTGAACAGCAATTTTAAAGGATTGCCATAGATGCGCTGCCTTTGGAAAATTGCTGCAAGTAACTTCAAAAATTCTATTGTCTGACTGTGAATTTATAAAATTTTATACACTATATTATATAACACAGAACTGCAAAATGTAAAGATAAGTAATCAACCAAAATATTAAATTTTTAGAAACAAAACAGAAAAAAATACATAAATGAAGAAAAACACTTGCATCTGTTTACCAGATGGATATAATGAAAACAGAAGAAGCAGTAAACCTGCGGTTCACATAAGCGAAGATCTGAAACATTAACCAAAGTGATCTTTTATTTCTAAACTTCATTGCCGTTTTTCATGCAGCGTTCCTGCTGTGGCAATGTACAGGTAAAATTTCCATGATGATAAGAAGTTGAAACGTTACTGTTCACTCCGTTCACAGTAACGATAAAACAGGTGCAGGAATATTGTTTTTTCAACAGCCGATAAGGTGCTTTCTAAAAAATCTTATGAAAGAAGGGAGGTAAGCTTACGGAAAATATATCACGGGCAACCAAAAAGAGCATGCGTAAACCACTGGAAAAAGAATTGAAGAGTTATCGTGAACAGGGAATTTCTCTGTATCTGAATGGTATACTCAGTAATCCGAAAACAATTGCAAAAGCCTGTCAGATTGCAGAAGGTGGTGGATACATGCGTGATTACGTTGAAGATGAAAAAGGACGGATCGCTCGTGTGGATTTTGATTTCGTCAAAGAAAAATAACAAAAGAGAAAGCTGCCCGAACAGATTCTGAATCAGTCCCCCCGATGTTCATAATGCCTTCGGGCAGCATAAGAATATAATTACGCATATCTTAAAAATTTGTGAAAAATACGATTTTGCAATACAATTGTAATATTTTATGGTATACTTAAGCCAGTATCATCAAGTTACCGATACAGTTGATAATACTGGTACATCATACTCAAAATAACTATATGAAATACCTTTCTGTGAGCTGATGTATCAATAGCGATCGTGTTACTGTCTGCTTTGTTTCCGGTAACACAATATTTACTGAAAGGAAAAATACTATGAATAAAAAGTATAAACCAGTTATCGCAGTTGCCGTTTTGGTCATTCTTGTTGCGATTCTTGGAATTGTCACTCATGTAGTAATGAAGTACATACCATCTTCTGAGAAAATGGATCTGAATGAATATTATGGAGAAATGGCAGATGGGGAGATTGCCCTGGTCATTGGAACTGAGAACCTGGAAGAACGTGGTCTGGTGGTCGGAGACAGAGTTTATTTACCACTGGATGTGGTGAACACCTATCTGAACCAGAGATATTACTGGGATTCTGCCAATCAGCAGATACTTTATGCAACACCTTCGGAGCTGACTTCTGCGAGTGCATCATCTGAGGCAGGAGATAAGGTATGGGTGAAAGATGATAAAGTGTATCTGAATCTTACTTATGTGCAGGAATTTACAGATCTTGATGCATACATCACAAAAGATCCATACAGGATTGCCATACAGTATAAATTCAAAAATGTAAAAACAGTCACAGTTAAGAAGAATACAAGCATACGTTACCGTGGTGGAATTAAATCGGCTATTCTTACTTCTGTAAAGAAAGGTACAAAGCTTCGTCTTATTGAAGAAATGGAGAACTGGGATCAGGTAGCTACGGATGACGGATATATTGGTTATATAGATAAGAAGAAAGTGGGAGAAGCAGAGAAGACAAAATTTGAACGAAGCTTTAAGAAAGAAGAGTACTCCTATCTTACTATGGACAGCAAGGTCAATATGGTGTGGCATCAGGTGACTTCCACAGATGCCAATGCTTATTTTGCGGATGCGACAGCAAATATGACAGGTGTGAATGTGATCTCGCCTACCTGGTTCTATCTGACAGATACTTCAGGAAACATTGCAAGCATTGCGAGTGCAGATTATGTATCACAGGCTCATGAAAAGGGGCTTCAGGTATGGGGACTGATCGACAACTTTACACAGGAAGTAAGTACAACGGAAACACTTTCCAGCACTGCGGCGAGACAGAATATTATCAGTCAGCTGATCCAGGCAGCCCAAGATGTGGGAATGGATGGCATTAATGTGGATTTTGAATCTCTCAGCGAGGATGTGGGAACTCATTTTCTGGAATTTCTGAGAGAACTTTCCATAGAGTGTCATAAGAATAATCTGGTTCTTTCAGTGGATAACCCGGTTCCTGAGGATTTTACAAGCCATTATGACCGGGCTGAGCAGGGAAGGGTTGTAGATTATGTGATCATCATGGGATATGACGAGCATTATGTAGGATCTGAAGCCGGTTCTGTGGCATCTCTTCCATGGGTGGAACAGGGAATCCAGGATACACTGGATGAGGTTCCGGCTGAACGTGTGATCAATGCCATTCCGTTTTATACCAGACTGTGGAGGATCACAGGGGGAAATGTAACCAGTGAAGCAATCGGTATGGATCAGGCGCAGCAGACAATTGCAGATAATAATGTGGAAACCTACTGGGATAAGACCACTTCCCAGAATTATGGAAAATATGATATAGATAATTCTACCTATCAGATATGGCTTGAGGATGCTCAGTCAGTTGCAGAGAAAGTGAAGCTGGTATCCAAATATGACCTTGCAGGAGTTTCTGCATGGAAGCTTGGATTTGAAAACAACGGAATCTGGCAGGTAATCTCGGACAATCTGAATAATTAAAAGTTCTGCATCAGCAGGCTATAAAAACATCTTCTGAAACATATATTAATATAGAATTTTATGAAATACTGATTGCATTATTTTATGGAATTGCTATAGCCAGTCTACAGGAACAGTGAATTTTCCCGTAGACTGTAAAAGATGTCTCAGGAGGTGTTTTTAGTTTGAAAAAATATGGACTGGAATTAATGTTAGGGTGTCTGCTTCTTGTCAGTTTTCTCATTCTGTCAAAACAGGCAGCTGAAGTTTCAGAGACTATGAGTTCAACAGAAAATTCAAAAATCATTCTGGTAGATGCAGGACATGGTGGAGCGGATCCGGGAATGATCGGAGTGAACGGACTGGAAGAAAAGGGGATAAATCTTCAGATTGCCGTAAAATTAAAGGATTCTCTGGAAAAACAAGGATTTTCTGTAATCATGACAAGGGAAGAAGATAAGGGCCTTTATGAGGAGGACAGCAGAAATCAGAAAGCACAGGATATGCAGTGCAGGATTGCTATGATAAAGAAATACAGACCTGTGCTGTGCATAAGTGTTCATCAGAACAGCTATCAGGATTCGTCTGTATGCGGTCCCCAGGTGTTTTATTATGAAGATTCTGTCCGGGGAAAGAATCTGGCAGAGTTTATCCAGGAAGAACTGAATCTGGGACTGAAAGTAAAACGCCCTCGTGTGGCAAAAGGTAATAAAACCTATTATCTGTTAAAAAGAAGTGAAAGTGTTTTGAATATTGTAGAGTGTGGTTTTCTTACAAATCCGGAAGAGGCCGGACTTCTCTGCAAAGAAGAATATCAGAATAAAATAGTGGAAGCTATAGTGAAAGGGATTGAACAATATCTGAAGCAACAAAAAATTTAAAATGTTTAATTTATGTGAACTTGCTTTTAATAAGTAGGGATTTTTGCTATACTGATACTTGTTTGATAAAATCCCCCGGGAGGATAGAAGTATCTGCATGGCGGGGAAATGTACAGGGAGAAATTATGCTTGGAATTATTTATCTGCTTCTGGCAGGAATGCTGGGCTGTGAAGCATCGAAAATGCTGACAGGAGAGGGAAGGAGTGTGTCAGGCATTAATCGTATCTGGCTCATGCTTCCGGCTTCTTTTGGAGTTGGAACACTTTTATTGACCTGGATGGTATATATTATTTCCTGGTTTTTCAGTGTTGTGGGAAAAGCTGAAAATCCACTTTTGTATGGAAATATTATCGGGATGACAGGTGCAGCAGTTATTATGATACTGCTCAGCGTACAGAAATACAGAAAACAGGGAAGTTACAGGATATGGAATATTGATAAAACACAGGATAAGCGCAGATTAAAAAAGGAAATATTACTCTTTGGTCTGCTGACTGTATTTATTACATATATGATGTTTTATGTATTCTATATAAAAGACGGAATCCTGTATTCCGGCCTGACTGTGTATGGAGATTATGCACCACATACGGCGATGATGCGTTCTTTTTCTGCAGGAAATAATTTTCCCACACAGTATCCTCATTATGGAGGTGCAGATGTAAAGTATCATTTTATGTTTCAGTTTCTCACAGGAAATCTGGAATATCTTGGAATGCGTATGGATTTTGCCTATAATATCGTAAGTACCTTGTCGCTTGTGGGATTTCTTATGCTGTTATATCAGCTTGCACTTAGGATCACAGGCAAAATGTGCTGCGGTGTACTGGCATTGTTTCTGTTCTTTTTCAGAAGCGGAATGGCTTTTTTTAGATTTGCATGGGAGCATATCCAGGCAGGGAATCTTGTGGAAACCCTGGAAGAAAATACTTCCTTTATCGGATATACTGTCAATGAGAACTGGGGATTGTGGAACTTTAATGTTTATCTTAATCAGAGGCATCTGGCATTTGGACTTCTGATGGTGACTTTGGCACTATATCTGTTTATGGACTGGCTGGAAGCCGGGACGGCACATGAAGAGAAAGGAATACTCTGGATAAAAAACAGAATCTTTTCGAAGGAAGGATGGAAAAGCAGAAATCTGGATCAGGCACTGCTTATGGGAATGTTTCTGGGTCTGGGTGCGTTCTGGAATGGGGCAGCAGTGATCGGTGGTCTGCTGATTTTGTGTGGCTTTGCGATTTTCTCGGATGGAAAAGTGGATTACGCTGTCATGGCGGGGGTATCCATCTTCTTTTCCTGGCTTCAGTCAAAGATTTTTATTGTTGGAAGTGCTATGAGTCCTCAGATTTATCTGGGGTTTCTGGCAGAGGATAAGACTGTCCCGGGAATTGTGAAATATCTGTTCTGGATGAGTGGAGTTTTTTTCCTTGGGCTGGTACTAATGGTATGGTTTATGAGAAGACGGGAGAGAGCAATCCTTGTGAGTTTCCTGTTTCCGGCGATTTCTGCTTTTGTGCTTCTGATGACACCGGATATTAATGTAAACCATAAATATATCATGATATCATATGCGTTTCTGACGATTTTCTGGGCATGGGCAGTATGCAGTCTTTGGAAAGGGAGAAATGGGCAGTCCGGGATAAAGAAAACTATGGGAAAGATACTGGCAATAGTATTGGTGATATCTCTGAGTGTGACCGGGATTTATGACTTTGTGGTGATCATAAAGGGAAATGGTCCGGGCAGACGTGTGACTGTAAATATGAACAGCGAGCTGACCCAATGGCTGGAGAAGAATCTGGAGAAAAACGATCTTTTACTTACTCCTGAGTACAGCATGAATGAAGTGACGATGTCCGGAGCTATGCTTTACTGTGGATGGCCATATTACGCATGGTCTGCAGGCTATGATACGAATTACAGGGCTGCACAGGCTGTAACGATATACACCACATCTGACAGTGAAACATTGAAAAAAACAGTACAACAGGAAAAAATAACATATATCCTGTTTGAAGAAGGTTCGGAATTTGAACAGCAGGAATGTCGTGAGGAGACAATTGCTGCAGCATATGAAAAGGTTTATGAGACTCAGGATGGGCGGATACGGATCTATAAAACAACAGAATAATCCTCAAATGCATTATTACGGGGATTACTCCGGATTTATGATTATGAGCCGGGTGATCACAGATTTACAGAGATAAGAGAGAATGTGTAAGATTATAGTAACCACAATAATTTTATAAATGATTAAGGAGGACGTACGGATGAAGAAATGGGCACCGAGAGTGCTTCTTGCAGCAGCTCTTGCAGGGCTGTCTGCATTTCTGTTAAAGGGAGATGTATGGACATTCTGGACCTGGTGGATGTTGGCATTTCTGATGGGAATGGTTGCCATGCCTGTGACAGGGAGACTGTTTGCCGGATTTGAGGACAAAGGCTGGATGTTTTCAAAAGTGCTGGCGATTACTGTGACAGGTTTTCTTACGTGGTTTCTGGTAACTGCGAAGATACTGCCATTTACTGCAGCGACATGTATCGGTGTGTCTGTTGTATGTGCTGTTGGCTGTGGGGTTTTATATCATTTTCAGGGAAAAAATGGAATTGACTGCTTTCCGTCCGGAAAGGTAAATCTGATTTACGGAGAGGAAATTCTGTTCTTTATATTTTTCCTGATGTGGACTTATTTTGCAGGATTCCGTCCGCAGGCATACGGAACTGAGAAATTTATGGATTATGGTTTCATGGAAGCCATGATGAGAAGTACGACACTTCCTGCAAGAGATCTGTGGTATTCAGAAGGTACGATCAATTATTATTATGGCGGACAGTATTTTGCAGTATTTGTGACGAAGCTGACTGGCAGTAAAGTAGAACTCACTTACAATCTGATGCGTACTTTTGTGGCTGCATTTGCGTTTGTGCTTCCGTTTTCACTGGTTCGTCAGATGTCTGTGGACAGGCTCAAAGGAAGCCTGACAGGAAAGAAACGTTGTGTGCCGGCAGTGGCCGGGATCATAGCAGGACTTTCTGTATCAATTGCGGGAAATATGCATTATGTGGTTTACAGTAAGATCATTCCATGGCTCCAGAAGCTGCAGGGAAAAGAAGCGGACAGCTACTGGTTCCCGGATGCGACCCGTTATATTGGATACAATCCGGATGTGCCGGACAAGACAATCCATGAATTTCCATGTTATTCCTTTGTGCTGGGAGATCTCCATGCCCATGTGGTAAATGTAATGTTTGTGCTGTTTCTGGTGGGACTTCTTTATGCGTGGATGCGAAGTGTGCGGATGAGAGAAGCAGTGATCATGAAGCCGGGCCGGAAACAGTTCTGGAAAAAACAGCTGTTGATTCCGCATATCCTGCTGGCTGCAGTGATGATCGGTATGTTCCGGTTTACGAATTTCTGGGATTTTATTATTTATTTCGTGGTGACCGGTGGAGTGGTGCTGTTTACCAATATCGTTCAGTTTGATGGTAAAGTGAAGAGGATTCTGGCAGTGACTGCGGTTCAGGCAGTGGAGATCATTGTGATCTCATACGTTGTTTCTCTGCCGTTTACTTTGCAGTTTGACAGTATGTTTAAAGGTGTGGGAATTGCGCAGAATCATTCTATGATCCATCAGCTGCTGATTTTGTGGGGACTGCCTGTGGTTCTGACAGTTCTGCTGATCATCTGTATCATCTGGGAGAAGCTTCGTGGTGGTGCGAACAGAAGTCTGTATAAACTGATGAAAGCAATCTCTGTGCCGGATCTGTTTGCGATTGTCATGGGACTCTGTGCAATCGGGCTGATCGTGATTCCGGAGTTGGTTTATGTAAGAGATATTTACGAAAATGGAAACGCCAGGGCGAATACTATGTTTAAGCTGACTTATCAGGCGTATATGCTGTTTGGGATGACCATGGGATATGGTATTTTCCGTATGCTGGTGGCTGCACGTAAGAAAGTGTTTAAGGTTGTGTCAGTGATCGGCCTGGTACTGCTTTGCTGGACCTTTGGTTATTTTGGAAACAGTGTGTATGCGTGGTTTGGAAAGGTATGGGAGCCTTCTGAATATAAAGGATTGAATGCGACATCTTTCCTGTCAAATGATTTCACAGAGGATGTGGCTGGTATTAAATGGCTGAAGAAGAATGTGAAAGGGTCACCGGTTGTGCTTGAGGCGAACGGGGACAGCTATAGTGGTTATGAGCGTGTTTCTGCTATGACAGGGCTTCCGACTGTGCTGGGATGGTATGTGCATGAGTGGCTGTGGAGAGATGATACTGCGGATCTGAATGAGAAGAGTGCGGATATTGAGAGTATTTATATTTCTTTGGATGTGGAGTATGTGAAGGAACTGCTGGAAGAGTATGATGTTTCTTATATTTTTGTCGGATCGAAAGAACGGGAGAAATATGGGGATGCACTGAATGAAGAGGTGCTGAATTCGCTTGGAGAAGTTGTGTTCCAGGATGAGGTGTATAGTACTTATATTCTTAAAGTTAATAAGTAAGAGGGCGAAAAATGGCGGCAGTTTGTGTCGCCATTTTTTGCGTTTTTGTAAAGAATATTGCGGGTAATCTTTGATGATCAAAAGGGACGCGTAAAAAAATATTATCATTTCCTGTGCGGTTTCGGGCTCTAAGATATTCTAAGCCGCCAAAAAATCTGCTAAAGGCATGAGCCGCCCTCTCAAACTCGCTCCGTTGCAAACTTCGCTCAGACACGTGAGACGGTCGGCTCATAACACAGATTCTTGCCGGCTAAGAATATCTAAGAACCCTGCAAATGCACAGGAAATGAAATATTTTTTTACGCTGGTTATTGGCTGGAAATGGTTGGGGAGAGTAATTGTTAGGAGGTAAAGAGAAGAAAAGCAAAATTTACAGAATATGGATTACGATGTATTATGATAATGTATGTGCAATATAT
>ENA-OQBD01000134-OQBD01000134.1-human-gut-metagenome-genome-assembly--contig:-NODE-134-length-43252-cov-10.562017_pt1 | contig 43252 bp, 46 predicted proteins | sample MGYA00242742_ERZ504543 | MGnify/ENA primary metagenome ERZ504543 (study PRJEB26092, sample SAMD00036239) | human gut metagenome | host: Homo sapiens | study: EMG produced TPA metagenomics assembly of...
ATAAGGGTGACGCCGTAGTCACCAACCGCTCCGTTGCCAGCCAGCTGACCGCCGAGCAGTTCAACACCTGCCAGACCATCAAGCAGGTCAGCACCGGCGAGGAGTACGCCATCGCCATCAACCAGGGCAATACCAAGCTCAAGGACGACATCAACCAGGCCATCAAGGACCTGACCGACGACGGTACCGTTGACGCCCTCATGGCTAAGTACAACATCAAATAACTACTTGATTGCGCGCGGGCCCTTTCCGTTTTGCGGAGAGGGCCTTTGCGCTTCTCTTGACGGAGAGCGTTTCCGTCTCGTTTTGCCGGCAACTTCTACGATAGGAGCAACCTTGTCTCGACTGAACAAAGGGGCCGCGGAGCAGCGTTTTCCACTGCCCGCCTTGCTCCAAAAGCTAGCCTGCGTCATGGCCGTGGCGCTCGCGCTGGTGTGCGCGGGGGCATATGCGCCCACGACCGCCCAGGCGCTTGAGACCGCAAAGATCACCGCCCGACCCAACACCGGTTCGGGCAGCGCTGTGGTCGGCGGCACCGAGACGCGAATTACCTGGGAAGTTCAGGCCGATGCCGACGAGGAGCTGAGCGGTCTTTCGCTGACGTTTGTCGACGGCACGACGTTTGGTGCCGATGACACGCGATTGACGATGCTCTCGGGCGAGGACCTCATGGATCGTACGCCCATGAAGCCCACGTGCAAGGCTGACGGCCAGACGCTCAAGATTGATTTTGGCGAGACGGCGCCTGCCGGCGGCTTTTTCCGTGTCGAGGTTTACGGCGTGAGCTTCCCCGTCGAGGGCGGCGATGAGGCCTTTAGCGGCACCTGTACGCTCGCTGACGGGTCGACCAAGAAGATCTCCAAGATTCCGTCGGTGGAGATCAAGGGCGTGACGGCCTTCGATAACTTCTTGGCCGATCTTAAGGAGCAGCCGTGGGTCGAGGCTTGGAACTCCAATATGTTCCTGCGCCTGTTCTTAAACCCGGTCATTTTGGTCCAGAGCCTGCCGATCGTCTTCAAGGGCTTCCTTATGTCGCTTTCGATCGTGCTTGTGGCGTTTCCGCTGGCAATTCCCTTTGGCTTTGCCTTGTCGCTCATGCGCATCTCCAAGTCGCGCATCCTGCGTTGCCTTGCCGGCATCTATGTGAATATCATCCGCGGTACGCCGGCGTTCCTGCAGATCTATATCGCGTTCTTCGGTCTGCCGTTGGCCGGCGTCAAGGTGGACGACTATGTCTTGGGCGTTATCGTCATGGCCATGAACTCGTCTGCGTACCTATGCGAGATCTTCCGTGCCGGTATTCAATCGATCCCCAAGGGCCAAAACGAGGCTGCGCGTTCGCTGGGCATGAACGCGTTCCAGACGCTGCTCTATGTCATGATTCCGCAGACGTTCCGCAATGTTTTGCCTACGCTGACCAGCGAGTTTATCTTGCTTTACAAGGATACGTCGCTGCTTGCCGCCGTGGGTGTGGTCGAGATCGTCATGAACGCCCGTACCATCGTGGCCACGACGGGCTCCATTACACCGTACGTGGTTGCCGCCCTGTTCTATCTGGTCATCACCCTGCCGCTCGCTCGCTTGGTGAGTGGTCTTGAGGCGAGGCTTTTGGGCACGGCCGAGACCAAGAAGAAGCGTCCCGCCAAGAGCGCCGGACAGGTTGTCGCGACGCCCGCCGATCACATCGCCGGTCTGTAAGGAGGTCCTATCATGAGCGAAACCAATAACTCGAACGAGGTCGTCGTCAGCATCAAGAACCTCCAGAAGGCCTTTGGCGACAACGTGGTCCTGCGCGATATCGATCTGGATGTGCACAAGGGTGAGGTCGTTGTGGTCTTGGGCCCCTCGGGCTCGGGCAAGTCGACGATGCTTCGCTGCATCAATCGTCTGGAGCATCCCACGAGCGGCTCGATTATCGTCGAGGGTGTGGACGTGTGCGCCAAGGGCGTCGACCTTAACAAGGTGCGCACGCATCTGGGTATGGTGTTCCAGCAGTTCAATTTGTTCCCGTACCTCTCAGTCAAAAAGAACGTCATGCTCGCGCAGCAGAAGGTGCTCAAGCGCAGCAAGGAAGAGGCCGAGAAGATTGCCGTCGAGGAGCTGACCAAGGTCGGTCTTGCCGAGCGTATCGACTTTATGCCGAGCCAGCTCTCGGGCGGCCAGCAGCAGCGCGTTGCCATCGCCCGCGCCCTGTCGATGAACCCGCACGTCATGCTCTTTGACGAGGCCACCTCGGCGCTCGACCCTGAGCTCGTGCGCGACGTCCTGGGCGTCATGCGCGACCTGGCGCACGACGGTATGACCATGATCGTCGTGACGCACGAGATGGGCTTTGCCCGCGATGTCGCCGACCGCGTCGTCTTTATGGACGGCGGCGTCATTGTGGAAGAGGGTACGCCGAGCGAGGTCTTCGACCACCCCAAGAGCGAGCGCACCAAGGCGTTCTTGGGCAATATCTCGTAGCCGGTTGATGTAACTGCCGTTACAAAAGAGCGGGGCTGGACTTGAATCCAGCCCCGCTCTTTTGTAGGGATGGGGATGCGCTTTGATGCAGGCTCTCTTGGAGGCCCTGGGTTCGTTACGCGAGCTCGGCTCCGAGGGCCTTGCAAGCGGTCTCGCCCTCGTCGTCGGGCGCGTCGTAGCAGATGGTGGAGTCCACGACGTTGACGCCGGCCTCGTCGGCGTCGGCCTTCCAGTTGTCCATCCACTCGCCCTCGGCCCACGAATAGGAGCCAAAGAGGACGACCTTCTTGTCGCCGAGAGTCTCCTTGACCTCATCCCACATCGGCTGGAACTCATCGTACTCGAGTTCCTCGGAGCCCATGGCTGGGCAGCCGAAGGCGAAGGCATCATATTCGGCGGCCTTGTCGGCAGAGAAGTCGGCGCAGGGGATGACCTCAGTCTCGGCGCCCACGGACGTGGCGCCTTCGGCGACGAGGTTTGCCATGGCCTCGGTGTTGCCCGTGCCGCTCCAGTAGACGACGGCGATCTTGCTCATATGTTTTCCTTTCGGTTGTGCGGCGTGTGGCCGCGTTTTGTATGCTCTATCGGGTTGCCTGGACAAGTTGTCCCAGGGTGCAGCCCTGTTGATAGATGTAGGTAAGGTATTGCGTGCATGCGCGATAGGAATCGAAGGTCGTGAGCGCCTGCTCAACGTTTGTGTATACCTTCCAGGCGCCAAAGACCTTATAGTTTTCGCCGTGCTGGACGATAAACTGATGGACATCTTCGTAGGGATAGCCCAAAAAATAGCCAATTTCGTGGGGGAACTCGCACATGCACCCCGTATCGCAGTGCCTATTTCGCGCGAGTGCGCAGACACTGCCGTCATAGGCGCTTTCTGCGGCATTGCTGCTTGCCAGCGTGATGCGCGCGGCGAGATGCACCAGGGATGCGAGCAGGTTGTGGACATCGTAGCCTTCGGCGACAAGCGCCGTCGCGGCGCGGGGATCGGAGAGATATCGCATAAGGTCCGCAGGGCGGTACACATAGATGAGCGCTCCGCAGGGGCGCCAGACCAAAACGCTCATATGGATCCCGAGCGGCTGGAGCTCGCGGTTGCATTGGGCTATGACGGCGAGCAGACGAGAGCGTCGCTCTTCGATTTTAGCGACGCCGGGTTTTCCGTTTTGGTTGGCGTAAACGCCGGGATAGGTAAAGAGCGAAGCCGGCTTGATACCTGCGAGCGTAGGGGAGCAGTTGCGCACGACAGCCGTTTGGTATGTTGGGATGTCAATGGTTCGAGTCACGTTGCCCCTTTCGAGCACTCACTTGTTAGCCTAGGAAAACCTATATACGAAAGTAAGCCTTGGTCAACAAAAAAGTTTGAATAGGGAAACTAATTGACAGAACCGACATGATTTTGGGTTAAGATGGGGACACCCCATGGGGGTATCTAGATAGGGCTACTTGAAAGGGGAACGCATGAGCGACTTGCTCAATCCTGCGAATCTCATCGTGCTGGCCGTCATTGCCGTCGGCATGTTTTTTGGACTGCGTCGCATTGCCGCTTCGACACACGGGAAGAGTTGTTGCAGCGATGGTACGAGCGGCAAGAAAACCAAAAAGGTTGTTGTGGTGGATACCGATGCATCGCACTATCCCTATAGCGATGAGCTGCTCATCGGCGGCATGAGCTGTGACGGCTGCGCTCAGAACGTGGCTAATGCCCTGAATGCGCTGGATGGCGTGTGGGCAACGGTGACGTATGCGGATCACACGGCACGTGTGCGCTCTAAACAGCCGGTTGATCGTGGTGTCCTCGAGACGGCCGTGAAAGACGCGGGCTACTACGTCATGACGCTGTAAGCGCCGCCCTGGATGCGCTTCCTTGGCTAGGCTCGTCCGCGCAGTTCGATGTCTTGGATGTCGTCGAAGTCGATGGCGATGTCTTTGAGCTTGAGGAGCTTGAAGGCAGGGAGTACCTCGTCGAGGATGCCGGTGCGGGAGCGATAGCCGTACGTATCGTAATAGGTGACACGAACCAAGTCGCCACGTTTGAGACCCTCGAGCTTTTTAGAAAGTACGAGGGCTTTTTCTTCCGTGAGCTCACGTTTTGGCTCGACGGTGATTTCCTGCTTGCGCACGAGTTCGTAGTATCCCGTGAGGGCGGCAAAGGGCATAAACTGTGCGGCGCGGTTGGCGCGCACGGCACCGTTGGCAGTGAGCTTTGGGTCGGCGGAGCGACGTCTTCCCTCGGGGTCTGCTAGGCGTTCAAAAGGTGTCGGTGGCCGCATCGGCTGTTGTTGGGACTTAGGCACGGTGCCCTCCAACTTGGTCGTTGCGTTCGCGCGCGGTGGCGCCGGCGGTAAAGCTTAATCCCTTGACGAGCGCGTTTTTGCCGTACTTGCCTTTCACGGCCAGGACGGCGCGCGCCAGGTCGCGCTCGCGCTCATCGGCCTCGATATCGCTGAACAGATCGATGGTGGCAAATTCCTCGGGCATGAGGTTGCCAAATCCCAGATTGATACGCTTGACCGGTCGCTTGGGGTCGACCGTTTGTGCCCAAAGGTCATCGAAATACCCCATGATCTTCTTAAACGAATTGGTGCGCTCGGGCAGCTTGCGCGAGGCGTTGGAGTGCGCAAAGAGTGAGGCATAGCCGCCACGCGGTTTGCCGCCATGCTCTCCCACAAAGATGCCATCGATTGCCTGCGCTTCGCGTACCAGGCGGCGCCTTTCGTCATCGCACTGGACGGGCTTGGGAGCACGGGGCGCGAGCTCGGGGCCGGCGGTTGCGGTGGGTTCGATACTCGATGTGCTCGAGCGCAGGTGGCCGCATCCGTCCACATATTGCACTGTACCGCTGGCGTCGAGGCGGCGTATGTCAGCGCGCTCGCTCGCGTAGCCCACAAAGAGCGAGATGCTGTCGCAGACCACGTGCTTATCGACCAAGTCCAACACGGCACTGTCGACCATCTCGCGCAAGACGGTGTAGGCTTGCTCGTAGGCATAGCCCTTCGAGAGCACCTGTCCTGTGGTGGTCGAGGTCGCTTGCGGGCGATAGGCTTGGATATCGGCGATGGTTGTCGGCTCGCGCCCAAAGGCGTGGTCGATGAGATATTCGGCATTGACGCCGAGGTCGTCGTAGAGCAGGTTTTCGTCGAGTGCGGCGACGCCCATCAGGTCGTAGACGCCATACTTTTCGAGTCGGGCTGCCACACCGGGGCCGATGCCCCAGATGTCGGTGATGGGGCGATGGGGCCAGATCTCCTTGCGAAAGGTCTCGTCGTCGAGTTTGCCGATGCGACTGGGTACGTGCTTGGCGGTGACGTCGAGCGCCACCTTGGCCTGGAATAGGTTGGGGCCGATGCCGACCGTCGCCGTGATGCCGGTGCGCGCCAAGACCTCGTCGCGCAGCGTGCAGGCGAGCCCTTCCGCATCTGTGTGATAGAGGTCCAGATAGGGCGTCACGTCGATAAAGCACTCATCGATGGAGTAGACGTGCACGTCCTGGGGGCTGACGTATTCCAGATAGATACCGTAGATTTTCGCCGACACCTCCATGTAGTGCTGCATGCGCGGTACGGCCGTGATGTAGTCGATGCCATCGGGAATCTCAAATAGGCGGCAGCGATTGTGAATTCCTAAGTCCTTCATGGCCTGCGTGATGGCGAGGCAGATGGTCGTGCGCCCGCGCGATTCGTCGGCAACGACTAGGTTGGTGGTGAGCGGATCGAGCCCACGGTCGACGCACTCGACGCTGGCATAAAATGTCTTGAGGTCGATGCAGATATAGGTATGCTGCTCGTGCCCCACGCGTCCTCCCATCAAACACATGTTCTTATCGAATACCTGTTCGATAATACCTGCTTGCGCGGACACCGTCAAAACCTGCCAGGAATGGACAGGTTTATTTTGGTAGGTAAAGCGTTTGACCTGCCAAAATAAACCTGTCCCTTTTTGGTCGGTTGCCGTTTGGGGGCCGATTGGCAACGCTCGCTGATTATAGTCTTGACCTGCGCTAGAATAGTGGCATCTGAATGTCCGGGCGCATGGAGGCGTGCGCCCGTATGCTGAGGAGGACTCTATGGCAACTGTTGCCGCACCTATCGATGCTACGTCGACTGCCGCTTGGAAGGCGCTCGAGGCTCATCAGGAGAAGCTCGAGGCCGAAGGTATCGACCTCAAGGCCTGGTTCGCCGCCGATGCCGAGCGCGTGAACAAGCTGAGCTTTGACGCCGGTGACCTGCACTTCGATCTGTCCAAGAACCTGGTGACCGATGAGACCGTCAAGCTGCTGTGCGATCTTGCCCGCGAGGTGAAGCTCGAGGAGCGCCGCGACGCCATGTTCTCCGGCGAGCACATCAACACCACCGAGGACCGCGCCGTCCTGCACACCGCGCTGCGCCGTCCGGCAAGCGAGAAGGGCCAGCTCATCGTTGACGGCCAGGACGTCGTCGCCGACGTGCACGAGGTCCTCGATCGCATGTATGCCTTCGCCGAGCGCGTGCGCTCCGGTGAGTGGAAGGGCGTTACCGGCAAGAAGATCGAGCACCTGGTGTCCATCGGCATCGGCGGCTCCGATCTGGGCCCGGTCATGGCTTACGAGGCTCTGCGCCCCTATGCCGACGCCGGTATCGACTGCCGCTACATCTCCAACATCGACCCCAACGACCAGGCCGAGAAGCTCAAGGGTTTGGATCCCGAGACCACGCTCGTGATTATCGTCTCCAAGACCTTCACCACGCTCGAGACCCTCACCAACGCCCGCGAGGTCAAGACCTGGATGCTCGAGCAGCTCAAGGCCCAGGGCGCCATCGACGGCTCCGATGAGCAGAACGCCGAGGCCGTGGCCAAGCACTTCGTTGCCGTCTCCACTGCACTCGACAAGGTCGAGGCCTTCGGTATCGATCCGGCCAACGCCTTCGGTTTCTGGAACTGGGTTGGCGGCCGTTACTCCGTCGATTCCGCCGTGGGTCTGTCGCTGATCGTCGTGCTCGGCCCCGAGCGCTTCCAGCAGTTCCTCGAGGGCTTTCACGCCATCGACGAGTACTTCTGCAACACCCCGCTCGAGAACAACGCCGTCGCGTTGATGGGCCTGCTCAACGTCTGGTACGTCAACTTCTTCGGTTCCAAGAGCCACGCCGTGCTGCCGTACTGCCAGTACCTGCACCGTTTCCCGGCCTACCTGCAGCAGCTCACCATGGAGTCCAACGGCAAGCATGTCCGCTGGGACGGCAGCGCCGTGACCTCCGACACCGGTGAAATCTTCTGGGGCGAGCCCGGCACCAACGGCCAGCATGCCTTCTACCAGCTGCTGCACCAGGGCACCGTGGTGGTTCCGGCCGACTTCATCGCCTTCGCCAACACCGCCAACCCTGCAACCGACAACGGCCAGGACGTGCACGAGCTGTTCCTGGGCAACTTCCTGGCCCAGACCAAGGCGCTCGCCTTTGGCAAGACGGCCGATGAGGTGCGCGCCGAGGGCACGCCCGAGCAGATCGTCCCGGCTCGCTGCTTTGAGGGCAACCGTCCGACGACCTCGATCTTTGGCGACACGCTGACCCCGTTCGCGCTCGGCGAGCTCATCGCCCTGTACGAGCACATCACGTTTGTCGAGGGTACGGTCTGGGGCATCGACTCCTACGACCAGTGGGGCGTTGAGCTGGGCAAGCAGCTTGCCAAGCAGATCACCCCTGCCTTCCACGACGACGCCGCCAAGGCCGAGCAGGACGCTTCGACCCAGGCGCTCATCGAGTTCTATCGCGCGCACCGTAAGTAGGATTCGCTGCGAAAACTAACGCATAGCCGACAAGGGCCCGGCTCCGTTGGGATGCGGGCCCTTTGCTATCTGGATAGAATGGAATGTATCGGGAGGCGCCTCGACGGGTATCGCAATCGTCGAAGGCACGCCGTTCATGTTTGGGACAATATGACATTTTTCCCGTTGCAAACAGCGCCGCCGTGGGTGTTCTGTATGATGGCTCAGACAAGGTTGCTCAATGACAGGGAGGCACATATGGCAATCAAAGCCATCGCAATGGATATCGACGGTACGCTCACCAACGACCAAAAGGTCATCAGCCCGCGTACGCGCGAGAAGCTGCTCGCGGCGCAGGAGTCGGGCATTAAGCTCATCTTGGCTTCGGGCCGTCCCGCATGGGGGCTGCACGCCTTGGCGCAGGAGCTCGACCTTCAAAACCATGACGGTCTGCTAGTTGCCTTTAATGGCGCGCATGTTGTCGATGCCCAGACCGACGAGGTGCTGTTCGATCAGGCTATGCCTGCCGACGAATTGCATCGCCTGATTGATCACCTGCGTAATTTTGACGTGATCCCTATGATTTCGCTTGGTCGCGATTTGCACGTCGAGGACTCGTACCATTGCATGATCACGCTGCCTGACGGCTCGCAGAAGAATATCGTCAAGTATGAGCGCGACGCGTGCGATCTTAAGATTCGCGAGGTGGAGAGCCTGCATGAGGTCGCTGATGCTTATCCCGTGGACAAGCTGCTGACGGCGGGCGATCCGACCTACCTGCAGGCGCATCACGAGGAGATGTATGCGCCCTTTAAGCAGACGCTTTCGGGCATGTTTACGGCTGACTGGTACTTTGAGTACACGGCGCCCGGTATCGACAAGGCCCGCGCGCTCGAGGGTGCCCTGCCCAAGCTCGGCATCGATGCCAGCGAGGTCGTCTCGTTTGGCGACGGCCAGAACGACAAGTCCATGATCGAGTGGGCTGGTACCGGCGTCGCCATGGGTAACGCTGTCGATGAAGTCAAGGCCGTGGCCCAGATGGTGACCGCCAACAACAACGAAGACGGTATTGCGGTGGCGCTGGATAAGCTGCTGGGTTAGAATCGCCGATAGTGCATGGTTCGGGCGTCCGCTTGCGGGCGCCCTTTTGTTAGGGAGGGTGCCGTGTCCGCATTTCCGTTCGACGCCGTTATCTTTGACATGGACGGCGTCATTGTCGATACCGAGTATTACTACCTGGGGGAGACTGCCGCGTTTGCCAAGGAGCTTGGGTTGAATCTGACCCAAGAGGAGTTGAACGGGCAGGTTGGTACCTCACATCAGTTCTTCCTGCATATGCTGGTCGATTGGTTTGAGCGCGCCGGTAAAGGGCACTTCACTGGCGAGGAAGCATTGGCCCGTTGGGACGAGTGGGCGCATAAGCGTCCGCGTGACTACCAGGCTTTGATTAACCCGGGCGCTGTGGATACGATTCGCGAGCTGCCGCGCCGCGGCGTTCGCGTGGCGCTTGCCAGCTCGTCTCCCATGGATAGCATCGAGGAAGTGCTCAATGCATGCGGGCTGTCGGATGCCTTTGAGTATGTGGTGAGCGGCGAGCAGTTTAAGGAGAGCAAGCCCGAGCCCGACATCTACCTGCATGCGTTGGACCTGTTGGGGCTGCCTGCGGTCCGTTGCTGCTGCGTTGAGGATTCGGTGCCTGGCATCACTGCCGGCAAGCGTGCCGGCCTGACGGTCATTGCCAAGCGCGAGGAGCGCTTTGGCTTTAGCCAGGATGCCGCAGACAAGATTATCGACCAGCTGCCGGAGCTGCTCACGCTTTCTTAGGAGCGCGGTAGTTGCGCGTTTTTCGGGTCTGATGAGTTAATAGCCGACATTTTGGTGCGACACCTAGCATACTTTAAGCTAATGCGGGCTTAAGGACTTGTTGAATGCCCTTAAGCCCGTTTTAGACTTAATTGTGCTTGGAGAGGGTATATGCCACCGACTGAAGGGCTAACTGACGGTAAAGCAGCGATACCGCTGTACCAACAGGTTATCGATATCATCAAAAACGAAATCAACTCCGGTGCCTACAAGGCAGGTGCGCGGATACCCAACGAGTTCGAATTGGCTGAGAGCTATAAAGTTGGCCGCGTTACCGTGCGACGCGCTATTGAGGAGCTCGTCCAACAGGGCTATCTAACGAAGCGACAGGGGAAAGGCACGTTTGTCAATGCCCCCAAGCTCAAGCGCAAGATTCGCCAGAAGGATGACGTCCAGAGTTTTTCGGACGCATGCCGCGTTAACGGAATGGAACCGGGGGCGCGTGTCATTTCGAGAAAGATACTGCCGGCGGATTCCACCGAGGCACAGTTCTTTGGTGTTGCCGTTGGAACTGACTTGATCTGCGTTGAGCGCGTGCGTACTGCCGATGGCGTCCCTGTCATGCTCGAGAACAACATATATGTTTACGAGGACAACGCCTATCTATCAACGGCACCTCTATCTAACCAATCCATTTTTGAGTTCGTGCGCAACCGGACGGGCCGCACGCCCGCGTTTACCGACCCATGCACGCTTGAGATCGCGTGTGCGTCGCCCGAGGTCGCTCGGTTGTTGGCGGTTCCCGTTGGCGAACCCTTGTTTTATATGGAAGCCTTCTTTTTCGATGAGCAGCGGCGGCCGTTTATCATCGGTCGTCAGCGGATCGTTGGGTCTCGCTACGTTTTTGACATCTAGGACATTGCGTATGAAAGCGCCCGGTGGATCATCTCACCGGGCGTTTCCATACCGTTCACGGCGCAAACGCAACCGTTCAACCGCGTTGCGGCAATCAGTTTGAAATTATCTTGATGACGAGAAAAGCTGCTGGTAACCTATAGAACGTCATAGAACGTTTGCCTTGTGCAAACGTTGAAGCGAGATGCGATGCAGTCTCGAGTTCTTTGGAGGTATCTATGTCAGATACGAAGGCGAAGAAGACAAACAGACGTTTTAAGTTCAAATTACCGCATGTCTATACGATCATGTTCTTGCTGATCGTTGTCTTTGCGGTCTTGACTTGGATCGTTCCCTCTGGTCAGTATCAGCGCAAGACGATTTCGACAGCGGCGGGCGAGCGTGAAGTCGCCGTTGCTGGAACCTATGAACAGGTCGATAAGAACTACACCGATTCCGAGACCGGCGAGACCATCAATTTGGGGCAGGATATCTTCGCGGTCCTGCAAGCGCCCACTAAGGGCATCCAGGAGGCTGCCGACGTCGTTGCGTTCGTCTTATTGATTGGCGGGTCGTTCGCAATCATCACCAAGACCAACGCTTTGAATGCCGGCATGAGCCGTGTGATTAAAAAGCTCAAGAACAAGGATATTCTCATCATTCCCATCACGATGACGTTGCTGTCCATTTGCGGCACCACGTTTGGTATGTCTGAGGAAGCCCTGCCGTTCTATGCCATCTTCATTCCCATCATGATGGGTATCGGTTATGACTCGATGACGGCATTCATCATCTGCTTCCTTGGTCCTAACCTGGGATATTGCGCTTCGACCATCGATCCGTTTAATGTTTTGATCGCCCAGGGCATCATTGGCATCGAGGGCAATCCACAACTGTGGCTGCGCGCCGTTTCTTGGGTCATCTTCACTGCCGTCGGTATCGCATGGGCCATGCGCTACGCCATGCGCGTCAAGAAAAACCCCGAGTCGTCCATTACGTACGAGGACGATAAGCTCAAGCGTATCGAGTTTTCCGTGACCGATGCCTCCATCGAGGAAGAGTTCACTACCCGTCAGAAGCTCGTGCTTATCGATTTTGCTTGCGGTATGGGCATTATCGTCTGGGGTCTTGTTACCCAGGGTTGGTACATGAATGAGATTTCCGCCGTGTTCCTTGGCATGGGCTTGCTTGCCGGTATCCTGGGCGGTCTTGACCAGCAGACGATTGCTGAGGAGTTCGTTAAAGGTCTCGCCGACTTTGCGTACGCCGCCATCGTTATCGGTATCGCTCGCGGTATTCTGGTCATCGCCGAGGGCGGCATGATCATCGACACCATCCTCCAGGCGCTCGCTACTGCGCTCGCCGGTGCACCCGCCGCCGTCTACACCACGTTTATGTATATCGTCCTTGGCCTGCTCTCTTTGCTGGTTCCCTCGAGTTCTGGCCTGGCGGCACTCACCATGCCCGTTATGGGCCCCCTGACCGAGCTCATGGGCCTCAATCCCGAGGCGGCCGTTACCGCGCTCCAGTTTGCCAACCAGACCATCAACACCATCAGTCCCGTGGCGGGCATGACGGTTGCCGGCCTTGGCGTGGCTAAGATTTCGTTTGGCCAATGGTGGAAGACCATTTGGAAGTTCTTCATCTTCATGGTCGTCTTTGGCCTGATCGTAACGGCAATTTCTGGCATGCTTCCGGCGTAGGTGGTTGTGATGTCTGATCGTTTGACGGTCCTGACGTCTAAGAGCGTCTTTACCGGTACGGGGGACCTGCCGTTTGAAGGTTTCGTAGCGGTCCGTGGCAATCGAATTGAGGCTGTTGGCACCAAGTGTGAGCTAGCTTCGTATTTGACCCAGGCGGACGAGGTAGTTGACCTGGGCGACCGCACCGTCATGCCTGGCCTGATCGATGTACATACCTTCTATACAGGCTGGGCGCTGCGGACGTTGGGGCCTGATCTGTCCGGCATCGCTGATGCCAAAGAGGCCGTGTCGCTCTTGCGTGCATGGAAAGAAGATCATCCGGATTGCGCGGCGGCTTTTGGCCACAACCTACCCGAAACGTTGGCATCGGATGCCGAGAACGCAAATACGGCGGCTGTGTTTGACGATTGTTTTGGCGATATCCCTGTCGTCTGCTTTACACCGGGTGCGGAGACCTGCGTTCTCAATGCTGCCGCCAGTGCGCGATACGGCTTCACGCCCCAGGCGTGCTATGCCGAGAAGATCTGGCGCATGATGAGCGATTTCCTCGCGCTGCCCGAGGTACGTGCGGGGTATTCGGACTACATGAGCATGCTTAACGAGCGCGGCGTTACCGCCATCAAGGAGATGGCGTTTGATGACTACTACGGTTTTGCCGACGAAATGGCTCGCCGTGAGGAATCTGGTGAGCTGACGGTTCGCGTCTCTATGATGTCGCAGCCGGTGGGTGCCGGTGCAAATCTGTCGTATGCTCGCGAGGCACGAGAGCGCTTTCGGGGACCGTTCGTTCGTTTTTCTGGCTTCAACCGTATGACCGATCGCGGCGTATGGGCGGGGCTTGCCGAGATGATTGACCCCTATGAGGACACGGCCGATGCGGGGGCTGCCGGCAAGACGGTTGTCGAGGAGCCCGAGTGGGATCTGATTGAGAACGAGCTGCGCGCAATTGATGCTGACGGCTTCCGATATTCTTTGCATTGCCAGGGCGATGGCGCCGTTCGTCGCACCGTGGCGCTCTATGCCTCGCTGCCTCGAGACGAGCATGGACGGTTGCTTCGCCGCCATGCGATTACCGATCTCGAGAACTCTGACCCGACCGATCTTGTCGAGTTTGGCAAGTTAGGTGGAATTTGCGAGGTCTATCCGCAGATTCTGACGCTGGACCGGCGCGAGGATTGCCTGTCGATGATGCGTCGACAAATTGGCGAGACGCGACTTTTGCACAGCTGGAATCGCCGCGGCATGGAAGATTCCGGATGCACGGTGTGCTGTGGTACGGATTTGCCACTGCTGATTCCGAGCCTGGGCGAGTCAATCTACAGCGCGTGCGGTGGATACTTCGACGATGGACTGTCCGTGAATGAGGCCAACGCGCTGACGCTTGTCGAGCTCTTGCGTGCTTGGACTGCCGGGGGCGCGTACGATTTGATGCGCGAAGACGAACTGGGTACGCTTGAGGTCGGCAAGCTTGCCGATATCTGCGTGCTCGATCGGGATGTGTTCGACCTCGATTATCGCGACGCACGCGATCTTTCGGTTGATATGACGATGTCGGACGGACAAATCGTGTTCGATCGAAATAAGGAGGCATAAGATGTCTGAATCCAAACCGACGCTGCGCCGCGAACAGATTGCGGGCATGAATATCCACTACATCATGTGGTCGCTCGATTACTTCCTTGATGTGCAGCAGCGTTTGGGCTTTGAGTCCATTGAGCTGTGGTGTGCGGAGCCGCATGTGACGCTCGACCACACGGGCTACTTTGAGGCTGAGGTCCTGGCGAAAAAGGCTGCAGGCCGTGGGCTTAGGTATCGTACTCTGTGCCCCGAGAATGTTGTCTATCCTTGGCAGTACTGCGCACGCAAACCGCTGCATGAACAGCGCAGCCTGGCGTACTTTAAGCACGGCATTGAGCTTGCCGAGGTACTTGGGTGCGACCGTATGTCCGTCAACTCGGGCTGGGGCGACTGGGACGAGGACCGCGAGGAAGCCTGGAAGCGCAGCCGCGAGCACTTGTCCATTCTGGCGGAGTATGCCGGTGAGCACGGTCTGGTGCTTACGATGGAAAGCCTGCGTCCCGAGGAGAGCAACCTTGTAACGACGGTTTCCGATGCGAAGCGCATGATTGACGAGGTCGCGAGCCCGTACTTACAGCCCATGGTTGATACAACCGCGATGGGCGTTGCGGGCGAGACGCTCGAGGACTGGTTTGCCGCCTTTGGTGATGGGGCAATTCACGAGATGCACTTTATCGACGGTGACCCGTATGGCCATCTGGTGTGGGGCGATGGCAAGCACGATATGGACGCCTTCGTCGCCACGCTTAATGCCCATGGTTTCGATGGCATGCTGGGCCAGGAAATCACGGACGGGCGTTACTACGATGACCCGGCGGCGGCAGATGCCAAGAACATGGCCGCATTCGAGAAATATCTGATTGACTAAAACAACTATCGGCCACGCAGCCAACGTCATTGATTGCGGACCAAACAAGAAAGGAACTGGATATGAACGCACACGATTTGATCAAAGAGGCAATTGCCGAGAAGGGCAAGTTCGACAGCGTCTACTGGATTGCTTGCGGTGGCTCCATGATCGATTTGATCCCGGCTCATGAGCTTCTGCAGCGCGAGGCAACCACCTTCACTTCGTATATCTATACGGCTCGCGAGTTTGATATCATGCGCCCGCGCCGCTTGGGTGAGAAATCCCTGGTCATTGCTTGCAGCCACAGTGGCAACACCCCCGAGGTCGTCGAGGGCTGTGAGATTGCCCTTGCTGCCGGCGCTACGGTGATCGCCCAGACCGACAACGCTGGATCCAAGATTGACTCCGGCAAATGGACCACGTGGGTCTACCCGTGGGGCGAGGGCGTGCCGCAGGCCGAGGTCCCCGCTGGCATTTCGCTGTCGCTTGCGGCAGAGCTGCTCGATCAGCAGGAGGGCTACGCCGATCTTGCCGATATGTATGCCGGTATCGCCGAGATGGATAAGATTCTTCCCCCGGCACGCGAGAAGGTAAATGCCGAGCTGGGCGATCGTTTTGCCAAGCTTTGCCAGGAGCATGAGTTCTTCTATATTCTGGGCAGCGGTCCCAACTTTAGCCAGACCTACGGTTTCGCTATCTGCTCTCTTATGGAGATGCAGTGGCAGCACTGCAGCTACATCCACTCTGCCGAGTACTTCCATGGCCCCTTCGAGGCTACTCAGGATGGCGTTTTTTACTTCCTGCAGATGGGCTCCAGCGAGTGCCGTGCTATGGACGAGCGCGCCCTGGCGTTCCTTAAGACGCATACCGATACGCTGATGGTGCTCGATGCCAAGGAGTACGGTATGGAGGCCGTGCCGGCGAGCGTCCGTGCCTATCTGGACCCGGTGCTGTTCTACGCCATGAACTGCGAGCTGCGTGCCGCACGCGGCAAGGTGTTTGACCATGATCCCGATTTCCGTCGCTACATGGGCGTCGTCGAGTACTAGAAGGGTAAATACCATGGCATTTAACGTTAACGCGCTCGGATTTGGCGACAACGTCGTCGATCGCTACGAGCATATCCACACCATGTATCCTGGCGGCAACGCGGTGAACTTCGCCGTTTATGCCAAGAAATGCGGTGCCGCACGCTCTGCATACATGGGCATTTTTGGCAATGACGCCGCTGCCGAGCATGTCATTGCAAGCCTCGAGGATGAGGGTATCGAGCTTGACAAGTGCGAGCAGATGATTGGCGAGAACGGAGCGGCTCGCGTGACCGTCGTTGACGGTGACCGTGTCTTCCTCGGCTCCAACGAGGGCGGTATCCGTGGCGATGCGCGCTATGTTCTCGATCGCTTTGACCTTTCGTACATGAAGCAGTTCGATGTGGTTCATTCGGGCAACTATTGCTTCACCGAGCGCGAGCTGCCCAAGTTGAAGGCTGCGGGCGTCACGGTCTCTTTTGACTTTTCGGACGACTCCACCGACGAGTACTACGAGCAGATTGCGCCCTATGTCGATTTTGCTTTCTTTAGTGCGGCGGATGCCGCGAGTGAGGACGAGATTCGCGAGCGTCTGGCATGGGTGAAGGATCTGGGTCCGCGTTTTGTGTCGGCTACGGCGGGCGCCGAGGGCTGCATTGCTTACGACGGCGAGCGTTATTACCGCCAGCTGGCTAAACCGGTAACGGACATGAAGGACACCATGGGGGCGGGCGACTCGTTCCTCACCTCGTTTTTGATGTGCTATCTCGATTCCGCCAAGCGTGGTGAGGGTGGTGCCGAGGCCATCGAGCGCGCGCTCGACTTTGCTGCCGGGTTTGCCTCGACCGTGTGCGGCATGGAAGGTTCTTGGGGCCACGGAGCACCAATCGTCGAATAGCTTAAGAAAGCGTACGGCGGTCTGGCTATGAGGCCTTGGACAGCCGATGCAAAACAATAAGCGAAACGCGAAAAGGGGGCTCGCCATGTGGTGGGTCCCCTTTTGAACATTGGAGAAGACCATGGGTATTAAAGCGTGTGCGGCTGGTTTTTGCTGTGCGGACGTCTATCAAAACATCGGCGTGTTCTATCCGACTGGTAATGGCATTGACTGGGGTATCCATCTTGCACGAATGGGCGTTTCGGTATCCGCCGTGTCGGTTGTCGGCAAGGACGAGTACGGAGACAAGATGAGAGAGGCGCTGGCCGCCGAGGGGTTTGATATCTCTCATCTGCGGGTGGAGGATGGCGACACCTCGGTGATGCTCATGGCATTGAAAGACGGCGTCGATCGCGTGCATCTCGAGGCAATCGATGGCGTAATGGAGACATATCGTCCGAATGAAGATGACCGGGCGTTTATCCTAGAGCATGACATCATTCATACCGACCTGTTTGGCAATTGTTTGGACCTCCTGCCCGAGTGGCATGATGCGGGCAAGACGGTGGTTATGGACTTCTCGGTGTTCAGCCAGGATCCCGAATATGCCTGCGAGAATCATTTTCCCTACGTTGACTACGCATTTATGTCGTTTGAAGATGACACTCCGGAGCTGCGGGACTGGGTACGTCACGCGCAGGAATTGGGGCCGCGCGTTGCGGTTGCCACGCTTGGCGAGAAGGGAAGCATTGCCTATGACGGTGAGCGCTTCTATGAGTGCGGGATCGTGCCGGCGGAGAAGGTCGTTAATACCGTGGGTGCCGGCGACTCGTATATCGCCGGGTTTACCAAGGGCGTGATCGATGGCCTTGATATTCCGGCGTGTATGAAGGCGGGCGCTGAGCTGTCGTCCCGAGTGATTGGTTCGTTTGAGCCGTACTAGGGTCAAATGCCTGGAAAGGAGTACGAAATGGTTATCGACATGTTGGTCCATCCTATGCTCTACGGCGAGATCTGTACGCCGGGTGATGAGCCTGATGGATTCGGTTTTTGGTCACGAGAATTTGGTATGGGGCATATGGGCCCCATGGATTGGGATGAGCTTCAAGTCGAGATGGACGTCTGCGATGTGCAGAAGAGCGTGCTCATGCCGCTCGATGTAACCACGGCATGCGGAGGGCACTTTGGCACCAATGACCAGATTGCCATGCTGGTTGCCGCACATCCCGATCGTCTGTGGGGATTTGCGAGCGTAGACCCGCAGGTGAGCGGTGCCGCAGACGAATTGGAGCGCGCCTTTACCGAGTTGGGGGCAAAAGGGCTTTGCCTGCATCCTGCAAAGCAGGGTTTTGCCCCCGATGATGCTGTGGCCGAGCCGCTTTACGAACTGTGCGAGCGCTATAACAAGCCGGTGGTTTTCCATGCCGGTATGTCTTGGGAGCCGGGCGCAGAGCTCTCGCGCAGTAACCCGCTTGCATTTGAGCACACAATCGCAACGCATCCAAATGTGCGTTTTAGTTTGACCCATTTTGGCTGGCCCTGGGTGCGCGAGACCGTGGCGATGCTGCTCAAGTATCCCAACTGCTACGCGGACACCTCTATCACTTACATCGATTCGCCCGAGGAGATGATGCAGCGTCTTTTCACGGTCGATATGGGGCCGCTGTGGTATGAGCGCGCGCTATCGCACCAAGTGATGTTCGCCAGCAATACGCCGCGCTTCCGTGCATTCAAACTCAAGCGGGCGCTCGATACCGTGCCCATGCGCGATGATGCGCGAGAAAGGCTCTACTGGGGTAATGCCCTGCGTTTTCTTGAAGGGGATGAGTGAACATGGTGACGCTCGAGACATTGAGCTATCTATCGACTGCTCCGGACCAGTTCATCGATATTACCGAGGACGTGCACGCTGCCATCGAACGCAGCTCGGTGACCAATGGCTTGGCGGCGATTATTTTGTCGCATACGACCTGCGGAATCGTGGTAAACGAGGGGCTGCCCTGCGTGGAGACGGATCTTATGGAGACGCTTGATCGCATCGCCCCACTCGATGCCCCCTATGCGCATGCACACTTCCTGCCGAGCTATGGAGCCACCGGCAACAACTCCTGTGGGCATATCAAGAGCATGATTTGTGGAAACAGTTGCTTCTTTCCCGTCCAAGATGGCCACATCGTGTGCGGAGGTGCCCAGAACATCTATCTTGCGGAGTTTGACGGTCCGCAGAAGCGAAAAGTGTACGTCGAGGTGCTGGGGGAGTAACGTCCCTGCAATAACCCTATTAAGGAGCACGTTATGTCGTTTCTAACTTCGATGTTCAAGACCGAAAAGCCGGTTATCGGAATGCTGCACCTGCGTCCTCTGCCAGGTGATCCGTTGTATTATCCGGGTGGAATCGTATCGCAGGTCGTGGAAGCCGCCAAGCGCGATCTCGAAGCGTTGCAGCAGGGCGGTGTCGATGGCATTTTGATTACCAATGAGCTCTCGATGCCCTATGAGCAGCACGTTTCTCCCTCAACCCTTGCATCGATGGGCTATGTAATCGGGGCTCTGTCCCATGATTTGTCGACTCCTTGGGGAGCTGAGGCTATTTACGATGGTGATGCCACAATCGAGCTGTGCGCTGCCGTCGATGCGCAGTTCACGCGCTGCAATTTTTGCGGTGCCTGGGCCGGTGATCTCGGGCTGATTAACCGAGATTTCGCTCACACCATGCGTCGCAAGGCGGCGCTGCGCTTGGACGACCTCAAGCTTTTTCACTTCATCACGAGCGAGGGCGAGGTTTATCTCAACGACCGCACGACCGCGGACATTGCCGATTCACTTCTCTTTAATTGCCTACCGGATGCGATGGTCATCGGCGGTTCGGCTGCCGGTCGTGGCGCTTCGGGCGAGCTTGCCGATGAGGTCCGCGATCGTGTTGGCGAAGTGCCTGTGGTATGTGGCACCGGTTGTCGCGAAAATACCGTGGCTGACGTATTTGCTCACTACGATGGCGCGTTTGTCGGCACGTGCTTAAAGCGCGACGGAAAGCTGGATGCCCCGGTTGATGTTGAGCGGGTGGTTCGTTTTATGGCTGCCGCTCGTACGGCGCGAGGGGAGTAGGCACCTATGGCGCTCTATCTGGGTATTGATATTGGGACAAGCGCCTCTAAAGGCGTTTTAATCGATAATCGATGCAACATCGTTTGCCAAACCTCTTGTGGACATGAGACGGACAACCCGTGTGATGGATGGTACCAGCATGATGCTGAGGCAGTTTGGTGGGGCGATTTTTGCCGCTTGTCGCGCGAGCTGATGGTGCGATCGGGGGTTAATGCGGCGCAGATCGGATGCGTGGGCCTTTCCGCATTGGGTTGCGACTGCGTACCGGTCGATACCGAGTGCAACGCGCTGGCGCCCGCGATTTTGTATGGAGTCGATGCACGTTCGAAGCCGCAGATTGACGAGCTCCTTTCCGAATATGGGTCAGATCGCGCACGCGAGCTTTTCGGGCACGATCCCTGTTCGTCAGATATTGCTCCCAAGATCTTGTGGTTTAAGCAGAATATGCCCGAGGTGCACGAACGTGCCGCGAAGTTCCTGACGGCGTCATCGTTTCTATGCGCAAAGTTGACGGGGCGCTTTACGGTGGACCGTTACTTGGCGGAGGATTTTCTTCCCCTATATGACCGCTACACTTGGAAGGTTGATGCTCGGGAATGTGCTCGTTTCTGCCGGCCTGACCAGATGGCGGAGGTAATGTCGGCTACCGATATTGCCGGGGTGATTACGCAGCGCGCGGCTGAGGCGACAGGGCTCGCGGCAGGGACACCTGTCTTAGTGGGAACGGGCGACTCTGGTGCCGAGGCCATTTCGACGGGTGTATTTCGTCCCGGCGATATGATGGTTCAGTTGGGGAGCACGGCGTATTTCATCTACCTAGCTGATCATATGGTCGATGATGCCCGCCTGTGGCCAGGGACGTTTATCATTCCCGGAACTTACGGGATCTGCGCGGGGACCAATACGGCGGGTGCACTCACATCGTGGCTGCGCCAAGAGCTGTATCGCGACGCCGTGGAGGCCGAGGGCCACGGTGGCCCCGATGCATATTCGGTCATGGCGCATGATGCCGCCGATGTGGCGCCGGGTGCCGATGGGCTCCTGTGCCTGCCGTACTTTGCGGGGGAGCGTACTCCGCTCAACGATCCCGAGGCACGTGGCGTCTTCTTTGGCCTGACCGGAAGGCATACGCGAGCCCATATGGTTCGCGCCGCCTTGGAAGGCGTCGCGTATACCGTTGCATCCCATGTCGACATTATCGAGCGAGAGCATGGACTGCCAATTGGGCGCATTATGCTTGTCGGAGGTGGAACTAAGAATCCAGTTTGGATGCAGGCTATCGCCGACGTATGCGGGCGCGAGGTCTCGGTTGCCAAGGTTACGGTGGGCGCATGCTTCGGTGATGCCATCATGGCAGCTCTCGCAGGTGGCGCCTATGCATCATGGGATGAACTCGCCCAAGTCCTTGGCGTTGCGCAAACAATCGTGCCCGATATGGCTGCCCACGAGTTATATGCGTCGCGTCGTCATATCTTTGACGAATTGTATGCACGCAACTGTGATCTCATGCACGAATTGGTGTAATGCTGCCGAATTGTACTGCCTTCCAATAGGGACTGCGTTGTGTGATTCGCATGTCCTTGGCATTTTTTGCCCACAGGGGTTAGCGAAGGTCAAATACAGAGTGCGCATTTGCTAAAACTGCCGATTCGATGCGCTTTATGTCACAGTTTTTGAGTGAGGCGATGTGTTCCGAGGTCCTTGTGAGCGATCTGATGAGCGACTGCGCGCTTGTTTCTGTGTTTGGCTCGGCCGGCGCATCGGTCTCGAGCAGTAGACGGTCGAGTGGAATCTGTCGGGCATATTCACGTCCACGTTTAGACGCAAGCATGCGTTCGTTGACGGAAAAATTACAGCTCGCATTACGCGCGCGGACGAGTTCGTCCGAAGTGCCGCTAAACCAGTGGAAGATGATAACGGGGGAGTCGGAGTTTGGGATGAGTAGTCCATGCGATTCGAGGACGTCCAGTACGGCTCCCGCTGAACGAACGGCGTGAATTGATATCACGCGACCGGTAAGAGGATGCTGCACGAGTGTATCGCAGAGCCGGTTAAGTGCCTGTATTTGTAGCAGCTCACTTCCAGCAAAGCGCGCGGAAAAGTCGAGTCCGACTTCGCCGATATAGCGCTCTTGGGCAGCAACTTCGCAAAGCAGATTGACTTCGGCAGGACCGCAGCGGCCGTCGGCGAGCCACCAGGGATGGAGGCCGGCGCCCGCGATAATGTTTGGGTGGCGGCTGGCCCGCTTTTTTGCTGCCGCGAAGTCGCGTGGGTCGACCCCGCAGTCAAAGAGCCCCAGACCCAACGCCGCCGACTCGCTGGCTGCAGCATCGGGGCTGAGCATCAAATCAAGATGACAATGCGTGTCAAAGAATCGCGGTTCCATCGCAGGACATCCTGCTAGTCCAGGCGCTGGCCATCGGAGCGTACGCGTTCGGTGCCGCGCCCGCTGATCTGGCGGATAACCTCGCCGGCAATCATTTGACCCATGATGGGCGGCATAAAACTGGCAGTTCCCAGCTCGGTGCGCTCGTGGATGTTGGAAGGGTCGCGGGGCTGTGTCTTAACCGATTCCTCGCAGCTAAACAGTACATGTAGGCTCTTGATTCTGCGCTTCTTACATTCTTTGCGCATAATGCGGCTCATGGGGTCACGTACCGTATCGAAGATGTCGGCAAAGCGGAGGCACTCGGGATGGAGTTTGTTGGCCCCGCCCATGGAGCTAACCAAACGGATGTCATGGTCCTGAGCATATTTGGCAATGGTGAGCTTGGCCGAGATGGTGTCGATGGCGTCGACGACGTAGTCGAGCTTGCCACCCGTCTGCTCAGAAACGCTCGCGAAGAACTCGTCGATGTTGTCGCTCAGCAGGTATTCGGTGCGCTTGATAACGCTGGCGGCGGGATTGATGTCGTGGATCATGGCTTCCATCACGTCAACCTTGCGCTTGCCGATGGTGCTATGAAAGGCGATGGCCTGGCGGTTGATGTTGCTGGGCGCGATGATGTCCTTGTCCAGGATCACAAAATGGCCGATGCCGCCGCGCGCGAGCGCTTCGCAGCAGTTGGATCCCACGCCGCCACAGCCCAGCACCAGCACCGTGGCGTTGGCGAGTTTATTGAGCGCCTCGCGGCCCATGATGATCTCGAGCTTGGTGTCGCGTGTCTCGACGGGAGCTGCGGCTGCGGTTTCGGTCATAGATGTCCTCCGATGGGGAAGCGGATCGTGTTTGGGCTATCGCCATTATAGGTATTATCGCGATTTCATTTGAGCCCTTGGGGTTTGTTGAAATGGGATCGGGATTCGCATAAGATTGAAGCAGATGGCACCCGTTGCAGCGGGTTGGCCAACTCCGAAACACGTTTATGGCGTGAGAAGTGGCCGTCTTCGCATTACGCGGGGGCGGCTATTTCATTCGACCTCCAATGTGGATGCCGAGCTCCACAGCCGCGATTACAAGCAATAACAACGTCAGGACATCGTCAATACTCATAGTCCATCTCCTTCTCGGGTAGAGGGAGCTGGCCCATCTGCTTCAACTTCCATTGTAACTAAACACGAACGAATGTTCTATAGATGTTACTGTATTAGACAGTTAGACAAACATCTAAATATCGAGTATAGTGTGCGCGTCATGAGAGATGATGAGAGGAGGTCTTATGCCGGGAGAGGGTTTTAAGGCGCTTGCCGATCCAACGCGACGGCGCATTTTGGAGTTGCTGCGCGAGGGCAATTGCACGGCGGGGGAGCTTGCCGAGCATTTCGATATCAGTAAGCCGTCGTTGAGCCATCACTTGGCGACGCTCAAAAACGCCGGGTTGGTGACCGACGAGCGCCATGGCCAAAACATCGTATACAGCTTAAACACCACCGTCATGCAGGATTTAATTGGCTGGTTTATGGGCTTTACAAACACGGAAGGTGATAAGGATGAATAACGAAAACAAGGGCATTCACCCCACGGGGGTATCGTCGCGCGTGTGGATTGCGCTGGTCGCTCTGTGCGTCGCCAATGTCGTAGCGCACCTCATGGTGATGCCGAGCTTGCCTGCGCAGATTCCCACGCACTGGGGAGCGAACGGCGCCGTCGACGGTTGGGGCCCTAGCTGGATGGCCTCCGCGCTCGGCGTGCTGCCTCTGGCACTTCTTGCAATGTTCCGCGTGGTGCCGCACATCGATCCCAAAGGTGAGGCATATCGAACCTCGGGCAAGTTCTATCAGGGCTTCGTAATCGCCTTTACCTTGTTCATGTGTGCCGTAAGCTGGCTGGGAGAGCTTACGGTCTGGGGCGTGGTGCCGGCGGTCGGTTCGGTCAACGTGCTGATTTCCGGTGCTATCGGTTTGCTGTTCATCGGCGTAGGCAACTACTTGCCGCGTGTGAAGCAGAACTATACGCTCGGTATCAAGACACCTTGGGCGCTTGCCGATCCCGAGAACTGGCGCCGTACGCAGCGTTTTGGCGGCGCCTGCTTTATGGTGCTGGGTATTGGCCTGATTGTGATGGGCGTGGCAGGCAGCGTGCTTTCGAGTGAAGTCGTCGCCGCGGTGATTGCGGTTCTGGCGTTTGGTTCGGTTGGAGCCGTCTACGTCTACTCGTATCTGTTGTGGCGCAAATCGCAGCGAGCCGCTCGTTAAGGTTGCGGAAAACTAGCGTACGCAGTTCATAGTATGTTCCGGGGGACTTTTCCCAGGTAGTATTAGGGGCGAGGGCAACCATGCCCCTTTTTCGTTAAGTTTCAGAGCTGGTTTCCTCATTTCGTTTCCACTAAAGCGAATCAAGAATAGGGAAACAGCAGGTAGAAAGGATAGAACAGACATATGGCGGAGTTTATCTACCAGATGTATCAGGCTCGCAAGGCCCATGGCGACAAGGTAATCCTTGACGACGTGACCCTGAGCTTCTACCCCGGTGCCAAGATCGGCGTCGTGGGCCCCAACGGTATGGGCAAGTCGACCCTGCTCAAGATCATGGCCGGTATCGAGGAGGTCTCCAACGGCGATGCCAGGCTCACCCCCGGCTACACCGTGGGCATCCTGCAGCAGGAGCCGCCGCTCGACGATGACAAGACCGTCATCGAGAACGTGCGCATGGCGTTTGGCGACATGATCGCCAAGGTCGATCGCTTCAACAAGATCGGCGAGGAGATGTGCGACCCGGACTGCGACATGGACGCCCTCATGGCCGAGATGGGCAAGCTCCAGGACGAGATCGATGCCGCCGACGGCTGGGATATCGATTCCAAGCTCGGCCAGGCCATGGACGCCCTGCAGCTGCCCGATTCCGACATGCCGGTCAACGTGCTTTCCGGCGGCGAGCGCCGTCGTGTTGCCCTGTGCAAGCTGCTGCTCGAGGCTCCCGACCTGCTGCTGCTCGACGAGCCCACGAACCACCTGGACGCCGAGTCGATCCTGTGGCTCGAGCACTTCCTGCATAACTATCAGGGCGCGGTGCTTGCCGTCACACACGATCGCTACTTCCTGGATAACGTTGCCGAGTGGATCTGCGAGGTCGACCGCGGTCACCTTTATCCCTACAAGGGCAACTACTCCACGTATCTGGAGACCAAGGCCGCGCGTATCGAGGCGCAGGGCAACCGTGACGCCAAGCTCGCCAAGCGCATGGAGGCCGAGCTCGAGTGGGTACGCAGTTCACCCAAGGCTCGCCAGGCCAAGAACAAGGCTCGTCTGGCTCGCTACGAGGAGATGGAGGCCGAGGCCCGCGCAAGCCAGAAGCTCGACTGGACCGATATCCGCATCCCTGTGGGCCCGCGTCTGGGCAACAAGGTGCTCGAGGCCCATCACCTGCACAAGGAGTTCGACGGTCGCGTGCTCATCGATGACCTTTCGTTCACCCTGCCGCGCAACGGCATCGTGGGCGTGATCGGCCCCAACGGTGTCGGTAAGACCACGCTGTTCAAGACGATTGTGGGTCTGGAGCCGCTGACTTCGGGCGAGCTCGAGGTGGGCGAGACCGTCAAGATTAGCTACGTTGATCAGAACCGCTCCGGCATCGACCCCGACAAGAACCTGTGGGAGGTCGTCTCGGACGGCCTGGACCACATGATGGTCGGCGAGACCGAGGTCCCGAGCCGCGCCTATGTGGCGAGCTTTGGCTTTAAGGGCCAGGACCAGCAGAAGCGCGCTGGCGTACTCTCCGGTGGCGAGCGCAACCGTCTGAACCTGGCACTCACGCTCAAGCAGGGCGGCAACCTGCTGCTCCTCGACGAGCCCACGAACGACCTCGACGTCGAGACGCTGTCCTCGCTCGAGGCGGCGCTGCTCGAGTTCCCGGGCTGCTCGGTGGTCATTAGCCACGACCGTATGTTCCTGGACCGCGTCGCCACGCACATTCTGGCGTGGGAGGGCACCGACGAGAATCCGGGCAACTGGTATTGGTTCGAGGGTAATTTCGAGGCCTATCAGGCCAACCGCATCGAGCGCCTGGGCGAGGACGCGGCCCAGCCGCATCGTATTCACCGTAAGCTGACGCGCGACTAGTAGCAAGTAGAAAGGCCGCCACCAAGGGCGGCCTTTCTTGTAGCAATTGCACTGCAGCTATGCCCTGGCTGCTGGTTTGATTCATAATCAAAGTTATCTCTTTGGGATTAAAGCCCGTTTTTGCTATGAGCGATTTTCTAATTCCGTTTAAAACGTAAAGACGCATTGGGTTGCAAGGACATAAGCAAATCGAATTGAAATATAACCAGTGCTGTAACGTTACAAAAAAGATTATAGAATAGGAGTACCTTATAAGTCGCTTCTCTAGAAAGAAGAACATATGCTTTCGCGTCGTCGTTTTCTGCAACTTGTCGCGTCTTCAATTGTCGCCTTAGCCGCACGTCCGAAAGAGGTTTTTGCTTCGACGGGCAATATTGATGGTGAGCAGATACAATTTACTTCTGAAATTGCGCAAGAGCTTGCCGATAAATATATAAAGGGACTCCTCGGCTATTCGTATACGCCTTCTGACCCTATTCCTTTTGTAGATGTTGATGGGTCCCCGCTTGGTTACATTGTTCCGGTTGTGACATCCAATAGAGCCGCGGGCTATTTGGTTTTAGATGCTTCAGATGATGAAATACTTACGGGATATCGTTTTGGAGACGGCTTAGTCAGCCCTATGGATCGGGGAGGAGATCTTGGTGTCGAGTCTTATTCTTTCAATAACCCAGTCGTAATGATCAATCCATTCGAATTCGGCGTGCAATCTTTGGACGGTTCAATAACAACAAATTGCGGAAGAACAATCCCGGCTGTTTCCATAGAAGGACGGCCTGTCGTTTTATCGAATAAACCTTCAAGCTGGAACGATGTTGTAATTTACGCAACTCAAATGCAGGATTACACAGTATCTGGATTTCGTTCCATTTCTTAGTTTATGTCATATGATGAAAGCGAGATTAAGAGGCTTACCGCCCACTATGCTTGTATGGTGACAGCTTTTTCGAACGTTGCGGAACTGTATGGCATTGCCAATTTATATAGCGACCCTTCGCAATATATGCAGATATGGAGTTACACCAATACCCATGCTCTTTCCGATGAAGAACAGACTGTTCCCGGCGTTGTTTTGGGTGGAACGCCGATATCAACCTGTGCAACGGGGTTTACAAATTACTGCGCAAGCAGAGGAAGTACTCTTATCGCCCGCACTGTCTCCTCTCCGGCTATCGCGAGCATTCAAAATGAGATTAACTCTAATAGACCGAATGTTTTACATGCGAGTTTGTACAACGGATCAGCCCATTCTGTAACAGCGGAGGCTTACGCCACACTTACTGGTAAGAAAACTGGAGAGACAAGGCAGATGATTGGCATAGCGGACGGCTGGAATTCATCTTTATCCTTCCTGAAGTATGATCAGAGCTATTATGCGTGGACTTATGGAACGACTTTTTCGAAGTAGGGCGATTCGTCTAGCCCTGTCTTTGGTGCTGATGGCTTCATTGGTGGGCTGTTCAACAAAGGAAGAGATATCGCGCGGAGGTTCCGGAGAAGTGACTGCGACAGACTCAGGTTCATTAGAAATAGCTGGCGGGCATGCCGATGTGATGTTACAAGGAAAAGGCGTGCTTAGGTCGGTTGATGCTGAAGACGCTGTCTGCTCAATAGAGGATTTAAAGACAGGTGAAACTGCACCGTACCGAGTCTCAGATAATGCTGCGAATATGATTGAGTCGATACCGACTGGAGCGCAGGTTTCTTTTAGATACTTTGCTCCGCAACTTGAGGATGAGCTTGCTTCTCTGGTGTCTATATGCACCGATGACAACTAAAAGGCCTGAATTCAAAAGGCCTCGGATGGTCAATTGGCTATCCGAGGCCTTTTTTACTCGACCGGGGCTTCGACCTTGTCGATGCCCCAGGCGGCTCCGAGACCGCCGGTGGTGTTGCGGCGGATGCGCACGGTAACCTCGCGGCGCTCGCCGGCCTGCGTGTAGCACAGGGGGAAGCTTGCGCGGTTTCGCGCGGCCTCGATGGTACCGCGCTCGCGGGCGATCCAGTAGTACTCGCCGACAATGCCGAGCGTGTCGGCGCCGTAGGGGAGATAGGTCGACAACTGGTGCAGAAGCGGGCCGGGGCAGAAGACCTCGGTTGCGAAATCGACGGGGAAGTCCTCGGGGATGGTCGGTGCTGCGGGTGCGGGGGCTGGGGCCGCTGCGGGTGCCGAAGCCGGTGCCGGTGCGGGAATTTGTTCGCAAGCAGAGGTGGGCACGGATTTGATGACGGGTGCGGGCTCTGGCGTCGCTTCCGGCTTGATCGTGGAATCTGCGGGCTCCACGGTGGCGGGCGCGTCTGCAGCTGCAGTTTCAACCTCAACCTGCGTCGCGTTCTCGTCCTCGACGCTCGACTTTGCCTCGATGGGCGTGGACGCCATGGTGGTGATGCCGGCGTTGGCGTTCTCGGGGTCATAGACGACCGTGAGTGAGATGGCAGGCTGCGGTGCCTCGGGCTCCGATGCCGCCTCGGTAGCGTCCTGTTCTGCGGGCTCTTCGGGCTGATCGTCCTCGGCCTCGTCGCCAAAGACATCGCTGTTTTGGAGCGCAGGCGCCTCAGGTTGGCTAGCGGCTTCTTCGGGTGTCGACTTGGGAGCCTCGTTGAGCTCCGTAGTGGCTTCCTGCTCGGATATGACTTTGGGATCGGTCGTGGCAGTGATTTCGGTTTCGGCTTCTGCTGTTACCTCAATAGCGGCTTCGATTTCTGTCTCGGGCTCGGGCTCCGGAGCGACTTCGGCCACGGGCTCGGGCTCGGGACGCTTAACGTGCTTAGGGCGTACGGCCTTGAGGTCCTTCTCGCCGCGCTTTTTCTTTTTGTAGGACTGCTTGGCTCCCTTGGCTGCCTTGGGCTTATCCTCGCCCTTGGCAAGGGCGGTATCCCAGGCATCGTTGGCGATGACGGTGGCATACAGGCGACCGCCCTTAAAGACGGTCAGCTTAATGCAGTCGTCGAGCTCCTCGAGCAACTCGCGCGTGGACTCAAAGCCCAGGTCATAAGCGGCCATGTCACCAGTGGCGAGTGCCTCCTCGACCTGCGTCATAAACGTTTGCTTGCCGCACCCGATTGCATCGCGCAGCAGGCGATACAGATAGATGTGGTTGCCCAGCGAAAGCGTGGGCCTAACTATTGTCTTGCTCATGGCAAATCTCCTCTTTACACACCAAAGCATCTTACCATCGCACGGGGCTTGCCTGTCACACCTTCCTGTACCATACCATCCATATTGCCGACACGTCCTGCGATCACCGGTACGCCATAGGAATATGCCTCCGCGATCGTCATGGCAAACGCCTCATAACACTTGGGAAGTCATGATATGACTGCCTTTGCATATAAAATTTTCTCGGTCATCTCCTCTTTCTGCAGGTAACCTAAAAAGCGGACATTTTTCATATTATGGGTGCTGACGTATGCCTGCATCTCGTCCATCATCGGTCCTGTTCCTGCAACATAAAGAATCTTATCCGGCAATTTTTCAAAAGCTTTTACTGCAATGTCAATTCCCTTTAATGCCTCCACTCTTCCGGCGAACAGATAATATTCTTCCTCAGGCTGTTTTTTAACCGGGACGATTCCATCTGCAAAGGTAAAGTTTGGTTTGATGTAAACACGTTTCGGATCCACGATCTTTTTGCCCGGATCTAAGGAGCTTAACAGTTTATTTTTGTTAAATTCCGTCAGACAGATAAAATTCACACGATAGTAGGTTCCAAGAAAACGGTGAATCCAGAGGATTGCAGAGCTTACCATCGTCTGTATTTTACTTCCGCGGTAACATTTGTGCCGGATTGCACATTTTAATCCGCCATTCACACATTCCTCACAGATCACATTGTTGCGGAAAAATGATCCGGCCGGACAGAGCATGCGGAAATTATGAAGTGTCTGGACCACCGGCACCTTACACTGAAATGCCGCATAAAATACAGATGGACTCACCATCATCAGGGTATTGTGCACATGCACGATATCGATTTTATTTTCACGGATAATCTTTTTTACTTCCCTGCAGGTTTTTAACGAATAGACTGCCGTAAAAGGAATAAAAAGTTTTTTTAATTTATTCCCCTCGTTCAGTTCTTTGTTACTGCGATAGTAAGTAAAGACTTCATGTCCATGCTCCTCTAACAGCTTTTTCTCATTGCGCACCACGACGTCTTCCCCGCCCGGGATCTGATAAAAATTATGAATTTGAAGAATTCGATATTTTTCCATTGTCTCCTCCATCTGAGATCTCATTTAACATCGTCGGATATAGCAATACACCTGCAAGCAAAATAAACGGATTCATAAAACCATTTAAGACAAACTGTTCCATGATCCCATACAATGCAAATACGGAAAGCATGACTAATTCTTTATATCCCCCTGCTTTATAGAGTCTGACTAACGTAACGCAGAGTGCCGCAAAAAATGCGATTGCAAAAATCCATCCGCAGTACAGTAAAATATACATATATGCGTTATCGATCAGCCCATGATAACTTGCATAAAAATACTCCTGGTTTCTCGGAAGCAGCGCAAGCCCTTGGTCATGATAATATTTTCCAAGGATATATACCCTTCCTGATACATAGCGGTCGATCGTCTTCATAATGTCATTGTCACTGTTAAATAGAATCATCATAACAAAACTGAAAATTGCTCCAACCGGTATAGACAGTGCATAAATAAACTTCACTTTTTTATTTTTGACCAGTTTTTCAAACAGAATGATCCCCCACGCAAAAAAGAATACAATAATCCCGGTACGGCAAATGTTATTTTATAAAAAATAAACGCTGTCAGGCATGTTCCGAAAAACCACCATATATTTAATTTTTCATAGAAATAATAGAGCATAAGCATAAGAAGCAGAAAAATTGTCATATATGCAGCATTCGGTTCACTAAAACCAAGACTGTACACCGGTACTTCCACATACTGTGCATTTGGCACTGTCTTATAACCAATATCAAACAACCCATAAGCGGATCCGGCTACCATAATAAATGCTACAAAAAGTCTGGTCCATACAGAGATTTCAATCAATTTCCGGAAACACACATCCTTGATTCCGATGATCGTTAAAAACAAAAACAGTATCGTCGCCTTTTGGTCATTACCCATATGAAAAGACCTGCACCTAGCATCAGCGCGATCACAACGATCTCCCGCAGCGTATATCTGGTTGTAACAAGTTTCATTCCCAAAAGGATCACGCCGGAAAGCATAAAAAATTTGTAGATCTGATCACTACTGTCATAACCAAATGCTTTTACCAGCACATTGACCGCAAAGTATCCATAATACGCAATGATCCCCATGCTCTTCCAGTCATTTTCCCGTATCCATTTTCTGATCTGCTCCATCTATTCCTCTCCAAGCATATAAATGACATAATCTCCGGTTTCCTTGTAATAGTGATATCCATACGGCTTCATATCATCCGGTATTTCCTGTTCTGTGCGGTTAAAACATAAAAATACCACCTGATTGCGCTTTGCAATATCCGTCACTACTGTCATGTCCGGTTTTTCCTGACACATCTGCTGATACATTGCGACTTCATCATCCCCGATCCCGGAAATAAATCCGCCCACGTTTCTTCCATAAAATAATCCGATATCACAGCGGTACTGTCTGATATAGCAGAGCAGTTCATTCGGTACAACCGATCTTACTTTCCAGCTGACACCTGCGCCTGCTAAAATATCCGCAACATCCAGCGCAGCCTGCGGCAGTTTATATTCATTTTCTGCCTCCGTAAAGGTTGCTTTACTGTAAATTTTCTGTCCGCTTAATGCGATCGTACCAAGGGCCGCCACAAGCACAACGATACGGACTGCCTGTTTTTTCCACCGGCACACCAGCCAGACCACCACATACGCAGCCGTGAAAGAAACCGGAAGCATCCAGAACAGTCTCCAGTACACACCGGCAAAGAAACGGCTTCCCACATAACGGTAAAATAATGGATTAAATAAAAATAACAGTACCAGGATTGTCGGCCATACCAGAAACCGGACGGTCTGTTTCTCTTCCTGATATTTTCTTCCCAGGAAAAACAGCATTACAACTGCAAGACAAAACAGGCACCAGTGAAAAAGTCCGGTACGTCCGCCAATAAAATTTTTAAAATTGTCCAGTATTGAATAAAAATCTGCTGCCATATCCGTTCTCTTTCCTTTTTAAATCCCCGCCGTATAATAAATCATATAAACAGCACACGGCAGTGCTGCGATCCATATACAGAGCATACGTTTCAGATTCCGGTGGTAAATACCATCTAAAAGTCCGTACAATCCCATCATAACTGGTGCCATAATAATTCCCATTCCCGATAAAAGAGCTGCCGCAAAACTTAAGGCATACAATGGTGCCGCCCATTTCATACTCTGTTTTTCACTCATAAAGATCTGGTAAAACAAATACATTAACAATGGAAGGATAAATCCCGCCACGATTGCCTTTCCCTGCCAGATCCGCAATAAAAACATCGCCGACAGTGTATGTGTTGATGTAAAATTCCAGATATGGAACACAGATAAAACAATCAGAAACAGTGCTGTTTTTTTCCGCATCACCGCGAAACAGTACATTTCCGATCATTCCATACAACACATAACAGATGATGATCATAAAAAATGGAAAAAATGTATGTGAAAACACCGCCGGAGCAATTCCTGTTATTTTACAGCACATTGCCACATACATCGTCCATGGGGATGTCACATCTTTTCTTACTTCCCCGACATCCCAGTACATATATTCATCCGTGATCGGATCATCCACTAAAAGCGTATCATGCACAACCGCAGAAACTTCTTCCGAAACATATCTTGCATCGTCATCATCAATATGCTGGTAATGATACGGAATCCATGCCTGCAAAAGGATCAGCGCCGCTGCAAGAATTCCAAAAATGATTTTCCATGCTCCGGCTTTCTTTTTTTTGTTTTCCAGCTTATTTTCTACTGTAACTAAGATACCACATCTGCGTATCAGAATTACCATGATAACAATGGAAACAATCACCAGAAATATCTTCCAAAGTGTGACAGCCTCGGTAAGCGTCCTTTTGCCAAGTATCATTGGCACCAGCAAAATCTGTCCCGATGCAAACATGCTTGCAAGTCCAAGCACCCATGCGTTGCACAGTTTTCTGACCGTTCCCTCTATTTTCAGATACCATACCCACAACAATCCAAACCAGACCGGAAGTACTACGAAAAGCATTCCTGTATAAAGTAGATTCTTATAAATCATATACCAGCACTCCATCCAGATGGATATGGTTGATCTCAGCCGTATTCTTTAACATATAAAGTTCTTCCGTTCTGACATTTCTGCGTCCGCAGATGACAAGATTACTGTCGCAAAGCAATGCCGTCTGATATCCTTCGGATATTGCCGACACATCCCTTCCATTGACCAGAATGTATTCATACTGCTTTGAGAAGCGATCCAGAAGCTCTTTGAACTTTTCATTTCCAACAAGATCAAATCCCTGTTCCTGTTTCAAATTTCTCTTTACGGTGTCTAAGTAGTCATTCATCTGCTGTAACTTTAATTCTGTCGTATTCCCCATAACATAGGCACTTAAAGATGCATCATCACTGTCAGTTGCATTCAGGTTCGATCAGCAGAGTCTTTTTCTTTTCATTTGCATAGCACATCGCAAGACGCAATGCTGTGGTATCCGCAGTTCTTCCGACCGGCAGACAGTTAATCTTAAGGCATCCTTCTGCTTTTTGTCCATTCAAAAACATAGCCGCTTTTTTATAGGTTTCTTCATCTTCATTCTTTTTGTGATCACATCAACGATCTGTGTCTCTAAACATTCCTGCACTTCCTGTGCATCCTCGGGTTTTTTATAAATCATCATCCACAATATATTAAAACAACCTCAAGCATAATGCCAAGTAAAATACCTGCGATCACTGCTTTTAATACTCCCTGGCGGAACTCAGAACTGGAGATGGTATAAGTTTCAAGCTTTGTCACTTCTCTCTGGGACTGCGGTTCATCAAATACAGTAAAACACTGTGTGCCGACCTGTTTCTTTGTCACGGTATCCAATGCCTGAAGAAGTCCGTTCACAAAAGCATACGCTTCCTCTTCGTCATTTACGGTATAATCCCAGCTCGTTCTCGGATACACCACATAAAAAGTAATAATGTCCGATGCCTCTGTCTGTTCACACTCAAACATATCCGTAAATGCCTGTTTTGTCAGATCGATTCCTGTCACTTTACAGAATTCGTCGTACACACTGCTGCTCTTTGCAATTTTCATAATATCATTGCCACGCTCCACAGTACTTCCGGAATTATAATCTTTTAAAAGCACCGAAGTCTCCACCTGCATTCTGTCATCATAGACTTCTGCATCAATATATGGCATCAGGGTTTTTGCCTTGTATCCACCGACGATCACTGCAAAAACTGCCGCAAAGACAGCCGCAAGCCACCATTTTCTTAAGTTATACTGCAGCACATCCATCAAACTGTATTCTTTTCTGCTCTCATATCTCTGATTCATATCAGGTCTCCTTTCTATTCTCCGCCTTTTTCAAACACCACTTTTATCGTCTTTAAAATGATCTTGATATCCAGTCCCAGACTCCAGTTATCAATATACTGTACATCCAGTTTCACGACATCCTCAAAATCAGTAATCTCGTTCCGTCCGCTTACCTGCCATAATCCGGTAATGCCCGGTTTTGCACTTAAACGGCGTTTCTGGTGTGATTCATACTGTTTGAACTCATCTACCGTCGGTGGTCTTGTACCGACCAGACTCATATCACCTTTCAAAACGTTGAAAAACTGTGGAAGCTCATCGATACTGGTCTTACGGATAAATTTTCCAACCTTCGTAATACGCGGGTCATCTTTCATTTTAAACATCAGACCATTCATCTCATTCTGGCTTTCCAGTTCTTTTTTGCGTTCCTCTGCATCCTTATACATCGAACGGAACTTATAGATCTTAAAAAATCTTCCATTCTTGCCGACACGCTTCTGTGCGAAAAACAGAGGTCCCGGAGATTCGATCAAAAGCGGCGGTGCTAAAAAGACCGTCACAACTGCCGTGATCACAAGTCCCACGATCGAACCTGCGATGTCCATCACACGCTTGATCATAAGCATTTTCCAGTCATAGGACTGATTGGAAAATGTGACGACCGGTATATTTCCCAGCATGTTAAAAGTTTTATGGTAATCATCAAACTTGTTTAAGATCTCAATCGTGACATGTACGGTTGCCCCCATATCCTCAAAACGGTTGACCACCTCCGCAAGCGAATCTCCTGTCTCATACGGCACACTGATAAAAACTTCATCCACAATCTGTTCTTTTACATACTGGAACATATTATCATAAGTGGCAACGACAGGAACACCATGATACCATTTTCCAATCTGGTTTTCATCAATGATCGCAATACTTGCAAGACGATGGATCCAGTCTCCGGAATGGTCTGCATCCGCGATCACCTCTTCCACACGTTCTGCCGTTGTGACCAGAAATACCTGATTATTTGCTCTTTTGTTACGGTAAACATGCAGCAGATAATATTTAATGATAATATGCATGCCAAAATACAGGCACATATTTACCAGCGCAATACAAAAATAAACACCTCGGGAAGCCTCCGCATTATTGTGCTGTAAAAAAATGGTCAGCGCTGTCACACATACTAACACAACGCTCGCTTTGATTGCTGCCCACAACTCCTGAAATACACTTCGGTCAATAAAACGATTATCAATATCCGAAAAGAGCATTACCAGCATGTAAACAACCATTACGATGCCAAAGCTCTCCATCAGCTCTATCTTCATATTTGCGACGGATACATTTCGATAACCCACCAGCCACAGATAACCGCCCCCGAAATAACTTACGGCAAAGCATATCAGATCCGCCAGCAGTAAAATGATACTCTGAATTTTTTCTCTTGTCTGGTACATGTCAAGTCCTTCCTGTTCCTTTTCCCCGGTTTCATGCCCAGGTGTCACTGTTTCTTCCTGTCATTTATTCTGGTAATCATATTCCGCACTGCGTTTTCCCAACGAAAAAATCAGTTTCCATTCCGTTTCGCGCGGAACAATAAACACACAGTCAAATCCCAGGTTCAGGTTCACATCGCACGTCCGGCGCAGTTTTAATGCATCGGCGACATCCGCTCTCGGATATCTTTTCAATTCCGCTGTGACCACGGTGCCGTCCGGCATCACTGCTTTTATATTAACTGGAAGTACCTTTCCATTCCATGTCTTTGCAAGTGCCCATCCACAACAGACCACACTGCCATCCTGATATTCCTGTCTGTCAATGTGATACAGAATCTTCCGCACTCTAAAAGGTACATTCTGCATTTCTTCTATCTGTACATTCCCTGCATCCTGCCTTAGCAGCTGCTCTAAGGGAACGATCTTTGTTCCCATCACACGCTGCATATTGCGCACCGGAACGCTGCCCTTTCCCAGATATGCCTGAAAATTCTCCTCCATCCTGCCAAACTGTTCTTTTAATTCCTTACTGATTCCGTAAGCTGCTAACAGCTCATCCAGCGGAGTGCCTTTTCCTCCCATGATCTGGTAATATGCAAAATAAAGTGCACGGTATAATACAAATAACTTTGGTACCGGAAAGAAAAACGTCCACTCATAATCAATGACTGTCCATTCTGCTTCCTCTATTTTCATCTCACTGCCTGCAGGAATCAAAATATTGGCAAATATCATATCGATATCGCATATATCCACCGCTTCAGTTTCCTCTGTAAAATGAACCTCTCCAAACACTTTTCGGAAATCTTCGGTTGGCGTAAACAGGTGTTTTCCACCATATTCCATGATACGTTTTGCATAATCATCAAGGATACGCTTCACCAGTTCCGTCTGATTTCTTTCAATCGCCCGCTCCATCACATCCTGCAGTGTGACACCGGGATCAAAACCGGATACCGCCGCATCATTTTTTGTATGGCAGGCGCAGAATCTGATTTTCCCATTACTGTCCGCATAGCACGATGACAATTTTTCGTATGACTCTCCATATGACAGATATGCTCTCTTCCTTCCGGATAAAGTGCATATTTTCTGACACTTTTTTTCCTCCATCCGCTTTCTTGCAGATATCCGTGCGGATGGCAAACTGCCTTGCCCTCTCATTGGAATATTTTGAATAAATCACACGCTGTTCTCCGGTCCTATTTCCTGCCTCGATCAAAAAGGAATTGGCAAGTTCTCCAAATAACCCTTCTGCCAGAACCGTATCAAAAACCTTTTTTCTCATCAAAAAGCTGTAATCTGTCCCTGTCAAAATTTCTCCGGTTGTCGGAAAGTTCTCCCCTTCCCGGAAGATATTCATCCGAATAGATACAGGATGGGAACTTGTGATCCGGATATGGATAATAGCTGTAAAATTCCCGAAAATCCTGCTTCTTTTAAGATCTGTTCATACTCTTTTCTGGTATAGACCCTCGCCTCACCGTGCCTGTCATCCTCTGTGAATCGTTCCGGATCCTTATCATAATTTTCCAGTCCGGCAAAATATCCCCCGCGGTATTCCTCCTGACACCCCGCAAAATATTTCAGTCCCAGACGGTTGGCATCCGCCACATAGAGTTTCCCGTTGTCAGATAAGTGTTCTCTCATACAGGAAAGCTCATTTTGAAATTTTGAAAATTCGCCTGCAATCAATATCATGTCATAGGCCTGATCCTGATACAGTACATTTGTTTCCGGTTTTGTATCCGAAGCCGGAACAACCAGAACCGTCAGACTGCCGGCAGTTTCATAACGCACCCGTAAAATGTCAGCTTCCTCTTCACTCTCCACCACTGCCGTCACATGTAACGCCATAGAAAGCAGTTTTCCTGTCAGTGCACCGCATCCTGCATTCCGCTCTAAAACATGCATCTGCTTTGTCACCGGCAGAAATGCGATCAGGTTCTCCCTGATATCCGACAGATGAAAAAGGTACGGATAGGATGCCTGTTCCATGATGATCTGCGGATAGGCTTTTTCATTATTCTGTTGTATGATCTCTTTCAGCCCCTCCGGCACGTTCACATGTCCCATTGCTTCCTCACTTTTACGTTCTTCTATTCGTCACATTTTTCAATCGTAACTTCTGAATTCATATCATAAAAACCGACGGTATTTTTGTCGGATACCACCGTCACACCGACCACATCATATAATCTGTGGTACGCGCGGAACTCTCCGCCGACATAACCGGTGCAGCTGATGGATAACAGATATTCACCGCCCTGCATATCCATGTTCTGGCGGAATGTCGCAACATAGGTATCACCTGTCTTTGCCATCCCGATGCCCACTTTTTCAAACATCGTGTTTGTTCCGGTAACAGCAGTTCCCTGTACGGTTTTAAATGTATAAGTAAAAATCGGATCCTGTATATCAGAGAGGAATTTCACCTTGGATTTGATGGTAAAAGAAGTCCCCTTCTGGATACAGTTCGTATAATTGCCATATTCATCGATCAGCGCAAAGTCAATGATCTCCGCCTCACCGGTTCCATATTCATTGACATCCGGGTTGAGCTGGTAATTTGATTTCCAGAGCTTCTTTCCATCGGACGCATCATTTTCTAAAATCTTACCGCCGGTGATCTTGTCTGAGTTCTTAAGCAGAACCTTTTTGTAAAGGTTGATCATATCCTTGGCATTTCCCTCTGCCAGTTTATCTCCCTTATTGAGTAAGATGACACGGTCACAATATTTTTGCCACACTGCTGATATCGTGGCTGACGAACAGGATGGTCTTTCCCTGCGCCTTGAAATCCTCAAACTTTTTATAACATTTTGCCTGAAAAAATACATCTCCGACCGATAATGCCTCATCCACGATCAGGATCTCCGGATCAATATTGATCGCCACCGCAAACGCAAGCCGGACAAACATACCGCTCGAATAGGTCTTACACGGCTGATGCACGAAATCACCGATATCTGCAAATTTTAAGATATCATCTAACCTTGCATCCATCTCCTCGCGGGAAAATCCCATCATCATACCGTTTAGATAGACATTTTCGATTCCGGTATACTCCATATTAAATCCGGCACCAAGCTCTAACAGTGCGGAAATCCTTCCATCGATTTCCACCTCGCCGCTCGTCGGACTTAAAACACCTGTAATTATTTTTAAAATGGTAGATTTCCCGGATCCATTGGTTCCGATAATGCCGATCGTCTCACCTTTTTTCACCTCAAATGACACATGATTTAACGCATGATGTTCTTTGAAACGGTTCTTTCTGACCAGTCCAAGTGCATCCTTTAACCGGTCAGACGGTTTATCATAAAGTTTGTAGACTTTGCAGACATCCTCTACCCTGATTGCTAAATTATCCATACTATCCTCATTCCACAGTTTTCATTCTTGCGATGCTCCTACAGCACATCTGCGAAATGTACACGCAGACGCTTAAATACGGTCGTTCCCGCCCAAAGTGTAAACAGCGTGATTCCCCAGAACCACAATGTCAGTCCCGGATGTTCCCAGAATGCCGTTTTATTGATCAGTGCATCCCGGTATCCGGAAACGATATAATACATCGGATTTAGCTTAAGCAGTACTACAGCCCATTTTGGAATGCCCTGCATGCTCTCAAAATTCCACATGATCGGTGTCACCCACATTCCAATCTGCAAAAGAATGGCGACAACCTCTTTCATGTCACGGAAAAACACCGTCACGGCGCTTGTCGCATAGATCAGTCCTGCCGTAAACATCACCATGCAAAACGAATAATAAACCACCTGAAGCACATAAAGATCCGGATAAAATCCCATAACGACAAAAACAACCAGCATAAATATCACAAAAAAAGCGTGTGTAAACAATGCAGAGATCAGTTTTACCACCGGAAGTGCATCGATCTGGAATACGACCTTTTTGACCAGATAACTGTATTCATCAAGAACCCCGGTTCCTCCATTTAAAGCCTCCTGAAAATAAAACCACGGCACAAGACCGCCCATCAGCCAGAGTACAAATGGCACCTCGATTCCTGTTCTTAAATCATTGACTTTCTGATGTAGTCCAAACTCAAAGACAAACCAGTATAAAAGCACTGTGATCACCGGCTGTATGAAAGCCCATATCACGCCAAAATAAGAACCCGCAAATTTTTTCTTAAAATCATTTTTGGCAAGATTGCCGATGAGTTTACGGCTGGCAATCAGACGTTTTGGCAGGCAGACATTTTTCTTCTTTTCTGTCATATGAGTGCTCCTATCTTACAATTCCCCGTTCCTTACAATATGCATCGAATCCACCGTGCACTTTATCCTTATCGGAAAGGATCAGATCCGCCTGTGTCATTCCTTCCGGCATTGGCCATTCAACACCGATTGCCGGATCATTCCAGAGAATACCGCCCTCGTCATTTGGATGGTAGAAATCAGTAACCTTATAGCAGAACTCTGCATAATCAGACAGCACGATAAAGCCATGTGCAAAATTCTTTGGTACAAAAAACTGCTTTTATTTTCCGCAGTCAGAACGATGCCAAACCATTTTTCCGAATGTCTCAGAACCTTCTCTTAAATCCACTGCAACGTCAAATACCTCTCCGCTTACCACGCGCACCAGCTTGTCCTGCGGGTGGTTGATCTGGAAATGTAATCCTCTTAACACACCTTTTTTTCGATGCAGACTGGTTATCCTGTACAAACTGGCAGTCGATTCCTGCCTCTTTAAAATCGTTGTAGTTGTAGGTCTCCATGAAATATCCTCTGGCATCCCCGAAGACTGCCGGCTCAATTACTTTGAGTCCCTCAATTCCATTACAGTCATGTGTTACCTTTATTTTTCCCATAATTATTGATCCTCACTATCTGTTTTTTAAAGTCCTTCGGCAACCTCTACCAGATATTTGCCATAATCCGTCTTAAGAAGCGGTTCTGCAAGTTTTAACAGCTGCTCTTTATCGATAAATCCTCGTTTGTATGCGATCTCCTCGATACAGGACACATAAAGTCCCTGACGTTTCTGGATCGCAGACACAAAATCTGCAGCGGCAAGCAGCATGTCGTGGTTTCCGGTATCTAACCATGCGAATCCCCTGCCAAGCGTCTCAACGCTTAAATCACCACGCTCTAAATATGCATTATTTACGGAAGTAATCTCAATTTCACCTCTTGCAGACGGCTTTACATTTTTTGCGATCTCTACAACATCATTGTCATAAAAATAAAGTCCCGGCACAGCATAATTTGACTTTGGATGCTCCGGTTTTTCCTCGATAGAAAGAGCTTTTCCGTTCTCATCAAACTCTACCACGCCGTATTCTCTCGGATCTCTGACATAGTAGCCAAAAATCGTAGCACCCTTTTCATTCTGTGTTCGTTCAGCTGCACTGCGCAGAACATTGGAAAAACTTTGTCCGTAGAAAATATTATCTCCAAGAACCAATGCAACCGCATCGTTTCCAATAAACTTTTCACCGATGATAAATGCATCTGCCAGGCCCCTTGGCTGTTCCTGCACGGCATAAGAAAAACTCATGCCAAGCTGGCTTCCATCCCCAAACAACTCTTCAAATACCGGCAGATCTCTCGGTGTGGAAATGATCAGAACCTCTCTTATCCCAGCTAACATCAGTGTGGATAATGGATAATAGATCATCGGCTTATCATACACCGGCATAATCTGTTTTGAAATTGCCTTTGTCAGCGGATATAATCTTGTTCCGGAACCACCTGCTAAAATAATACCTTTCATATAATCCTCCTTGTTTTGCGGAGCAAAATGCGAACCCTCTGTGAGCAGAGGATTTTCCTCCTTGTTTTCACGTCCATTATAAAACGCAAACAAGCAGTATCGCCCCATCTGGCGGTACTGCTGCCTGCATCTTCTTACCTGTTCTGATACATATCCTCATAATACTTCTGATAATCACCGCTGGTAACGTTTTTCATCCAGTCCTCATGTTCAAAATACCATGCGATCGTCTTTTTGATGCCTTCTTTGAACATTGTCTCCGGCTCCCAGCCGATCTCTGCCTTGATCTTATCCGGTGCGATCGCATAACGTCTGTCATGACCTTTGCGGTCCTTCACATAAGTGATCAGATCCTTGCTCATCAAGTGCACGTCTCGGATCATCTGCCGGAAGCATCTCAAGCAGTGTATCTATAATGATATTGATAATTTCAATATTCTGTTTTTCATTGTGTCCGCCGACGTTGTAAGTCTCGCCGAGGCGTCCGTTTTCCTGTACCATATCGATTGCTTTCGCATGGTCATCCACATACAGCCAGTCGCGGACATTTTTTCCGTCTCCATATACCGGAAGTTTCTTTCCATGCAATGCATTGTTGATGATAAGCGGAATCAGTTTTTCCGGGAACTGGTATGGTCCATAATTGTTAGAACAGTTGGTAATGTTTGCCGGAAAATGGTAAGTGTCAATATAAGCCTTTACCAGCATATCCGAAGATGCTTTGCTCGCAGAATACGGACTGTGCGGTGCATACGGTGTTGTCTCATAAAAATATGTTCCGTCATCCTCTAAAGAACCATATACCTCATCCGTCGATACATGAAGGAATTTCTTCCCTTCTTTGAAACTGCCATCCGGCAGCTCCCATGCCGCTTTTGCACAGTTTAACATAACTGCTGTTCCAAGCACGTTCGTTTTTACAAATACTTCCGGATTTTTGATACTGCGGTCTACATGACTCTCT
>ENA-OQBD01000135-OQBD01000135.1-human-gut-metagenome-genome-assembly--contig:-NODE-135-length-43133-cov-4.068618_pt1 | contig 43133 bp, 41 predicted proteins | sample MGYA00242742_ERZ504543 | MGnify/ENA primary metagenome ERZ504543 (study PRJEB26092, sample SAMD00036239) | human gut metagenome | host: Homo sapiens | study: EMG produced TPA metagenomics assembly of...
CGTTCTCTTTTAATTCAGCGGGGTCAATTTCTACGATTCTGCTATCTTCCTCATTATCCTTAGTCAACAAATTATCAATTACTGGAATAATATGGTTGACTGACATATTTGACTTATGGTGCATAGTGAAATATATGGATCATATCCATATACTTCCATACCCATATGGGTTGCGGCATTTGCTACGAGCACACCGATGGCTCCAAGTCCGATGACACCTAATTTCTTTCCGGAAATCTCTGTTCCTGCAAAGTTCTTCTTCTGTTTCTCTGCAGTTTTTGCAATGTTATCATCGTTCTGGTTTGCCAGACACCAGTCAATACCACCGACAATATCGCGGGATGCATATAACATTCCTGCAAAAACAAGTTCTTTTACACCATTGGCATTTGCACCTGGGGTATTAAATACAACGATACCTTTGTCAGCACATTTGTCAAGCGGAATATTGTTGACACCTGCACCGGCACGGGCAACTGCAAGCAGTGAATCCGGAAGATCCAGATCGTGCATTGCCGCACTGCGGACAAGTGCGGCATCAGCGCCTGCCAGATCGTCTACTTTTTTGTAATCATCAGAAAATAAATCCAGACCTACCCCAGCGATAGGATTTAAGCATGTATAATTAAACATTTTATGCATTCTCCTTCTCAAATTTCTTCATGAACGCAACAAGCTTTTCTACGCCCTCTTTTGGCATTGCGTTGTAAATGGATGCACGCATACCACCAACGGTACGATGTCCTTTCAGGTTTACGAAGCCAGCCTCGGTTGCCTCTTTTACGAATTTCGCATCCATATCCTTGTCTCCAGTTACGAACGGTACATTCATCAGTGAACGGTCTTCTTTTCTGACAGTTCCCTTGAACAGTTTGCTCTCATCCAGGAAATCATAAAGGATCTTTGCTTTTTCAATGTTGCGTCTCTGCATTTCCTCTAAGCCGCCCATCTTTTTCAGCCACTTAAAGACTTTACCGCAGATATAAATGCCGTAGCATGGCGGTGTGTTGTACAAGCTGTCTTTGTCTGCCTGTGTCTTCCACTTGAGCATGGTTGGTGTGCCAGGAAGTACATCATCTGTAATCAGGTCTTCCCGTGCAATTACGATTACAACACCTGCCGGTCCGATATTCTTCTGTACGCCACCATAGATGACGCCATACTTTGTCACATCTACAGGCTCAGATAAGAAGCAGGAAGATACATCTGCTACCAGTGTCTTTCCCTTTGTGTTTGGAAGCTTCTTGTATTTGGTTCCGTAAATGGTGTTGTTCTCACAGATATAAACGTAATCCAGATCATCCGGAATATCCAGATCGGAACAATCCGGAATATAGGAGAATGTCTGATCTGCAGAGGATGCAAGCTCAATTGCCTCTCCGTACATCTGTGCTTCCTGATAAGCCTTCTTTGCCCACTGTCCTGTGACAATGTATCCGGCTTTCTTATTCTTCATCAGATTCATAGGAACTGCTGCAAACTGCTGGGATGCTCCACCCTGTAAGAACAATACCTTATAATTATCCGGAATGTTCATCAGCTCTCTTAAATCTTTTTCTGCATCCTTGATGATGTCATCGAATACTTTGGATCTGTGGCTCATTTCCATAACGGACATGCCGCATCCTCTGTAATCCAACATTTCATCTGCTGCTTCCTGCAGTACCTCCTCCGGCAATACTGCCGGTCCTGCTGAGAAATTGTATACTCTGCTCATTTCAAACTTCCTCCTATATTTTACTATGCTGTTGCTTATTTTATTCTTGCTCTCGAAATCTTTTCCATCGAAACATTCATTGATCGGAGCCCCCGGTGCAACCATCGGCCATACCTTGTCATCCGAATCCACAATTGCGTCAATTACAAACGGCGTCTTACTTTCCAATGCTTCCTGAAAAGCTGCGTTAAACTCTTCCTGTGTTGTCACACGCCGGGCAGCTGCGCCCATCGCCTCTGCAATCTTTACGTAGTCCACACCGTCATCTAAAACCGTTGCGGAATAATGCTGTTTATAGAAAAGTGTCTGCCACTGGCGGACCATTCCGAGTACATGGTTATTGACAATCACTTCAATCAACGGAAGCTTTTGTCTGGATGCTGTTGCAAGTTCATTCATATTCATGCGGAAACATCCGTCTCCCGCAATATTGATCACCTGCTTATCCGGATTTGCAGTCTGTGCACCAATTGCAGCGCCAAGACCATACCCCATCGTACCAAGACCTCCGGATGTCAGCAGGGTTCTTGGTTTACTGTATTTAAAATACTGTGCAGCCCACATCTGATGCTGACCGACTTCCGTGACCATAATGGCATCTTTTGCCATCTCATAGATCTTTGCGATCATAAACGGACCACTTAACCCTTCCTTTGGAATGGTCATAGGATACATCTTCTGATAATCCGCAATATGGGAAAGCCACTCGGTATGTTTCTGCTGCTCAAGTTTTTCATTCAGCTTTCCGAGGACGATTGCCACATCCCCGATAATGCTGTGATTTACGATAATATTTTTATTGATTTCTACCGGATCAATATCAATCTGCAGAATCTTTGCCTGTTTTGCAAATTTCTTTGGATTTCCAAGTACACGGTCCGAAAAACGAACACCAACTGCGATCAGAAGATCACATTCACTGACACCGAGATTGGACGTCTTTGTTCCGTGCATTCCAAGCATTCCGGTATAGTTTTCTGATGTTCCATCATATGCACCTTTTCCCATCAGTGTGTCGCAGACCGGTGCATCTGTTTTTTCTACAAATGTCTTTAATACTTCACTGGCTCCGGAAAGGATTGCTCCTCCTCCGACAAATATGTACGGCTTCTTTGCCTTTTCAATCATCTGGATGGCTTTCTTTAAATCATCCTCATTGAATGCCGAACAATCCGGCTGCGGCATTTTTGGCTCTTTCTTTATATACTCTGTTTTGTTGGCAGTCACATCCTTGGTGATATCTACCAGAACCGGGCCCGGACGTCCTTTCCGCGCAATGGAAAAAGCTCTGCGAATCGTATCGGCAAGTTTTGTTACATCTTTTACAATAAAACTGTATTTTGTAATCGGTGTTGTGATGCCAGCAATATCAATTTCCTGAAAACTGTCTTTTCCGAGGAGTGATACCCCAACATTGCAAGTGATTGCCACGATCGGAATGGAATCCATATACGCAGTTGCGATACCGGTCACCAGATTGGTGGCTCCCGGTCCGCTTGTTGCCATACAGACTCCGACTTTTCCTGTACTTCTGGCATATCCGTCTGCTGCATGGGAAGCCCCCTGCTCATGCGATGTAAGTACATGCCGGATTTCCGGATGTTTGTATAATTCATCATAAACGTTCAGGATTGCACCGCCCGGATATCCGAAAACGGTATCTACACCCTGTTCTTTCAGGCATTCTATAATCACCTGTGATCCTGTCAACTGCATTTTCTAACCCTCTATCCTTTATTTCTCTTCTGGCACTTCCAAGACAGCTCCACGGTTTCCGGAAGTAACCAGTGCAGAATATCTCTTAAGATATCCGGTGGTAACCTTCGGCTCTCTCGGCTGCCATTTTGCACGTCGTGCGGCCATCTCTTCATCCGAAACATCTACGTTCAATGTCATCTCCGGGATATTGATCTTTATGATATCGCCCTCTTCTACCAGAGCAATCGGTCCCCCAACTGCTGCTTCTGGAGAAACATGTCCGATGGATGCGCCTCTGGATGCACCGGAAAAACGTCCGTCGGTAATCAGGGCAACGGAACTGCCAAGCCCCATACCGGCAATCGCAGAAGTCGGATTTAACATTTCTCTCATACCAGGTCCGCCCTTCGGTCCCTCATAGCGGATGACAACGACATCACCCTCTACAATCTTGCCGCCCTTGATCGCTGCGATAGCATCTTCCTCACACTCAAAGACTCTTGCCGGTCCTTCATGAACCATCATCTCATCGACAACAGCAGAACGCTTAACCACCGAACCATCCGGTGCCAGATTTCCTTTCAGAACAGCCAGACCACCGGTCTTGGAATATGGATGATCAACCGGACGGATGACTTCCGGATTGCGGTTCACTGCGTTTGCAATGTTCTCTCCGATCGTCTTTCCGGTTACGGTCATACAATCGGTATTCAGCAGACCGATATCTGCCAGTTCTTTCATCACTGCATATACACCGCCGGCTTCATTGAGATCCTCCATATAAGTAGGACCAGCCGGTGCCAGATGGCAGAGGTTTGGTGTCTTTTCGCTGATCGGGTTTGCAAAGCTGATATCAAAATCAAAACCAATCTCATGCGCGATCGCCGGCAGATGCAGCATGGAGTTTGTGGAACATCCCAGTGCCATATCTACTGTCAGTGCATTTAAGATGGACTCTTTTGTAATAATATCACGCGCGCAGATATTCTTGCGGAACATATCCATAACTGCCATACCTGCATGTTTTGCAAGTTTGATACGTTCCGAGTAAACAGCCGGAATCGTTCCGTTTCCGCGAAGTCCCATACCAAGAGCTTCGGTCAGACAGTTCATAGAGTTTGCTGTATACATGCCGGAGCAGGACCCACAGGTCGGGCAGACTTTATTCTCATATTCAAGCACATCATCCTCTGTCATGGTTCCTGCTGCGTAAGATCCGACTGCCTCAAACATGGAAGAAAGACTTCTCTTCTTTCCCTGCACATGTCCGGCAAGCATCGGTCCGCCGGATACAAATACGGTCGGAAGATTCAGACGGGCAGCTGCCATCAGAAGCCCCGGTACATTCTTATCACAGTTTGGCACCATAACCAGTGCATCAAACTGATGGGCGATAGCCATACACTCCGTGGAATCTGCAATCAGGTCTCTGGTAACCAGAGAATATTTCATGCCGACATGTCCCATGGCAATACCATCACATACCGCGATTGCCGGAAATACAACCGGTACGCCACCTGCTTCCGCAACGCCGAGTTTTACGGCGTTTACAATTTTATCAATATTCATATGGCCCGGAACAATTTCATTGTAGGAACTTACAATTCCGACCATTGGTTTTTTTAATTCTTCTGCGGTAAATCCGAGCGCATTGAAAAGACTGCGCGCCGGAGCCTGCTGCATACCGCTCCTTGCGTTATCACTTATCATATTATGTTCTCCTTAAACTCTCTCTGCGATCAGGTCGCCCATCTTTGCTGTACCAACCTGTTTAATCCCTTCTGTGCTCTCTCCCGCCTGCGGCATGATATCAATGGTACGATATCCTTCTTTTAATACCTGTTTCACGGCATTCTCAATCGCATCAGCCTCTTTATCCAGATCAAACGTATAGCGAAGCATCATGGCTGCACTTAAAATGGTTGCAATCGGGTTGGCAATGCCTTTTCCGGCAATATCCGGTGCAGACCCGCCACTCGGCTCATATAAACCGAATTTGGTATCATTCAAACTTGCGGATGATAACATACCGATGGAACCGGTCACCATGGAAGCCTCATCGGATAAAATATCTCCAAACATATTCTCCGTCAGAATCACGTCAAACTGTTTTGGATCTTTCACAAGCTGCATTGCACAGTTATCGACAAGCATATGCTCATACGTTACTTCCGGATAATCTTTTGCAACTTCTTCTACGATTTTTCTCCAGAGCCGGGAAGAATCCAGAACATTTGCCTTATCCACGGAAGTTACCTTTTTGCGGCGCTTCATTGCAATGTCAAAACCTCGCTTTGCAATTCTGCGGATCTCATTTTCATTGTAGGTAAGTGTATCGGTTGCTGTCGTCACGCCATCTACTTCCTCTGTCTTTCGCGCTCCGAAATACAAACCGCCTGTCAGCTCACGCATAATCATCATATCAAATCCTGTTCCGATGATATCATCACGCAGTGGACATGCAGCCTTTAATTCTTCATATAAATATGCCGGGCGAAGGTTTGCAAACAGATTAAGCGATTTACGCAGCTTTAAAAGTCCTGCCTCCGGACGAAGCTCTGGTGCTAACTTGTACCATGGGGATGTGGAAGTATTTCCTCCGATAGATCCCATCAGTACCGCATCACTTGCTTTTGCTGCCGCAATCGCATCATCGGTCAAAGGAACTCCGGTTGCATCAATCGAGCATCCCCCCATCAGGATATCCGTATAGTGAAATGAATGACCGTATTTTTTCCCAATCTGGTCTAATACTTTTTTTGCCTCTGTAACGATCTCCGGTCCAATACCGTCTCCCGAGATCACACCAATTTGACATTCCATTGCTTTTCCTCTTTTCTACTCTGCTGTTTCAAAGTCTATTACCTATTAATATATAGCAACAGGGGCTTCTTTTCAACTAAAAATCCATTTTACTTTTTCATAAATAATATAATCTGAGATTATAATAGATCTTTTTTATTATTCTGAATTGAAAAAGGAATGCAAAAAGGTGCCGCAAATGCGACACCCTCTCTCATGTTCTTTATGATGCAGATTCTGCTTTTTCTACGTCTGCAATTGCAGCTTTCTGCATTGGAATACGACAGTTTTTGTTGTTTCCGAACTCTACGATAACGGTATCATCTACAATATCAATAATTGTTCCATAGAAACCGGATGTAGTAAGAACGGTGTCTCCCACAGCTACTTCAGAAAGCATCAGGTCTTTTTTCTTCTGCTCCTTCTTCTGTGGACGAATCATCAGAAAATACATAAATCCGAAGATTACTACCAGCCAGATAATCATACCAAACATGCCCATTCCGCCGGAAGCGGAAGCGCTGCTATTTGCTAAAATTGCGCTCATCAATGTTTCCTCCTATATTCAAATACTAAAACCCATTCTACACAACTTCCGTTCTTTGGGCAAGCCTTTTGGCTTTTTTAGACATTTTTTATACTTGACTGTCCCATCCGGTACAGTTTTTCTTCTTTGTAGGAAGCAAAATTTCCGGCATCGAGAGCATCCCGGATCTCTTCCATCATGGTATTGTAAAAATACAGGTTATGAAGAACACACAGGCGCATGCCAAGCATTTCCTTTGCTTTTAACAGATGCCGGATATAGGCTCTGCTGTAGTGCCGGCATGCCGGACACTGGCAGCCCTCCTCAATCGGACGCATGTCTTTTTCGTATTTCTGGTTAAACAGATTCAACTTTCCTTCGTTGGTATATACATGTCCGTGGCGTCCGTTTCTGCTCGGATATACACAGTCAAAGAAATCGATTCCGCGCGCTACCCCCTCGAGAATATTGGCAGGTGTTCCCACGCCCATCAGATACGTCGGCTTGTTTTTCGGAAGATACGGAACGGTCTCCTCTATGATCTGATACATCTGTTCATGGGTTTCTCCCACTGCAAGTCCGCCAATTGCATACCCATCCAGATCCAGTTCCGAAATTCTCTTTGCATGGTCCGTCCGGATATCCGAAAAAATTGCTCCCTGGTTAATTCCAAACAACAGCTGCTCTTTATTAATCGTATCTTCCAGACTGTTCAGACGCTGCATTTCTTTTTTGCACCGCTCCAGCCAGCGGGTCGTACGCGCAACAGAATCTTCGACATATCTGCGCTCTGCCACACTCGATGGACACTCGTCAAATGCCATGGCAATCGTCGATCCGAGGTTTGACTGGATCTGCATGCTCTCTTCCGGTCCCATAAAAATCTTTGCGCCATCTACATGGGAATGGAAATATACGCCCTCCTCCTTAATTTTTCGGAGTCCTGCCAGGGAAAACACCTGAAATCCGCCGGAATCTGTCAGAATCGGACGATCCCAGACCATAAACTTATGCAGTCCGCCCATTTCTTTGATCAGCTTGTCTCCTGGACGCACATGCAGATGATAGGTATTGGACAGTTCCACCTGACATTTGATCTCTTTGAGATCCATTGTTGAAACAGCACCCTTGATTGCGGCCACCGTTCCCACGTTCATAAACACCGGCGTCTGGATATCTCCGTGCACCGTATGAAACACCGCACGTTTCGCACTGCCTTCCTGTTTTAACAACTCATATGTAGCCATTTTCTGTTATTCCTCTTTCTTTTTATTTACTTTCGAATTCTGCGGATCAAAATACCGTTGGACAAAAGTGTGGAATCTATGTAATGTCGTTCAAGCAGAATTTCTCCCTGCGGCACTACCTCGACATCTTCCTCACAGCAGTTAATCAGCACTTCCACATAACAATCCGGAAAATCCACTTTCTGAAACTGGATCACACGCCTGTACGCTGCATAATCATTCGGAAAATGAAAATTACGGCTTTTTAAGAGCGGTTCCTGCCGGCGCAGATGAATCAGTGTAGATATGATCCTGCTGCGCTCTGCATACTTTCCGGCCTCAATATCCGACCACGGCATACATCTGCGGCAGTCCGGATCATAGCTTCCTTCCATGGCAATTTCTGTTCCGTAGTAAATGCACGGACTTCCCGGCATTGCAAAAAGCACAGCAATCTGTGCAAAATATTCATCCAGATTCTTCACATCCGAGCGAAGCCGCTTGGTATCATGCGAATCGAGCAGATTAAACAGCACATCATTGGTCTGCTGCATATAGCTTGTATAGCAGCGGTTGATTGTATACTCAAAGTCTTCATTCGTCAGGCTCTTATCAATCCAGAAATCCTTGATACTTTGCCCAAGCGGATAATTCATTACCGCATCAAACTCATCTCCGCGCAGCCACGGAAGCGCGTTGTGCCAGATTTCTCCGAGAATATAGATATCCGGGTTGATCTCCTTGACCCGCGCATGCAGTTTCTTTGCAGAACCTGTTGGGAAACTTCATTTGCCACATCCAGATCGGATTCCATCGATTTCCGTAATTTTCCACCCAGTTGGCACAAATATCTACAAAATATTTGCGTACTTTCGGATTGTTTGTATTGATCTTTGGCATGGAATCAAAAAAGGCAAATGTATAATACTGTTTCTTCTTTGCCGCCTGCCCGTTTTTATCAAACGGCCATTCATTGATCATAAACCAGTCATAATATTCCGACTCCGGTCCCTTTGCAAGCACATCCTGCCACGGTGCGAAATAATATCCGGAATGATTGAACACACCGTCAAGCATTACGCGGATGCCCCGCTTATGCGCTTCCTTCACAAGGTGTTTAAAGGTTTCCTCATCGCCAAAACGCGGATCAATCTTCGTATAATCCGTGGTATCATATTTGTGATTTGACGGAGCTTCGTTGATCGGTGTCAGATACAGACCGTTGATTCCCAGATTCTGCAGATAATCCAGCTTGTCTGTAATCCCCGCCAGATCTCCTCCGAAACATTCCTCATTGGTCACGCTTCCATGCTCTCTCCACAAAACCACATTCTCAGGATCATTGGAAGGATCTCCGTTGCAGAAACGATCCGGGAAAATCTGATACCATACGGTATCGTTGACCCATGCCGGGGTACGCGGTACATCACAGGGATTCATCCACGGGAAAACAAAGCACTGACGGCTTCTGCCCTCCAGATGCATCTGTTCGCTGCTGACAAACCCGTCTTCAAAATAAAACCAGCTTTCCTCCTCTGTCTGAAGTTCAAAATAATACTTCAGACGCTTGTACTCCGGACGTACGGTTGTGGTCCACCAGATCTGATTTTTTAACCGCTTTTTATATATGATCGGCTCCTTTTTTCCATCCCAGTGCTCCCCGCCGCCTAATATTCCCGCGGCAAACGGATCTCCGAGTATAATGGATACCGATTTTACATCGTAGCCCGTTTTTATATTGATAATCAGCTCATCCTCATTCAGCGGATAACAGTAATTGTCACTCGCCTGATGATATACTGCGTTAAATTCCATATGTTCCCTCTCTCTTTTTTATGTTTATTTCCTTTAAATATTACCATATCTCTCTTGACTATTCAATGCGATGTTTTTTATAATATCCCTTAGAATATTAACGTTTTTAAGGAGGCATTTATGGCAGGCTCATCATTTGGCAATTTATTTCGTATCACCACATGGGGGGAATCCCACGGCAAAGGCATCGGTGTTGTTGTGGATGGCTGTCCTGCCGGACTCAGCCTCTGTGAAGAAGATATCCAGAAATTTTTAGACCGGCGTAAACCCGGTCAGTCCAAGTTTACCACACAGCGCAGGGAAAGTGACACGGTAGAAATCTTATCCGGTATCTTTGAGGGAAAAACAACCGGTACCCCGATTTCCATGATGGTCTGGAACAAAGACCAGCACTCTGCGGATTACAGTGAAATTGCCTCCTACTACCGGCCGGGACATGCCGATTTCTGTTTTGATGAAAAATACGGATTTCGTGATTACCGCGGCGGCGGACGCTCCTCGGGGCGCGAAACGATCGGACGCGTTGCCGGCGGTGCAATTGCGATCAAAATTTTAGAGCAGATGGACATCTCCATACTTGCCTACAGTCAGGCAATCGGTCCGGTGTCCATTGATCCTGCCCGGTTTGATCCCGCAGAAATTTCAAAAAACAAGCTGTATATGCCGGATGCAACAGCCGCAGCAAAAGCCAGCGCATATCTCGAAAAATGTTTACAGGAACAAAACTCCAGCGGTGGCATCATCGAATGTCAGATTTTGGGGCTTCCCGTCGGACTCGGTGATCCCGTTTTTGAAAAACTCGATGCGAATCTGGCAAAAGCAATCCTCTCGATCGGTGCCGTAAAGGGCTTTGAAATCGGAGCCGGATTTGGTGCAGCTACCGCTACCGGGCTAACCAACAACGATGCATTTTGCATGGAGAATGGACATATCTCCAAGAGAACCAATTATTCCGGTGGCACGCTCGGTGGCATGAGTGATGGCTCGCTGTTATTTTTCCGTGCAGCCGTCAAACCGACACCGTCCATTGCAGCAACACAGCAGACCGTCAACAAAGACGGAAAAGAAATTGAGATCAGTATCAAAGGGCGACACGATCCGATTATCGTTCCGCGTGCAGTGGTCGTTGTTGAGGCAATGACAGCTATCACGATTTTAGATGCGCTCCTTTCCAACATGACCGCAAGACTTGACCGGATTATTGATTTTTACAGACAATAACGTTTAATCACAATAAAAATTGGCAGTGAGGCTACGATGCAACAGCTTCACTGCCAATTTTTTCTTGTTTATTTTTCGTAAAGAAATTCTTCCGGCAATGTAACGTTAAAATCTTTTGCCAGATCCCGGAAATTGTCCGGAGTGATCGTCTGAAGCTTATCCGGTCTCATGGATAACATCTTCACAAGAATTTCTGCCGATTTCTCAGCGGTGTGCATCAGACCGAATGTCAGATCAAAATCTTCGCCTGCTGCGAACATTCCGTGATGTGCCCAAATGGCCAGATCATACTTTTTCATCAGTTCACTTGTTGCAACCGCGATCTCTCTTCCTCCCGGAACCATCCACGGAACAACACCGACACCGTCCGGAAAAACAACCGGACACTCCGTTGCCATCTCCCACAGTTCTCTCGTAAACACTTTATCTTCGAGTGGAAGTACAAATGTGAGTGCAATAATATTGGTGGTATGTGCATGATAGACCACACGGTAATTTGGATTTTGAAGTTTTTTTACTTCGAGATTCATCAAATGACTCGGAAGCTCGGAAGTCGGTCTGCCTCCATTGACCAGTCCCATCAGACAATACGGTAATTTTCACCTTTTTATTATTCCAGACCGGTTCAGGCAGCTGCAATGCAAAAATTGTTAAACATGGAAAATTGATAATTAGTCGGCGATGAGCAGATCAACGCCGGCTTTTTCATAGATTTCTTTTGTATTTTCGGATAATCCGGAGTCAGTGATTACCAGATTCAGATCATCAATAGAAGCATAGCTGGAGATGGATGAGGTGTCAAATTTGGTGTGGTCAATCAATGCAATTGTTTTAGCAGAAGCCTTGATACACATGCGTTTTAAATCTGCTTCGTAGATACTGAAATCGGTAAGTCCGTTTTCAACGGAGAAGCCGCGTGCAGAGACAAATGCAATGTCCGTATGAATTTTCTGTAGCAGATCCACACCGAGGAGACCTTCAATGGAAGAAGAGGCAGAGGTAACGATTCCACCGGTCAGGATAACGGTGATCCCGGGGATATCCTTCAGAGCCAGTGCAAGGTCAATGCCGTTTGTAATAACGGTAAGTTCTGTAAAGCCGGTCAGTTTCATGCCAAGTGTATAGGCAGTGGAGCTGGCATCTAAAAAGATGCACATGTGATCTTTTACCATGTGGATGGCATTTGCAGCAATTGCCTCTTTTTCTTTTTTATTTTCCAGTGCACGTTCATGAAAGAAATAGGCTTTTCCGGTAAGTTCTTTATTGTCTGCGGAGTTATCGTGGTAGAGTGCGCCTCCATGTGTTTTGGTCAGAAGTTTTTCTTTATCCATCTGGTTTAAATCGGTACGGATGGTTGTGGTGGAAACTCCAAGCATTTCACTGAGTTCATTTGTGGTTGCTTTTCGGTTTTGTTTCAAATATTCCAATATAAGTTTCTGACGTTCTAATTGCAGCATGATGATTTTTTATACTCCTTTATATTTACGAAAACACAGATTTCGAAAGTTTATATATAGGATACTATACATCGGAATTGCATTTTTTGCCAGTGAAAAGTGAAAACAAAAAAATTTGCAAAGAAGTGGATGAAAATCAGCAGCTGTGGTATGATAAGAAAAAAGCATAAGGAGGGGTTTTTATGCTAAAAGAGTGGGAAAAATCCGAAAAACCATCGGAGGAGGAAATTAAGGCACGGCTGGAAGCGGTAAAAGAGAAACTGGCACGGCAGCAGCTTTTGATTAAAGAAAAAAAAAGTACCGGTTCTTGTTGTGCTTGAAGGCTGGGGAACGGCCGGAAAAGGTTATGCAATCGGCCAGATCATCCAGAATATTGATCCGCGTTTCTTTAAGGTGGTATCGATGCAGAAAAAGACGGAGGATGACAAGAGAAAACCGTTTTTGTACCGGCATTTTGCCAAAATTCCGGAAGCCGGACAGTTTGTATTTCTGGATACGGCATGGATGGATGAGATTACGGAGGAGCGTCTGCACGGAACCATTTCCGAGGATGTATATGCCAACCGGATTGAAAGTGTCCGCCGGTTTGAACGGCAGCTTACAGATAATGGCTATCTGGTCATGAAATTCTTTCTGCATATTTCAAAAAAGGAACAGTCACGGCGTATTGCACAGCTGGAGCATCAGAAGGACACAACATGGCGTGTCAGCAAAAAAGATTTGTGGCAGAATGAACATTATGAGAAATGTATGGATGTATTTTCCGGATATCTGAAAAATACAAATATGCCATCCGCACCCTGGTATATCATTGATGCAAAGTCCAGAAAATGGACAGAAGTACAGATTCTTGAGACGCTTACCCAGGGGATTGAGATTGCTCTGAGCAATCACCAGATGGCGGTTCCGCTTCTGCAGAATGTATTTCCGTTGAAAAAAATGCCGCTTCTTTGTGACATTCCATTGGACAAGTGTATGGAGGAGGATGTCTATAAAAAGGAATTAAAGCAGCTTCAGCAGAGACTTGGAGAACTGCACAATCGTCTGTATCGTAAGAAAGTGCCGGTCATCATTGCCTATGAAGGGTGGGATGCAGCCGGAAAAGGCGGAAATATCAAGCGGATTACGGGAGCACTTGATCCGCGTGGATATGAGGTTCATCCGATTGCAAGTCCCGAGCCGCATGAGAAAGCAAGACATTATCTGTGGCGTTTCTGGACAAGGCTTCCGCGTACCGGGCATATTGCAATCTTTGACCGAACGTGGTATGGGCGTGTGATGGTCGAACGTCTGGAAGGGTTTTGCAGCGAGAATGACTGGATGCGTGCGTACAATGAAATTAATGAGTTTGAGAAGGAACTGCACGACTGGGGAGCCGTGATCATCAAATTCTGGGTGCAGATCGACAAAGATACGCAGCTTGCCCGTTTTACCGATCGGCAGAATACGCCCGAAAAGCAATGGAAGATTACAGAGGAAGACTGGCGCAACCGTGATAAGTGGGATGCGTATGAGGGGGCAGTCAATGAGATGATTCAAAAGACGAGCACTACCTATGCACCGTGGCATATCTTAGAATCCGTAGATAAAAAATATGCACGGATCAAAGCATTAAGGATCGTGATTGCTGAACTGGAAAAAGTGTTAGACTGACTGGAAAAATAAAAAAGGAATACCCCGGCAAACGGAATTTCCGTTGCCGGGGTATTTTTGCGACTTATGATGAAACATCGCAGAATTATGAATTTGCTTTTTTCCAGGTTTTTCTGTGCTGTAGAAAGCATCAGCTTGATACGGTTGAGCTGGTTAACTTCTGATGCACCCGGATCATAATCGATTGCAACGATATTTGCGCCTGGATATTCGTGACGAATTTCCTTAATGACACCTTTACCGACGATATGGTTTGGCAGGCAGGCAAATGGCTGCGCACAGACGATGTTGGTTGCTCCCTGTGCAATCAGTTCAAGCATTTCTCCAGTTAAGAACCAGCCTTCGCCGGTCTGGTTACCGCAGGAGACGATATGCTCTGCCTGTTTTGCCAGATCCTGAATATATGCAGTTGGCTCAAAATGTTTACTCTTTGCAAGTTCATCCCTTGCATCCTTGCGCAGCCACTCAAAGAAGCGAATGAGCATATTGTTGATGCGCTTGGATTTTGCGGTAGCTCCAAGATAATCCGCCTTGAAATTCTGATTGTAGCAGCAGTACAGTAAGAAATCGGTCAGATCCGGTACGACTGCCTCAGCGCCTTCGGATTCGAGCAGGTCTACAATATAGTTGTTGGCAGCCGGAAGGAACTTGACAAGGATCTCTCCAACCACACCGACACGCGGCTTTTTCTCATCCGTCATTGGCAGATTGTCAAAGTCGCGGATGATCTGACGGCACATTTTGCGATATTTACGGTGGGACAGAATCTTGGTGTTGCCAACAAAGTCAATGACACGTTTTTTCCATTTTTCATGCAATGCGTTGGCAGATCCCGGTACCTTTTCGTATGGGCGCACACGGTAGAGACAGCGCATGAAGATGTCTCCGAATTCCAGGGCATACAGACCATGCTGGATCAGGCTTGGTGTGAGTTTAAATCCCGGATTTTTCTCCAGACCGACCATGTTGATGGAGATGACCGGAATATCCGGGTGGCCGGCTTTGGTCAGTGCGCGGCGGATAAATCCGATGTAGTTGGTTGCACGACAGCCACCACCGGTCTGTGAGATCAGGATTGCTGTTTTGCTCAGGTCATATTTGCCGGACATTACCGCACTCATAATCTGTCCGATGACAATCAGGGACGGATAACATGCATCGTTATTTACATACTTTAAACCGACATCGACACATTCTCTGGACGGAACATCCGGGATGACTAGATTGTAGCCTGCGGCACGGAATGCCGGAACGAGAAGTTCAAAATGGATCGGTGACATCTGTGGACAGATGATGGTGTAATCTTTACGCATTTCCTCGGTAAAGATAACGCGCTCGTAATTTGCCGGTTTGATTTCGCGTTTTTCATGTTTTTTCTCTTTGACACGAATTGCAGCCAGAAGCGAACGGATACGGATACGGGCAGCACCGAGGTTGTTGACTTCATCAATCTTTAAGCATGTATAAATTTTTCCGGAATTGGTCAGAATATCGCTGACACAGTCGGTTGTTACGGCATCCAGTCCGCAGCCGAAGGAGTTCAGCTGGATGAGGTCCAGATCATCCCTGGTCTTAACGTAGTTTGCGGCGGAGTACAGCCGGCTGTGGTACATCCACTGATCCATGACAATAAGCGGGCGTTCCAGATTCCCCAGATGGGAAATGGAATCTTCTGTCAGTACACACATACCGTAGGAAGTAATCATTTCCGGAATACCGTGATTGATTTCCGGATCAACATGATATGGACGACCGGCCAGCACGATACCGCGGCGATGGTGTTCTTCCATATATTTCAATACTTCTTCGCCCTTCTTCTGCATCTCCAGACGGGTCATGGCAAGTTCTTTCCAGCCTTCGGATACGGCATCACGTACTTCGGCTTCCGGAATATGGAATTCTTTCTTAAAACAGTCTACGAGCTGTTTGGAAAGGACTTCTTCGTTTGTAAACGCCATGAACGGGTTTAAGAACCGCATCTGTCCACTCGTAATTTCCTCAACATTGTTTTTAATGTTTTCGGAATAAGAAGTTACGATCGGGCAGTTGTAGTGGTTGTTTGCATCCGGAAACTCGTTGCGCTCGTAAGGAATCGCCGGATAGAAAATAAAATCTACATTCTGGTGGATCAGCCAGGAAATATGACCGTGCGCCAGTTTCGCCGGGTAGCATTCGGATTCGCTTGGAATAGAATCAATGCCGAGTTCGTAGATTTTTCGTGTGGACTGCGGAGAGAGAACCACACGGAAACCGAGCTTCTTAAAGAACGTTGCCCAGAACGGATAGTTTTCATACATGTTCAGTACACGCGGAAGTCCGACGGTCCCGCGGGTTGCTTCGGCTTCTGACAGAGGTTCATAAGCAAAAATACGTTTGTTCTTATATTCGAAGAGGTTTGGAATATTCTCTTTGTTTTTTTCTTTTCCAAGTCCGCGCTCACAGCGGTTTCCGGTAATATACTGACGGTTGTCTGAAAACTTATTGATCGTCAGCAGACAGTGGTTTGTACATCCCTGGCAGCGTGCAAGCTTGGTAGTGTAGGACAGTTTATTGATCTGTTCAATGGACAGCATCGTCGTCTGATAGCCGGCTTCGTGACGTTCACGGGCAATCAGTGCGGCACCGAAAGCACCCATGATTCCGGCAATGTCCGGACGGGTTGCGTGGACACCGGCAATTTTTTCAAAACTGCGCAAAACGGCGTCATTGTAGAAAGTACCACCCTGAACAACAATATTTTCTCCCAGATCTTTGGCATCGGACAGTTTGATCACCTTAAATAATGCGTTTTTGATTACAGAGTAGGCAAGTCCGGAAGAGATATCGGCAACGGAGGCGCCTTCCTTTTGTGCCTGTTTTACCTTTGAGTTCATAAATACGGTACAGCGGGTACCAAGATCAATCGGATGTTTGGCAAACAGTGCTTCTTTGGCGAAATCCTGCACCGTGAAGTTTAAGGATTTTGCAAAAGTTTCAATGAAAGAACCGCAGCCGGAAGAACATGCTTCGTTTAACTGAACCGAATCTACGGTCTGGTTCTTGATCTTGATGCATTTCATGTCCTGACCGCCGATGTCTAAAATACAGTCAACTTTTGGATCAAAGAAAGCGGCGGCATAGTAATGGGCGACGGTTTCTACCTCGCCGTCATCAAGCATCAATGCAGCTTTCAAAAGAGCTTCCCCGTATCCGGTGGAGCAGGAGTGTACAATGTGCGCACTCTCCGGAAGCAGACGGTAAATTTCCTGAATGGAACGGATGGCAGTTGCAAGCGGGCTTCCGTTATTGTTGTCATAGAATGAATACAGAAGTTTTCCGTCCTCGCTGACAAGTGCGATCTTTGTTGTCGTGGAACCTGCGTCAATACCGAGATAGCAGTTCCCGGAATAGTTTTTCAGGTCACCGGTTTCTACATGATTGTTTCCGTGCCGGCTGGTAAAAGCATCGTAATCTTCCTGGCTGGCAAACAGCGGGTCCAGACGGGCAACTTCAAACTCCAGCTTAATGCCGGTGGAAAGACGCTGCTGCAGAGATCCTAAAGTGGTCTCTACGTCTTCTTTATAATTTAATGCGGAACCGATCGCTGCAAACAGATGCGAATTTTCCGGTGTAATTGCGTGCTCATCATCGAGATTTAACGTGCGGATAAACGCTGCTTTCAGTTCGGATAAAAAGTGCAGAGGACCACCGAGAAATGCCACATGTCCGCGGATCGGTTTACCACAGGCAAGTCCACTGATCGTCTGATTGACAACCGCCTGGAAAATAGAGGCAGACAGATCTTCGCGAGTTGCCCCCTCATTGATGAGCGGCTGGATATCTGTCTTGGCAAATACACCACAGCGCGCTGCAATCGGATAGATTGCTTTATAATTTTTGGCATATTCATTTAATCCGGAAGCATCGGTCTGGATCAGGGATGCCATCTGATCAATGAACGAACCTGTACCGCCGGCACAGATACCGTTCATACGCTGTTCGACATTGCCGCCTTCAAAATAGATGATCTTGGCATCTTCTCCGCCGAGCTCGATTGCAACATCGGTCTGTGGCGCATAATGAGTGAGAGCAGTGGATACTGCAATAACCTCCTGCGTAAACGGAACCTCCAGATGCTTTGCAAGGGTCAGTCCGCCTGATCCGGTAATAACAGGAGAAACAGAAAGATCCCCCAGTTCGTTGGATGCTTTGGCAATTAAGGACGCCAGTGTCTCCTGAATATTTGCAAAATGACGCTCGTAATCGGAAAACAGGATGTTGTCCTGTGAGTCGAGGATTGCAATTTTGACGGTGGTGGAACCGATATCAATTCCAAGTTTATGTAACTGCTTGTCACTCATAAATGTAACCTCCATGTGTAAGTAACTAAACTTATTATAAATAAGTATGATTTCAAAACAAAACCTAAAACATTATACGACAAGAATTGACAAAAGACAACGACTGAAAACATAAAGATTTTATAAAATGTTGGAAAGAACGTGCAGCTGCGTTGACAAGAGGGATTTGAAAACCGTATAATTGGTTGACAGAAAGGTCAGAAGTGACCGTAACCATACATACACTATTCTATGTAGACAGGAGACAGATTTATGAACTGGATGGATAAACTGGAACGCAAATGGGGACGACATGCGGTCGCCAATCTGAGCAGATATTTTGTACTTGCGCAGGTGATTGGATACGTGGTACAGCTGACGGCACCCGGACTCATGAGTTATATGAATTTTGATATGGGCAGTATTCTGCACGGACAGATCTGGAGAGTTGTGACATGGATTTTTACACCGACGGCATCGCTGGATGTTTTTGGAATCTTATTTCTGTTCTGTGTGCTTATGTGGGGCAGTTCGCTGGAATCCATGCTGGGAACATTCCGCATGAATGTATTTTTGTGGGGAAGTGTGATTTTGTGTGACATTGTGGGCGTGATCGTATATGTTGTTACGCGGATTCTGCTGGGATATGGTTTTTCTCCGTATCTGTCCACGTATTATATTCTGATGTCCATGCTGCTGGCGCTGGCCATGTGCATGCCGGAGGGAGAGGTACGCCTGTATTTTGTCCTTCCGATCAGGATGAAATGGATGTTAATTTTTGAACTGGTATATCTGGGATATCAGGTGGTTCGTATATTCTCGATCGGAATTGCAAGTTATGGAACCGGAATGGGAATTCTCGTGGGTGTTTTAAACTGCGTACAGATAGTGGTTCCGGTACTCAATATGTTCTGGTTTTTCCATGCAATGAAGACCCGTTTGTCCGGAAAACAAAAGAAACGCCAGAAAGAATTCCGGGCACAGTTCAGTCAGCCTCGTCCGGGGTCCGGCATTGCACGTCACAAATGTGCCATCTGTGGAAGAACCGAGCTGACAAATCCGGAATTACAGTTCCGTTATTGCAGCAAATGCGTGGGAAATCGTGAATACTGTCAGGATCATCTGTTTACCCACCAGCATGTAAAATAAAATTTAGTGAGTGGAAAAGAAAAAAATCATGAAGAAAAAGTTTTTAAGTGTTTTGCTTATCGTTGCGGTTCTGATAGGAATGGCAGGTGTCAGCGGAACACAGACAGAATCAGGAGAACAGAAAGCAGACAAAGAACAAAAGCAGCAGGAAAACGAACAGACTGCGGAAACGAAAGTGGAAATTCCACCGGAAAATGAGGAAGAACAAAAGGGATGGATCGGTGTTATCTTAAACGGAGATGAGACAGAAGCCTATACACTGGCACATATTGACGGAATCCGGGCGGCAGCAGAAAATGTCAGTCTTCCGGAGCAGGATATCATCTGGAAAGAGCGTGTCGGTGCGAATGATGGCTGCAAAAGTGCGGTAAAGGATCTTATCAGACAGGGATGTGAGATTATTATTGCAAACAGCGCCATCTATGAAGAAGCAATAAAAAGTGAAGCAGAAAAGAATCCGGAAGTTGATTTTGTAGTTATCAACGATTCAAAGACACAGAGTACGGTAACGGAAGACGGAACAGAACTCACAAATCTTTACAATGTACATATGGATACCTACGAAGCTTCTTATGTGGCAGGAGTCACGGCCGGAATGAAAGTAGCAAAGCTGAAGGAAAAGAAAAAGATTCCCGCAAAGAGTTTTGACGAAAAGAAAAATGTAAAACTGGGATATGTGGCGGCAGAGGCAAACGATGATGCACATGCAGATATTAATGCCTATTACCTGGGAGTAAAGGCCGTCTGTAAAAAGGTTGTTTTACAGGTAGAATACATAGATGCCTGGAATAACAGTGATGCGGAGGCAACCGCGGCCGGAGATCTGATCCGGAGCGGGTGTGTGGTTCTTGCATCCAATACCGATCTGGATGCTGTTATGCAGATGGCTGAAAATGCAAAAGAAAGCGGAAAATGCGTATACGCGGTTGGAAGAAACTCTGATATGCGTCAGATGGCAGGAAAGGCCGCGCTGACTTCGGTTGTCAGTGTGTGGTCGGTTTATTATACAGAGCTGTTTGATGCAAAGCTGAATGGCCGCTATATGGAACAGAACTGGAATGGCGGATATGCACAGGGAGCGGTTACAATTTCTACACTGGGAAAAAGTGCATCATCCGGAACCGGTGACAGAGTGAAAAAACGGAAGAAAAAATAAAAACGGGAAGAAACAGATTGCATATTTTTCAACACGTGCGCTGGACGGAATTCTGGAATCCGAAAAAGGACAGGAGCAATAGCGTACACAGGCGCGTTCCGGTTGACAAATATCGGGAATATCCTTATAATTATTCTTATTTGAGGAGTGCTGGAGGAATAGACATATGGAAAATGAAGCGGTTTCCAAGAATTTTATTGAACAGATTATTGAAAAGGACCTGGCAGAGGGACATTGTGAGACGGTAAAAACCCGTTTTCCACCGGAGCCAAACGGATATCTGCATATCGGACATGCAAAGTCCATTCTTTTAAATTCAGGGTTAGCAAAAAAGTACGGAGGAGAATTCAATCTCCGTTTTGATGATACAAATCCGACAAAAGAGAAACTTGAGTTTGTAGAGTCTATTAAGGAAGACGTAAAATGGCTTGGAGCAGATTGGGGAGATCGTCTCTTCTTTGCATCAAATTACTTCGATCAGATGTATGAAGCAGCGATTAAACTGATTAAAAAGGGAAAAGCATATGTATCCGATCTGTCTGCAGACGAAATCCGTGAGTATCGCGGTACTCTGACAGAGCCGGGAAAAGAAGACCCATATGCCAAAAGAAGCGTAGAGGAAAATCTTGCGCTGTTTGAAGAAATGAAGGAAGGAAAATGTGAGGATGGAAGTCGTGTACTTCGTGCACGGATTGATATGACTTCTTCTAATATCAATATGAGAGATCCGATCCTTTATCGTGTGGCACATATGACACATCACAATACCGGGGACAAGTGGTGCATTTATCCAATGTACGATTTTGCACATCCGATTGAGGATGCAATCGAGGGAATAACCCATTCCATCTGTACTCTGGAGTTCGAGGATCACAGACCGTTGTATGACTGGGTTGTGACAGAACTTGGATATAAGACCAGTCCGGAAGAGACTCCGAAGCAGATCGAGTTTGCAAAACTGTATCTGACAAATGTTGTAACCGGAAAACGTTATATCAAGCGTCTGGTTGAGGAGAAGATTGTAGATGGATGGGATGATCCACGTCTGGTTTCCATTGCAGCGCTGCGCCGCAGAGGATATACACCGGAATCCATTCAGAAATTTATCGAACTTGGAGGTATTTCCAAGGCAAACAGTTCTACGGATTATGCAATGCTTGAGTACTGCATCCGTGAGGATCTGAAGATGAAACGTCCACGTATGATGGCAGTTTTAGATCCGGTAAAGGTTGTCATTGACAATTATCCGCAGGGCCAGACGGAGGAACTTCCGGTGGACAATAATCTGGAAAATCCGGAACTCGGAAAGAGAACCGTTCCGTTTACCAGGGAAATTTATATTGAACGGGATGATTTTATGGAAGAACCGCCGAAGAAATATTTCCGTATGTTCCCGGGAAATGAAGTACGTCTCATGAATGCATATTTCGTGAAATGTGTCGGATTTGAAAAGGATGAGAGCGGAAAGTTACGGTTATCCACTGCACATATGACCCGGCATCAAAAGGCGGAAACAGCCCGGATGGAAGAAAAGTAAAGGGAACCATTCACTGGGTATCGGCAGAACACGGAAAGAAAGTAACGGTTCGCTTATATGAGAACCTCATTAATGAAGAACTTGGCGTATATAATGAAGACGGAAGTCTGAATCTGAATCCGAATTCCCTGACTGTCCTGACAGAGAGCATTGTAGAGCCGGCATTGTTAGAGGCAAAACCATATGAGAGTTTTCAGTTTGTAAGAGAAGGATTTTTCTGCGCAGATTATAAGGATTCAAAGCCGGGAGCGCCTGTATTTAACAGAATTGTTTCTTTGAAGAGTTCTTTTAAGCTGCCGAAAAAATAAAGAATAGACAAAAAGAGGCGTAGAATGAATTTATTATCGGGATTGGAAAAATTTGGTCTGGATCAGATGGATACAGACCACCTCTTTGAAGAGGAAAAAAGTGATACACCTGCACGGAAAGCACCGGAACCGGTGCCAAAAAAAGAACCGGTTCACAGCGAAACTGAGTTCTTACTGGATAAATCCATCCGTTGTCCGGTATGTGATAATGTTTTCCGTACAAGAATGGTAAAAACTGGACGGGTAAAGCGCATGGAACCGGATTTTGATTTACGTCCGCGTTTTCAGTACATTGATACAAATAAATATGATGTATCGTCCTGCCCACAGTGCGGATATACGGCGATGAACCGCTATTTTACCCATTTGTCTACCGGTCAGGTCAAGATGATTGAAGAAGGGGTATGCCATAAGTTCAAAGGGCAGAAGCAGCCAAAAGAAGAACCGATGGAGCCGTATTCTTACGAAAAAGCCATTGAGCGGTATAAATTGGCTTTATATAATACACTGGTGAAAAAGGGAAAGAACAGTGAAAAGGCATATGAGTGCCTAAAGATATCCTGGCTGTACCGCGGCTGGATTGAGGAGCTTTCCAAGGCAGAGAAGAAAGATGAAAAAACACTTGCCGAATGCCGGAAAGAAGAAGCCACGTATTATGAACAGGCATATGAGGGATTTTTAAAAGCGATTGCATCCGAAAATTTCCCAATGTGCGGAATGGAAGAAAGTACCGTAAACCTGTTGATGGCGAATATGGCTTATAAACTTGGAAAGGTGGACATTGCATCCAGATTCATTTCCATGATTCTGACTTCACAGGCAGCTTCCCGTGTGGCAAAAGACCGAGCGATGCTTTTAAAAGAAGAGATTATTGCAAAACTGCACGGCAAAGGATAATCTATGGCTGGAAAATTTTATGCGGTAAAAAAGGGAAAAGTTCCGGGAATTTATACCTCGTGGGATGCATGTAAAAGTATGGTGCATGGATTTCCGGGAGCTGTCTATAAAGGGTTTGCGACACGCGCAGAAGCGGAACAGTTTCTGGAAGAAAAAAAGAGGAACAAAAGGAACCGGAAAATTATGCGTTTGTCGACGGTTCGTTTAACAGTGCTACTTCCGTCTATGGATATGGCGGATTTCTCGTGACAAAGGGAGAACGTCACGTGATCAGCGGAAGCGGCAATGATCCACAGATGGCATCGATGCGCAATGTGGCAGGAGAGGTGTTAGGCAGCATGGCTGCAGTAAAAGAAGCTGTTGCCATGGGACTTACCGACTTAACCATTTATTATGACTATATGGGAATCGAGATGTGGGCAACCGGAGCCTGGAAGCGGAACAAACAGGGAACGATTGCCTATTATGATTTTATACAGTCCGTGAATAATAAAATTTCCCTTCATTTTGTGAAAGTGAAAGGACATTCCGGGGTAGAAGGAAATGAAGAGGCAGACCGGTTGGCAAGACTTGCTGCCGGGGTAGATTAGACAGACAGGGGTGACAAAGTGAGCGTATTTAATGTAGAACTGAAAAAAGTGGTGGATGACAGTTACGATATTGAGATGGGGTACCATCTGGAGGATCAGCTGGTAGAGGATTTAGAGACCGGTCTTCTGGGAAAAATCAAAAAATTTGCCGTGATCACGGATTCCAATGTGCTGGATCTGTATGCAAAACCAATCAGTGAAAAGCTGAGCAAGGCTGGATTTAAAGTGGAACTGTTCGTATTTCCCGCAGGAGAAAAAAGTAAGACCAGACAGACGAAGGCGAAGATTGAAGATGCCATGCTGGAAAAAGGGTTCCGCAGAGATTGTGCTGTGATTGCAATCGGCGGAGGTGTTGTTACGGATCTGGCAGGATTTCTGGCAGGAACATATGGCAGAGGCGTACCGTTTATCAATTATGCGACCACACTTCTGGCTGCTGCAGATGCATCCGTGGGCGGAAAGACTGCCGTTGATACACCGCTTGCAACGAATCTGATTGGACTTTTCAATCAGCCGCGCAAGGTCTACATTGATATTGCTGCATGGAAAACCCTTCCGAAACGTCAGATGGCAAGCGGCATGGCAGAGACCATCAAGCATGCATGTCTGGCGAGCCGTGAAATGTTTGAGTTTATCGAGGAAAACTTGGATGATATTATGAGTTTCCAGAAGTTTGCCTGCGAATATATCGCAGAGAACAACTGCAAGATCAAGTATGATGTTGTCATGAAAGACGAGAGAGAAAGCGGACTGCGCGAAGTCCTGAATTTAGGACACACGGTGGGACGCGCCATTGAAACTGTCAGTGACTACCGGCTCCTGCACGGCGAGGCACTTTCCATCGGAATGGCGGCTATGGTACTGCTTTCGGCACGCCTTGGCTATATGTCAGAGGAAGAGGAAGAGCGTGTGACTAAGCTGTATGAGCGTGTGGGACTTCCGACAAGAATTCCGGATTATATTGACCGTGAGGCTCTGGTTAAGAAGCTTTATACCGACAAAAAGGTGCGTGACGGAAAGTTACGCTTTGTGATTGAAAAAGGTATTGGCGATGTAGTGGAGTTTGCACCGAATGTGTATGCCAAGCCGATCGAGGAGAGTCTGGCAAGAGAGATTATTATGGAACTGTAAAAGTTATACGAGGACGATGGGCTGTCGGTATTCGTTTGGTAATTCGGTCTGTATCTGCATGGAAGATGTAGTGCGGTACAGATCAGCACAGGCTACATCGTGTAAAAAACGTTTGTATGCAATTCCATGAAGGATAGAAGAAGCATCTGCAACTTTGGTAATCAAAGGAACGGATGCTTCTTTTTTGATGGAGGAAAGAAGCGCAGAGGAATTCCTGCGGAAACCAAGCACCCGCAGATACGGAATGCCATCCGGCTGCCAGAGCGCAGCATAATCGTCCTGCCGGATGTTAAGCAGGATGTGGAGCAGAGCGCGGCAGATGCGTGTGTAAGTTGTATTTTTGCTTTTTAAGAGATCGGCAAACTGCGAAAAACTTAAAAAATGCTCTAGCTGCTGGACGATTCGATGGGACAGATCCTTGCCACAGTCTGCAAAGTCAGCATAGCCTCCGTCGTACAGTGCCCATAACCGGGTGTAGAGAGCCTGAGAAAAAGCATCCGTGTCCAGAAGAAGGTTCTGCTGTGCCAAAGTGGCAAGGAGGGAGGCGGAAGTATCGGGAAGCATCTGCGAAAGTTCGAAATCAAAGCTGCCTGTACTTATGAACATGGAATGGTTGTGGTTACCGTCATTTTCAGACGGCGCAAGCAGGGCGTTTCTTATGGCAGTTGCAGAGGCATAGGTTACACCTGTTTTTGTGCTATGGTAACCTTCCCCGATACGTTGGACCGGCATACTGGAAAAAGTTCTGTCATGTACGCTGTTTATGGAATTCCAGCGGGCGATTGCTTTTTCGTATTCTAAGGCCAGAATATTGTTCGGAGATGCCAGAAAAGAAGAAACCGCATCAGAAGAAAAGGAAGGCAGCAGGGAGCACAGCGCATGGCTTCGTGCGGCAGGAAACGGATTTCCCTGCTTCATGTCATAAGAAACCAGCATCTGATAGTCCGAAGCATTTTTGGAAAGAACTTCGACAATTGCCTGCATAAGTTCTTTTTCCGGAGTTTCACAGCCATAGCAGAGCGTGTCAACGACGCCTGTTTTTCCGAGAAGCTGTACGCCTCCGGCAGCAAAATATTCCGCGGAAGCGGTCGCCCATACAGCCGGAAGTTCGAGTACCAGATCGGCACCGCCGAGAAGTGCCATGCGGGTGCGCGTGTATTTGTCGGCAATGGCAGGAACACCGCGCTGCATAAAATCCCCGCTCATGGCAACGATCACAAAATCTGCTCCTGTAAGGTGGCGTACGGTTTCCATCTGATATTGGTGTCCGTTGTGAAACGGATTGTATTCGGCGATAATTCCTGCTGTTTTCACGTTTGCCTCCTGTTCGGTCGTTTCTTCTGCCTGTTTTTCTGTTAAAATATTAACACAGCTTTTCGAGGATTTCCACTTGTATAAGAAAGAAAATGTGTTTATAATGGAAAAAGATTGTGGATTTCCACAAAATGAATAAGGACAAGGGAGAATTCAAATGAACGTATTAGTAATCAACTGCGGAAGCTCTTCCCTGAAGTACCAGCTGATCAACTCTGATTCAGAAGAGGTACTTGCCAAGGGCTTATGCGAAAGAATCGGAATTGACGGAAGACTGGTTTACCAGAAAGAGGGAATGGATAAGGAGATCACGGAAGCTCCGATGCCAACCCACAAAGAGGCCATTCAGATGGTTCTTGATGCACTGCATAATCCAAAGAGTGGAGCAGTAAAGGATCTGAGCGAAATCGACGCAGTTGGACATCGTGTTGTACACGGTGGAGAGAAGTTTGCAAAGTCGGTGGTACTGACAGAAGAAGTGCTTGCAAAGGTAGAAGAGTGTAATGAACTTGCACCGTTACATAACCCGGCAAACCTGATCGGTATCCGTGCGTGTCAGGATCTTATGCCAAATGTACCGATGGTTGGTGTATTTGATACAGCATTCCATCAGACAATGCCAAGAAAGGCATTCCTGTACGGACTTCCATATGAATATTATGAGAAATATAAAGTAAGAAGATACGGATTCCACGGAACCAGCCACAGTTTTGTATCCAAAGCATGTGCAGAGTATCTGAAACTGGATCTGAAAAACAGCAAGATTATTGTAGCGCATCTTGGAAACGGAGCATCTGTCAGTGCTGTATTAAATGGAGAATGTGTGGATACTTCTATGGGTCTGACTCCACTGGAGGGACTGGTTATGGGAACCCGTTCCGGAGATATTGATCCGGCAATCATGGAATTTATCGCAAAGAAAGAGAACCTCGACATCGATGGTGTCATGAATGTGTTAAATAAAAAATCCGGTGTTGAAGGATTATCCGGTGTATCCAGTGATTTCCGTGATCTGGAAGCTGCTTATAAAGAAGGAAATCCACGCGCCATTGATGCCTGTGAGGTATTTGCTTACCGTGTGGCAAAATACATCGGTGCATATGTTGCAGCAATGAATGGTGTGGATGCGATCGCATTTACTGCAGGTATCGGAGAGAATACTTCTTTCATTCGTGAAAAGATCGTTTCTTATCTGGGATATCTGGGAATCAAGCTTGATAAGAAGACAAACGATGTGCGTGGCGTGGAGGAAATTATTTCCACACCGGATTCAAAAGTTACCGTATGTGTCATTCCGACCAACGAGGAGCTTGCAATCTGTCGTGAGACCGTAGCACTGGTAAAATAAATGTTGATAAATTTGTTGATAATTTGTAAAAATTAGTTGACAAAGCAGGACACCCTATGTATAATTGTTTAGGTGTGAATAGGAGAATAGTGTGAAAATTGATCTTTCAATCATTACAAAATCCATAAACAAGGAATTGACACAGGAGGCGGACATCTCGCTCACTTCCTTTCGTTCCCGCTTGGGAGATTTTCCTATTGTTCGCAAAGCGCCGGTGACATTGCAGATCCGTAATGAGGAGAATGCAGCGGTATTCGTTAAGGGTACGGTTGATATTGATGTGATGATTCCGTGTGCGCGGTGTCTTGAAGAAGTTCGGACGCCGATCCGTTTTGACATAGATAAGAAACTCACTGTTCGGGAAGAGGGACTTGTCGATGAAGAGATGGAGGAAACTGACTACCTGATTGGGTTTGAACTCGATGTAGATAAACTTGTCTACGCCGAAATTCTGGTGAACTGGCCAATGAGAGTTCTGTGCAAAGACGATTGCAAAGGTATTTGTAAAGTCTGCGGGATGAACTTGAATAAGGGAGCCTGCAGTTGCCAGAGAACAGAACTTGATCCAAGAATGGCAGCAATCCAAGATATATTTAACAGGTTTAAGGAGGTGTAAACAAATGTCAATTTGTCCAAAGAATAAATCTTCTAAGGGAAGAAGAGATAAGAGAAGAGCAAACTGGAAAATGTCTGCTCCGACCTTAGTAAAGTGCAGCAAGTGCGGCGAATTAATGATGCCACACCGTGTATGCAAGAACTGCGGATCTTATAACAAAAAAGAGATTATCGCGCAGGACTAATAAGGATAGGTCTTTAAAAATCAAGAGTTGGCGGTTTTGCTGACTCTTGATTTTTTTGTGTCTGAAAGAGCCAATTTATCGTTGATTTATGGAATGATATATAGTATATTTTCTAGTAGATGCATAAGGAGGAACAGACCATGCAGACAATCACGAAAGTAGCTCTTGATGCAATGGGCGGTGATAATGCACCGGCAGAAATTGTTAAGGGAGCAGTTGATGCGGTCTCTTCCCGTGAAGATATCAAAGTTTTTCTGGTTGGACAGGAAGATGTGGTAAGGGAAGAATTGCAGAAGTATCCATATCCGCAGGAGCGTATTGAGGTTGTGGATGCGCCTGAAGTAATTGAGATGGCAGAGCCACCCGTTCAGGCAATTCGAAAGAAAAAAGCAGTCATCCCTCGTTGTAGGTATGAATATGGTAAAACAAAGAGAAGCGGATGCATTTGTTTCCGCAGGAAGTTCCGGCGCGGTTCTGGTTGGCGGACAGACGATTGTCGGACGTATCCGTGGAATCAAGCGCCCGCCGCTGGCACCGATCATTCCGACAGAGACCGGAATTTCGCTGTTGATTGACTGTGGTGCAAATGTGGATGCACGACCGGAACATTTATTACAGTTTGCAAAGATGGGTTCCATTTATATGGAAAAACGTTGTGGGGATCAAGAATCCGAGAGTGGCGATTGTAAATATCGGTGCGGAAGAGGAGAAGGGAAATGCCCTGGTAAAAGAAACATTTCCGCTGTTGAAAGAATGTGAGGATATCAATTTTGTCGGAAGTATCGAGGCAAGAGAGATTCCGCATGGTGGTGCAGATGTCATTGTGTGTGAGGCATTTGTCGGAAATGTCATTTTAAAATTATACGAAGGTCTCAGTTCAACACTGGTCGGTGTGATCAAAGCGGGACTGATGAGCAATTTAAAGAGTAAGATTGGTGCGGCACTGGCATTGCCGTCACTGAAAAAAACATTGAAAGCATTTGATGCGAGCCAGTATGGCGGAGCACCGCTTCTGGGATTGAATGGTCTTGTGGTAAAGACCCATGGAAGTTCCAAGGCAAAGGAAATTACCAATTCCATTTACCAGTGTGTGACATTCCGTGAAGAGAATATTAACGAAATTATCAAAGAAAGAATTGTAGATTCCAAAAATAATGAAGAAGAATAAGAAAGGAAATGAAGTATTATGGAATTCGAAAAATTAAAGAAGATTATTGTGGACGTATTAAACGTGGATGAAAATGAGATTACGATGGATACCACATTCATCGATGATCTGGGAGCGGATTCCCTGGATGTATTCCAGATCATTATGGGACTTGAGGAAGAATTTGATATTGAGATTCCAAACGAGCAGGCAGAAAAGATTGTTACGGTAGGAGATGCGGTAGAACAGATCAAAGCTGCAATGAACGAAAACTAAACACAGATACGAAAGGAGTCCGGTGGCGGACTCCTTTATTTCAGAAAGGGGAAAGAAGTGACAGATATTAAAAAATTTCAGGAAGTGATCGGATATCACTTTCATGATGAGAAATTGCTTCGTCAGGCACTGACGCATAGTTCATTTGCCAATGAGAAGCACTTAAAGAAACATTCGGACAATGAGAGACTGGAGTTTTTGGGCGATGCCGTGCTTGAGATTATTTCCAGTGAATTTTTGTACAAAGAATACCCGGATAAGCCGGAAGGAGAACTGACAAAACTTCGTGCAAGCATTGTCTGTGAGCCGACACTGGCACTCTGTACCAAGGATATTGCTTTAGGAGAGTATCTTTTACTCGGGAAAGGAGAAGACCAGACCGGAGGAAGAGGTCGCAAATCTATTTTGTCTGATGCACTTGAAGCTGTGATCGGGGCAATTTATTTGGATGGTGGTTTTGCTAATGCAAAAGAGTTTATTCATAAATATATTCTGACAGATATTGAACACAAACAGCTCTTTTATGATAGCAAGACTATCCTGCAGGAGGTTGTGCAGGGAGAACATGAACAGCTTACTTATGTGCTGACTGATGAGTCCGGTCCGGATCATAATAAGAGTTTTACGGTTCGTGCATGTATTGGAGAGCGTGTCATTGGCAGTGGAACCGGACATACCAAAAAAGCGGCGGAACAGGAGGCTGCATATCAGGCACTTCTGATGCTTAAAAATCAGCAAAGGGGATAGTACATGTATTTAAAAAGTATTGAAGTGCAGGGATTTAAATCATTTGCAAACAAAATTGTATTTGAATTCCACCAGGGAATCACGGGCATTGTAGGACCGAACGGAAGTGGAAAAAGTAACGTTGCGGATGCGGTGCGCTGGGTACTTGGAGAGCAGTCGGTCAAGCAGCTGCGTGGGTCTTCCATGCAGGATGTTATTTTTGCGGGTACGGAGAACCGGAAACCGCTCAGCTATGCGTATGTAGCGATTACACTGGATAATTCCGACCATAAACTGGCAATCGACTATGAGGAAGTCACCGTTGCCAGACGTCTGTATCGTTCCGGAGAGAGTGAATATCTGATCAATGGCAGTCCGTGCCGACTGAAAGAAGTTTCAGAATTGTTTTATGATACCGGTATCGGAAAAGAAGGATATTCGATCATCGGACAGGGACAGATTGACCGGATCTTAAGCGGCAAACCGGAAGAACGGCGTGAACTTTTGATGAGGCGGCAGGAATAGTAAAATTCAAAAAACGAAAAGCGACTGCACAAAAAAAGTTAGAGAATGAGAGAGACAATCTGGTCCGTGTAAACGATATTTTGTCGGAACTGGAACGCCAGGTGGAACCGTTACAGCTGCAGTCGGAAAAGGCAAAAACCTATTTAAAAAAGAAGAATGAGCTGAAAGATTATGATGTCAACATGTTTCTCATGGAAACAGAGAGAATCGCATCCGAGCAGCGTGAAGTAGAAGAAAAATTCAAAATTGCAGATGAACAGCTGAAAGAAAGCACGGATGCAAGGGAAAAGATCCGCCAGGAATATGACCGTTTGGGCGAAAGCATAACGGAAATGGACGAAAAGATCAATGCAATCCGGGAAAATATCAGCAATACGTCTGTGATGAAGGAAAAACTCGAAAGCCAGATCCAGATACTGGCAGAGCAGATCCATACGGCAGAGATGACAGATGAACATCTGCAGAGCCGTCTGGATGCCATTGCGCGGGAACAGAAGGAAAAGGAGGAGGCAAAAGCTTCCTACGAGAAAGAAAAACATTCCGGTGATGAACAGCTTGCACAGGTACGGAAACGACAGGAAGAAGCAGCACAGACACTGGCAGAGATACAGAAACAGATTGCATCCTGTAATGAGGGAATGGAACAGGGGCAGAAAGAATTGTTTGCGCTGTTAAACCGCAGAGCAGATATTCAGGCCAAACAGCAGCGTTCCGATACCATGGTGGAGCAGATCAATATACGAAAAGCAGAGCTTGGAAAGCGTCTGCTGGACAGAAAAACGCAGGAAACGGATCTGGATTCGGTTCTTGCAGACTGCAAAAAAGATCTCGAAGAGGTCAGTGCGCATATCCGAAAACTTTCGGAGCAGGAAAAAGAATTAAGTGCAAAGGAAAAAGAATGGAGAACTAAGGCAAAGGAAAATGACCGTGCACTGGAAGAAAAGCAAAACGAATTTCACAGGCAGCAGTCTCGTCTGGAGTCGCTTAAAAATATTGCGGAGCGCTATGACGGATACGGAAACAGTATCCGCAAAGTGATGGAACAGAAAGAACATAATCCGGGATTACTCGGGGTTGTGTCAGATCTGATTCAGGTGGATAAGAAATATGAGATTGCGATTGAGACCGCTCTGGGTGGAAACATTCAGAATATTGTGACGGAAGATGAAGCAACGGCAAAGAAAATGATTGCATTTCTGAAGCAGAACCGTTTCGGACGTGCAACATTTCTTCCGCTGACCAGTGTAAGCGCAAGAAAAAATCCGAAGAATGAAGCGGCACTGAAGGAGCCCGGAGTCATTGGAATTGCCAGTCAGCTGGTAAAGTGTGAGCAAAAGTATGAGGAAGTGGCGGCGTATCTGCTGGGGCGTGTGCTTGTGGCAGATTCGATTGATCATGCGATTGCACTTGCAAAGAAGAATCATTACAGTTTACATATTGTAACTCTCGAGGGAGAATATTTAAGCCCCGGTGGTTCCATGACGGGTGGAGCATTTAAAAATTCATCCAATCTGCTGGCAAGACGCCGCGAAGTGGAGGAACTGGAAACCAAAACGAATCGTCTGCTTCAGGAGATTGCGCAGATAAAAAACCGCAGGGAGGATCTTCTTACGGCCATTGAGCTGAATGAGGAAGAGCTGGAACAGGTGAAAGAAACCCTGCAGAAAGAATTTATTCGTCAGAATACTGCAAAGATCAATGTGGATCGCGCAATGCAGCAGAAAAATGAGAGTGAAGAAGTATTTTCAAGTCTCATGAAGGAACGGCAGCAGATGGATCGGCAGGTAGAAGAAATCCGTGCAGATCAGACAGGCATTAAGGAGGAACTGGAACATTCCAGACAACGGGAAACGGAAATCCAGCATGCAAATGAAGCGTTTCAGAAGATGCTTGAAGAACAGAAAGAACTGGAAAATAAAGCGGAATCGGAACTTTCCGGAATTCAGCTTGAGGAAGCGAATATCCGGCAGAAAGTAGAATTTGCCCAGACAAACGTGGAACGTATCAATGGAGATCTGGAAAAATTTGAGACGGAAAAGACCGGGCTTCTGGAGAATGCGAAAAATTTTAAAGAAGATGTGGAAAAGAAACAGCACGATATTGCAGAAATCCAAAAGACGATCCTTGCTTCTTCGGATTCCCATGGGGAACTGGAACAGAAACTTCGTGAAAGCGTAGAACAAAAAGAACAGATGTCTGCGGAATACCGGGGATTTTTCCGGAAACAGGAGGAAATTTCCGAGCGGTGTAACGGATTGGATAAAGAAGTGTTCCGTCTGAACAACCAGCGGGAAAAGCTGAATGAATCTGCAGAACAACAGACAAATTATCTGTGGGAAGAATATGAACTGACACCGCATGCGGCAGCAGAATTAAGAAACAGTGAATACGAAGATCCGCTTGCTTTAAAGAAACTGATCGCAGCAGTAAAGGATGAGATCCGGAAGCTGGGAACAGTCAACGTCAATGCCATTGAAGAATACAAAGAAGTTTCGGAACGTTATACGTTCCTGAAAGGGCAGCATGATGATCTGGTTGAGGCAGAGCAGACGTTGCTCGGCATCATAGAAGATCTCGACAGCGGCATGAGAAAACAGTTTCTGGAAAAGTTTGCGGAAATCCAGAGAGAATTCAATGCATCATTCAAGCACCTGTTCGGTGGCGGACATGGAGCTTTGGAACTGGTGGAGGATGAGGATATTCTCGAATGTGGCATCCGCATCATCGCGCAGCCGCCGGGAAAGAAGCTGCAGAATATGATGCAGATGTCCGGTGGTGAGAAAGCACTGACGGCGATTGCACTGCTGTTTGCGATTCAGGCACTGAAACCTTCACCGTTTTGTCTTCTGGATGAGATTGAAGCAGCACTTGATGATTCTAACGTCTCAAGGTTTGCAAGTTACTTAAATAAGCTGACAAAAAATACACAGTTTATTGTTATTACACACAGGCGTGGTACAATGACAGCAGCGGACCGGCTGTATGGAATTACCATGCAGGAAAAAGGTGTATCGACACTTGTGTCGGTAGATCTGATTGAACATGATTTGAACTGATTGATTATGTAAAAAGAAAGAAGCGATAAGAAAGGAAACTGATATGGGAGAAAAGAAAGGTTTTTTCAGCCGGCTTGTCGAAGGACTGACCAAGACAAGAGATAATATTGTATCCGGAATTGATTCGGTATTTCACGGTTTTTCTAAAATTGATGATGAATTTTACGAGGAACTGGAAGAAATTCTGATTATGGGTGATCTGGGCGTTAAGGCTACCGAGGCGATTCTGGATGATCTGCGTGAAAAAGTAAAGGCAAACCATGTGAAAGAGCCTGCAGAATGCAAACAGCTTCTGATCGACAGCATCAAACAGCAGATGCAGGTCGGTGAGACGGCATACCGCTTTGAAGAAGAGACATCCGTTGTCCTTGTGATCGGAGTCAATGGTGTGGGAAAGACCACAACCGTCGGAAAACTTGCAGGCAAACTGAAGGAGCAGGGAAAAAAGGTTGTGATTGCCGGTGCGGATACTTTCCGTGCAGCAGCAGGAGATCAGCTCAAAGAGTGGGCGGACCGTTCGGGAGTTGACATGATTGGCGGAACGGAAGGCGCAGATCCGGGATCTGTGGTTTATGATGCAACGGCTGCAGCAAAGGCCAGAAATGCAGATGTGCTTCTGGTCGATACGGCAGGACGTCTGCACAACAAGAAAAATCTGATGAATGAGCTTGGAAAAATTAACAAGATTCTACGAAAAATGAGTATCCACAGGCGATATCGGGAGACGCTGGTTAGTGCTGGATGCGACAACCGGACAGAATGCGCTGGTTCAGGCAAAGGAATTTTCCGATGTGGCAAAGATTTCCGGAATTGTGCTGACAAAGATGGATGGAACAGCCAAGGGAGGAATTGCGGTGGCAATTCAGGCGGAACTTGGAGTGCCGGTCAAATATATCGGCGTGGGAGAGACCATTGATGACCTCCAGAAATTTGACCCAGATGAATTTGTGAATGCATTGTTTGACGTAAAAAATAAGGAGGACAACGATGAAGATGCTGACGCTAGATAAATTTGAAGAAGCAAGTGAAAAAGTAAAAGAGGTTACTCTGGAGACAAAACTTGTATACAGTGATTACTTAAGTGACCAGACAGGCAATAAAGTATATTTAAAGCCGGAGAATATGCAGTTTACCGGTGCATACAAAGTAAGAGGTGCTTATTATAAAATCAGCACGCTCTCAGAGGAAGAACGTCAGAGAGGACTGATTACAGCATCTGCCGGAAACCATGCGCAGGGAGTGGCATATGCCGCAAAGTGCTACGGCTGTAAGGCGGTAATTGTAATGCCAACCACCACGCCTCTGATCAAGGTGAATCGTACCAAGAGTTACGGTGCGGAAGTTGTGTTGTACGGAGATGTATATGATGAGGCATGTGCACATGCACTGGAGCTGGCAGAAAAAAATGGATATACCTTTATTCATCCGTTCGATGATCTGGCAGTGGCAACCGGTCAGGGAACCATTGCAATGGAGATCTTTAAGGAACTTCCGCTGGTAGAGTACATTCTTGTTCCGATTGGGGGAGGCGGACTGGCAACAGGCGTATCCACACTTGCAAAGCTGCTCAATCCAAAGATTAAGGTGATCGGTGTGGAGCCGGCTGGTGCAAACTGTATGCAGGCTTCATTTGCAGCCGGAAAAGTGACAACGCTTCCGACAGTAAATACAATCGCCGACGGTACTGCCGTAAAGACACCGGGAAGCCAAATTTTCCCATATATCCAGAAAAATCTGGATGACATTATCACGGTAACGGATGATGAACTGATCGTAAGTTTTCTGGATATGGTGGAAAACCACAAGATGATTGTAGAAAATTCCGGACTGCTTACAGTAGCTGCATTAAAGCATTTAAATGTCAAGGACAAGCGTGTGGTATCCATCTTAAGTGGTGGAAACATGGATGTGATTACGATGTCCTCTGTGGTACAGCAGGGACTGATTTTCCGTGACCGTATCTTTACCGTTTCGGTATTGCTTCCGGATAAGCCGGGAGAGCTGGCAAAGGTTTCCGAGACACTGGCAAAAGAGCAGGGAAATGTCATCAAACTCGAACACAATCAGTTTGTTTCCACGAACCGGAATGCCGCAGTTGAACTTCGGATTACATTGGAGTGTTTTGGTACCGATCACAAGAAGCGGATTATCAAGGCGCTGGAAAAGGCCGGATATAAGCCAAAGATCGTAAGAACCATGATTTAAAAATAAATTACAAGGTGTCAAGAAAAAATACTTGACACCTTGTTTTCTTTATGGTAAAGTATCCAAGGTGATTGATGTGGAAGAAAAGTTACAACAGGCTTATTTATATGATTTTTATGGCGAGTTACTGAATGAACATCAGCGCCGGATCTATGAGGACTTCGTGTTCAATGATCTTTCTCTCGGTGAGATTGCCGGGGAGGAGGGGATTACCAGACAGGGCGTGGCAGATATGATCAAACGCTGTGGAAAGAAGCTTTCGGATTATGAAAAGAAACTTCATCTGGTAGAGAAGTTCTTATCTGTGAAGCAGGATGTGGAGGAAATTCACAGACTGGCAGAACAGTTTCATCAAACAAAAGATGAACAGATCGTAGAACAGATCGCAACGATTTCAAATCAGATTTTGGAGGAGCTGTAGTATGGCATTTGACAGTCTTTCTGAAAAATTGCAGAATGTATTTAAGAATCTTCGCAGCAAGGGCAGACTGACAGAGGACGATGTCAAGACAGCACTGAAAGAAGTCAAGATGGCACTGCTTGAGGCAGATGTAAATTTCCGTGTGGTCAAGAAGTTTGTAAAAGATGTGCAGGAGCGGGCAATCGGACAGGATGTGATGAGCGGTCTCAATCCGGGACAGATGGTCATCAAGATCGTAAACGAAGAGATGGTTAAGCTCATGGGATCCGAGACAACCGAGATTGCGTTCCGGCCGGGAAAAGAACTGACCGTCATTATGATGGTAGGTCTGCAGGGTGCCGGTAAAACAACTACCACGGCAAAGATCGCAGGCAAATTAAAGACCAAAGGAAAAAAGACACTGCTGGCAGCCTGTGATGTGTATCGTCCGGCTGCAATCGAACAGTTGCAGATCAATGGAGAAAAGCAGGGCGTGGAAGTATTTTCCATGGGAAATAAAAACAAACCTGCGGATATCGCCAAAGCAGCCGTGGAACATGCAAAGAAAGAAGACTGCAATGTTCTGATCATTGATACGGCAGGTCGTCTGCATGTCGATGAAGAGATGATGGATGAGCTTGTGGAGATCAAAGAAGCGGTGGATGTATTCCAGACCATTCTCGTTGTTGATGCAATGACTGGTCAGGATGCGGTAAATGTTGCTTCGACATTTAATGACAAGATAGGAATCGATGGTGTTGTTCTGACAAAACTCGATGGAGATACCCGGGGCGGTGCAGCTCTTTCCATCCGCGCAGTGACAGGAAAACCGATTCTGTACGCAGGTATGGGGGAGAAACTTTCGGATCTGGAACAGTTTTATCCGGATCGTATGGCATCCCGAATCCTTGGTATGGGTGATGTGCTTACCATGATTGAGAAAGCACAGGAGAATCTCGACGAGGAAAAAGCCAAAGAACTTGAGCAGAAGATGCGCAAGAATGAATTTGACTTTGAAATGTATTTAGAGTCCATGAGTCAGATGAAAAAGATGGGCGGTTTGTCCAGTCTGATGGGCATGATGCCGGGACTTGGACTCGGCGGTGGAAAGATGCCGGAGATTGATACGGACGAAGCGGAGAAAAACATGCGGAGAATAGAGGCAATTATTCGTTCCATGACACCGCAGGAACGTAAAAATCCGAATCTGCTCAATCCAAGCAGAAAGAACCGCATTGCAAGAGGTGCGGGTGTACAGGTGGCAGAAGTCAACCGTCTGGTCAAGCAGTTTGAGCAGACAAAGAAAATGATGAAACAGATGCCCGGCATGATGGGCGGCAAACGTGGTAAAAGAGGAATGTTCAAAGGACTTCCCTTTTAAATAAAAAACAAAACCTATGAGGAGGTGAAATCATGGCAGTAAAGATCAGATTAAGAAGAATGGGACAGAAGAAGGCTCCTTTCTATAGAATCGTAGTTGCAGATTCCCGCTCACCAAGAGACGGAAGATGCATCGAAGAGATCGGAACATATGATCCAACAAAGGATCCTAGCGAGTATCACGTAGATGCTGAGCTGGCTAAGAAGTGGTTATCTACAGGCGCACAGCCAACAGAGACCGTTAACAGAATCTTCAAGGCAGCTGGTATCGAGAAATAATTCCGAAGGGTGGATGTAATTAATGAAAGAATTAGTTGAAGTAATTGCAAAGTCACTCGTTGATTTCCCGGATGAAGTTGTTGTGACGGGAGTCAGAAATTGAAAAAGGAACATACTGCTGGAAACTTAGGGTTGCACAGTCCGATATGGGCAAAGTAATCGGAAAGCAGGGACGCATTGCGAAAGCAATCCGTGCGGTTGTGAAAGCAGCGGCATCCAAAGAAGACAAAAAGTTATTGTGGAAATCATGCAATAACATAACGGTAGGATATACCGTAAATGAAAGCGGTACATCTCTGATGTACCACAGGCGATACATCAGAGATGTACCGCATTAAGCACCCCGCAGCTGCGAGGTGCTTGTTTTTCTATGAAACAAATTCGTGAGAGAATCTGCACAATAGGAGATTTTATGGAAGATTTATTTCAGGTGGGAGTGATTACGGCTCCTCACGGGGTACGTGGAGAGGTGAAAGTGTTTCCTACCACGGATGATAATGCCCGGTTTGAAAAATTTGAAAACAGTCCTCCTTGATCAGGGTCGGGGAACCAGAGAACTTGAAATCGAAGGTGTTAAGTTCTTTAAAAATATGGTGATCCTGAAATTCAAGGGGATAGATGATAGAAATGACGTGGAGAGAATGCGGCAGGCAAAGCTGCTTGTTACCAGGGAAAAATGCAGTGGAATTAGGAAAAGACGAGTATTTTATTGCAGATCTGATCGGAATACAGGTGGTTTCGGATGAAGGAGAAGAACTTGGAACAATCTCCGATGTATTGCAGACCGGTGCCAATGATGTCTATGTTGTGAGTAAAGACGGCGCAAAAGATCTGCTCATTCCGGCAATCCATGCGTGTATCCAGAACGTGGATGTGGCTGCGGGACAGATGGAAGTACATCTGCTGCCGGGACTGCGTTAAACGGAGGGTGGACAATGAAGTTTCATGTTTTGACGCTTTTTCCGGATATGGTGATGCAGGGGCTTATGACAAGCATCACAGGGAGAGCCGTGCAACAGAAAAAAATAGATATTGATGCGGTGAATATCCGTGATTATACGCAGGATAAGCATGGCAGGGTGGATGATTATCCTTACGGCGGCGGTGCAGGGATGCTCATGCAGGCACAGCCGGTATATGATGCATGTCAGAGTGTTATGGAAAAGATACCGCAGAATAAGAAAAAGCGGGTGATTTATGTAACCCCGCAGGGAATTCCTTTTACACAGGCAAAAGCACGGGAACTGGCGGCACAGGATGAGCTGCTTTTGTTATGCGGGCATTACGAGGGCATTGATGAGCGCGTGCTTGAGGAAGTGGTCACAGATTACATTTCCATCGGTGATTATGTACTGACGGGCGGCGAGCTGGCAGCCATGGTGATTGTCGATGCAGTGGCACGCCTGGTTCCGGGAGTGCTTGGAAATGAACAGTCGGCCCTGACCGAATCTTTCCACGGAGAGCTTTTGGAACATCCGCAATATTCCAGACCGGATGTGTGGCACGGGAAAAAGGTGCCGGAGGTGCTGCTTTCCGGAAACCAGAAACACATAGATGCATGGAAAAAGGAACAGTCCATCCTGCGTACAAAGGAACGCAGGCCGGATCTGTATGCCCGCTATGTGCGGCTGCAGGAATGCAGACAACTGCTTATGAAACAGAAACTGTTGCACATCGATATGATTGAACTGATCAATCGTGGACGCGCACAACTGTTGTATTTCGGGCAGGGACAGATATTGCTCAAAGATATGGAATACGAGATCTATTTTCATGCATGTGTGGATCCGTCAAGACTTCCGGATATCCGTACATGGACGCTTCCGGTTGAAAAAATACCGCTGGCGGTTTTGCATCAGGAGGAAATGATTCCTTATTTTCAAAAGAGATACGGACTTAATCAGGAGTGCGAATGTTATCAGGCTGTGTACACCAGACATGAAAAGCTTCCGGTGCGCGGGTTATACCGGCCGGATCTGACGCGTGAGGATGGATTGTCGATGCGCAGATTACAAAGAGAAGATTTTCCACAGGTGGTTTCCTTTTATCACGGCTGCTGTGATGAGGACTACCTGCGGTCGAGGATACAGGATGGTATGCTTGTGGGGGCTTTTTATGACGAAAAGCTTGCCGGATTTATCGGGCAGCATTGTGAGGGAAGTATCGGAATGCTTATGGTAGCACCAAAATTTCAGCGCAGACACATTGCCATGACGCTCGAAACGTATGCAGCAAACTGTATGCTCGAACAGGGAAAAATTCCGTTTGCACAGATTATCACGGACAACGAAAAATCCAAGGGATTGCAGGAAAAAGAGGGATTTTGCCTGTCGCGTGACAAAATTTTCTGGATGTGCGAAAAATGATGAAAAAGGACTTGATTTTTCGGAATGAGTATGCTAAAGTTTATAATTGTTGCGGTGTAATTATTCGGTAATATTACGGAACGGATAGTTACAAATGTGAATAGAAGTGACGGTCCTCTGGCACCGATAGATGGAGTTTAAGAACGTCAAAATAATCAGGAGGTCACAAAATGAACGCGAGTGAAATTATCAAGAACATTGAGGCAGAGCAGTTAAAGGCTGAAGCACCACAGTTTTCCGTAGGTGATACTGTAAAGGTATACGGAAAGATCAAAGAGGGAAACCGTGAGCGTATTCAGGTATTCGAAGGAACTGTTATTAAGAAGCAGGGTGGAAGCAACCGTACCACTTTCACTGTAAGAAAGATTTCAAACGGTGTAGGTGTTGAGAAGACATGGCCTTTACATTCTCCAAACGTTGAGAAGGTAGAGATCGTTCGTAAAGGTAAAGTACGTCGTGCAAAACTTTACTACTTAAGAGACCGTGTCGGCAAAGCTGCAAAGGTAAAAGAGTTAGTAAAATAATTTGCTTCATGGAAGGGATGCCACAGAATGCGGCATCCCTTTTTTCTAACTTGAATTAAAGAGGTGGAAAAGTGAAAAGAAGAAGCGGACTGAATTTCAGCAGAAGAAGAAAAAAGTTTAATGTACCCCTGTTTAAAGAAATTATGACCTGGGTATTAGAATGTGCCATTGTAATTGCCATTGCATATGCACTGGTCAGTTCTTTTGGTTTTCGGACGACAGTTGTGGGAAATGCCATGCAGGATACCTTACAGAGCGAGGAACAGATTTTTGTCAATCGCTTTGTCTATATGGTACGCGCGCCAAAGCAGGGCGATGTCGTCGATTTTTTTGCCAAATGGAAATGAAAAATCCCATTATTATGTCCGGAGGGTAATTGCCTGTCCGGGGGATACGGTACAGATCAAAAATGGGAAAGTATATATTAATGGAGAACTTTACAAGGAAGATATTGTTTCTGCTTCCATCGAAGATCCCGGTGTGGCAGCAGATGAAGTGAAACTTGGTGATGACGAATATTTTGTTCTCGGGGATAATCGAAACAGCAGTGAGGACAGCCGTATGGCAAATATCGGAAATGTGAAAAAAGATTATATAATTGGAAAAGCGTGGTTCCATTTTAAGGGATTTGGAAAGATGGGACTGATCGATTAAGCGGGCTGATTTAGGAAATGAGGAAAAAGAGATGAATTTTCAATGGTATCCCGGTCATATGACCAAAGCAAAACGACAGATGCAGGAAGACATCAAACTGATAGATCTGGTGATCGAACTGGTAGATGCCCGGATTCCGCTCAGCAGCAGAAATCCGGATATTGACGAACTTGGAAAAAACAAATATCGTCTGATTTTAATGAATAAAGCGGACCTGGCGGACCGCAAGGCAACCGAGCAGTGGTCTGCTTTTTTCAAAAAGAAAGGATATTATGTGGTAAGCCTTGACGCGCGAAGCAAAAACGGAATGAAATCCATTACCGATATTATTATGGAAGCCTGTAAGGAAAAAATGGAGAGGGACCGTAAGCGCGGAATCAAAAACCGGCCGGTCCGTGCCATGGTTGTTGGAATTCCGAATGTCGGAAAATCCACATTTATCAATTCATATGCGGGAAAAGCGTGTGCAAAGACCGGAAACAAGCCGGGTGTAACGAAGGGAAAACAGTGGATACGTCTGAGCAAAAGTGTAGAGCTTTTGGATACTCCGGGAATTCTCTGGCCGAAATTTGAGGATCAGAAAGTTGGACTTCGTCTGGCGCTGATCGGTTCCATCCGGGATGAGATCTTAAATACGGATGAACTTGCGGTAGAGCTGATCCGTTTCCTGAAAACACAGTATCCGGGGATCCTGACAGAACGTTATGAAGTCGAAGAAACACAAAAGGAGACCGAACTTTTATGCGGGATTGCAGAAAACAGGAAATGTATCACGAAAGGCGGGGAACTCGATTACAGCAAAGCGGCAGCACTTCTGATTGATGAATTCCGGAGCGGAAAACTCGGAAAAGTTACGCTGGAGTGGCCAAAGGAGCAGGAAAATGGCTGAAAAAATTGATGCGATTAAAGAGGAACTGACAGCAACACCGAC
>ENA-OQBD01000139-OQBD01000139.1-human-gut-metagenome-genome-assembly--contig:-NODE-139-length-41976-cov-4.630816_pt1 | contig 41976 bp, 49 predicted proteins | sample MGYA00242742_ERZ504543 | MGnify/ENA primary metagenome ERZ504543 (study PRJEB26092, sample SAMD00036239) | human gut metagenome | host: Homo sapiens | study: EMG produced TPA metagenomics assembly of...
ACACAGCCTGCCGTGATACGATAAAATGTCCTAAACATCCGCATCAGGATCTGCTGTTTTCTGATATCTCCCTGTGCGATTGGACGATAGAGTGCATAACTGATCGCCGTTTCCACACCAAGCTCTGTCAGTGAGAGTACATTTAAGATATCCGTGAAAAGTCCATTGATTCCGACATAACTCTCACTGAGTGTGTGTGTAAATACCACACGTGTCACAAACCCCATCAGAATCGCAGCAATCCTTGAGATCATGGCAACCACGGTATTCATGGTCGAATATTCTGTTCTGCTCTTCTCCATATGTGTTCTCACCTTTCTTTCATTTTTCTCAGAGTTTCTATCAGATTATTCAAATTCTGCGCAGTGCAGCATCCGATAGACCGCACCAAACGCTCTCACACTGACACTGACCACACAGGCACTTCCCTTTAAGTAAAGAGAAACCTTTTTATCTGTAAGATATTGTGGCAGTTTCTGCCTGACGTATTTTTTTATTTTTCTGCAGTCTGCAGCAACATAATTGCCATTCCGGCTCATTGCGGCAGCCATCCCCATCAGGTCAAACAGATAATGGTTCTCAAATAATTTTTTATATTGGGGATATCTGCGGGAATACACATTGCAGTAATCCTCAAACATCATCATTGCCTTCTGGTATATCCCGTCGTATCCACGATTACATATGCCGGATTTTCTCTGCATATAGTAATACTCCGTTTTTGTTCCGCACACAATCGTGTCACACTGTTCTAATACCCGGCAGAACATCTCGTAATCTTCCGCAAACGACAATTCCGTTGAAAAATCGAATTCCGTCAAGGACCTCCCGCTGAAACAATTTGTTCCAGACATAGGCACGCAGGTAGCTTCTCTCATGCAAAACACCAAGCGCTTCTCTTCCGTTCATGCAGACCACATCTGCCGGACTTTCAAATTTTTCCCCACACCGGCATCATATTTATACCAATCCGGAGCATGCAGCAATCTGTGCTTCATGTGTTTTTAAAAGCCGGATCAGATAGGTATACATATCCGGTTCTAATACATCATCCGAATCAACAAATGCGATATATGCGCCAGCCGCCTCTTTCAGTCCCTTTATTTCTTGCACCGGATACACCCTTATGTTTTTCGTGAAATACCCTGATCCGTGCATCCGTCATCTGAAGTCTGTCACAGATCTCCCCGGAACCATCATCGGAACCATCATCGATCAGAAGGATCTCCAGATCCGGATACGTCTGGTGTGTAATACTTTGCACGCAGTCTTCTAAATAGTTTTTCACATTATATACCGGCACGATCACACTGATCTTATCTGTTTCTTTCGTCATGTTTTTCCATGCTCCCTTTTTATCTGAGATACAACCGTTCTTCTCCCCCTTCATTTGCAAAACGGATTGCCACGTTTCCTCTGCATCTTGTCAGTTTCAGAAAATATCTGTCCTTCTTCTCATCCTGCAGTCCTGACAGCAGAAATACGATTTTTACCGTCTCCTGTCCTGCCAGCATCCGAAGATCATAATCTGCCTGATACACTTCTTCCGTTCCATCCTCATTCTCTCTTACAAGTGCAAGTTCTGTTTTATCACAGATATTTGAAAATCCTGTATTGGCTATCTCCACCTCAATCCTGTCCGTATAAAATACTGCACTCCCTGCCACAAAACGATACCCCAGATGTGCACCGATATACTGGTAGAAACTGCCCCATTCCCCATATTCCATCTGCTTCCACCGGTTCAGAACCTGCTCTTCATGGATACTGTTCAAATATGAAACCCGCAAATCACACAATGCCCGCAGCATTTCCTTTGCAGCAGGATTCTGACCGGAAAGCACCTCGCCTCCAAACGGGATCTGACCACAGGTTTCCTGCATATAACCGATTTCATCTGCAATGCACCAGTCCTCTGTCCATGCACTGTCCGCACGACGTTTCACTCCAAAAGTTCCCATGTGATTTTCTGAGCCAAAAATCGCATCATCAAATACCCCTGGTACTGCTTTGTCATTCTCATTTGTCACTGCCATACGGCAAAAAGACGGTTTTCTGAGTGCGATTCTGATGTCGGGTCCAATTGCCTTCCTCCATGCAGCATAGAGTTTCCGGATGTATTCCTGATCTAAAAACTTGATCCATGCATTTCTCCCCAGTTACCGATAATAACCCCTGCGTGATAGGATATCGCTCTCATATCGCACGCACAACAGCTCCAAGCTGCCTCATATGAGTTAAAACAATGGAGAACAATGTCGGTTCCGTTCCATTCCTTCCCTGTGTATCATACAAACGCGCAGAATGATTTCTTTCCCGGCTGTGAAAACATTTTAAATTTCATCTGATATTCCAGTGCCTCTTCTGAAAGGCTCATTCCACGAAATGCCCGATATCAAACCGTACCAGCACTAATGTTTCATCATCCCAGTAGGCTGATATAAAGTCCATCTTTCTCTCTTTTATCCAGTGTAAATGTATAAATATGGTACCATCCTCTGCCCGGATTTGTACATACTTCCCTGCTCTCCTCCGGAAATCTGACTGTAAAATGTTTTTTATTTCTGTTCTTCCAGAAAAACATCTTCGTTCCCCGCCCCCGCATCAATTTTTAATACTTTTACACGGAATACCACTCCGATAATCGAAAACACCATGCGAAACATATAAATAACCGGTTTCAGTCCGGAATGCATACTGACTCCCGTCTGCCTGTTGTGCATGACTGCCGGTATCTCTTCCACTTTAAATCCAAGCAGCAGCATCTGAATGATCATATTTGCATCCGGATACTTATCATCAAAATGCTTATATTTAGAATAGTACAAAAATGCCTTCCGGCTAAGTCCCTGGAGTCCTGTCGTCGGATCACAGATATGACGTCCCGTCGTCATTTTGATCATCTGGCGGAACAGCGCATATGCCAGCTTTTTTGGTCACGGAAACCGGAAAATCAGAACTCCCCTCCATAAACCTCGATCCAAGCACGATATCCGGATATCTTCCATCTGCATCCTTCTGCCGGAGTCTCTCATAAATCTTTGGAATATTGCAGACATCATGCTGCCCATCCGCATCCATCTGTATCACATATTTGTATTTTCTTCGTATTGCATATTTATATCCAAGCTGCAGTGCACTGCCATAACCAAGGTTAAACACATGCGTAACTAATGTATGGCCATGTGCCTTCACCACCCAGTTTGTTGAATCAGAAGATGCATCGTTCATAACAAGAATATCCGCAATGGATGAAATTTCCGGCTTTTTCCATGCTCATAAAGCACCGCTTCAATATTCTTTTCCTCATTATTAAGCAGGCATAATAATCAATAACTCTTTTTGCTTTTTCATTTCCATCCCACTCCTCTTTTTGCTGTATGTATTTTTTCTGTCAGCGAAACAGTAAATCCTTACTCAAAGTCAATTTGCTTTGCTCAAGTGTGATTGCTTCAGTTTTATTAAAAATATAATCAAATGTTTTTTTATGTTTTACACTACATGAAACAAAAAGAAATGGGAAAAATATTAATATCAACTTTTTCATTATATAGAATTTAAAGTTAAAATAAGCTCCAATCCAATGGAGTATATGAATTGGAGCTGTTTCAAATTTATATCATAATACTCTCATTTTATCTGCACGGCCTTCGACAACTTTCTGCAGTTCGTCTTGAAGTACACATATAATTCATGTTTAATGGTGCACAATACCCCATAGTTTGGTATCTATTTGTTGTCGAAGATTCACCACTAGCCAACGCTTCCACATTAGCCAAAGCCAAATCAGACATTACATCCGATTGCTGAGCATTATACACATTCATTCCTGCTATCAAAGCAAACGCAACAACCAAAGTTGCCTTCAAAATATTCTTCTTCATCTTATTTCTAGTAAAAAAAATTTATTATTATTCATATTTTCATCTTATTCTCGGAAAGAACTCCACCGCAGAAAAAACAAAAATACCGCTTGCTTATTCTGATTATTTACACTACTTTTACATCGGACTTAACCTCCTTTTCTTTTAGGAGAGAGCCACAGGGTGGAAAGAATCGACTTTCGGCAAAGAAAATGAATTTCTTTCCATCCGCTTTTTACTCCCATTGATTCATACTTCATCCTTTATTCAGCATTCCCCGTTACCTTCAAACGAAGTGGAGAATTATCTGCATTGCAATAAATGGTAACCGTCTTGCTGAAATGTTCAGCCTTTTCCGCTTCATAAATAACTGTCAATTCCGCCTTATCTCCCGGACGAATACCTTCCTTACTATAGTTCACCTTGGTACACCCACAGGATGTAATCACATCGTAAATCACCAATAGATTATTTCCCGTATTGGTCAGCGTGAACTTGCGCTCCTGCTTCTCCGACTGAGGGAATGAACCGAAGTCTATGCTTGTTACGTCCAGACTGACTTTCGTCATTGGCGTTTCAGCTTTTCCTAATTCACCACCTGTCAATACTTTCAGATAAAGCTCTTTCACCTTTGGATTGTGAACAGGATTGCCTATAGCCACCACCTTGTTGTCTTTATCCAATAGAAATGTCTGAAAAGTCATTTCACCCGGAAAATGGTTCAATTGATTAAAATCATCCATTTCATCGAAACAAACAGGATAAGTGAATACATCACGACGGGTGATATAACGCAATTCTTTCATATCTTTCGGATGGAAATAGAATACAAAGGGAATAGGACGGTTCAACGTTGAATCCACTTCCTGCATAAACTGCTTCCAGCGAGGCAATTGTAACTTACAACTGGTACAGCCTACAGAATCGATATAAGTCACTACCTTATAATCCGCATCCGCTAAAGAAAAGTCCACTGTATCCTTCCCTTGAATAGTAAAGATGGAATGGGTAGGAAAGAGAATTTCTTTCCCTTCCCATTCCTCAACCAAACGAGCGATTTTATCTTTTTCTGATTCCTTGCAGGAGGAAAAAAGAGCAAAAACACATAGTAATAGACAAAGGTATCTCATTGATTAATCCAAGCCAAAAGGTCTAATTACGCACTCTACTTTTTCTCCGGTACTGCAAGTCACATTCCCACTGCCCAGACATGTATCATACCCGGATTCTCCTGCAGCCAATGCTTCCACATTATCTAAAAGAAACTCACTCTCTACCGGCTTTCCGGATTGCTTTTCCCAAGCCATTACCGCCATTAGCATAACAACGGTAAATAACACAAATACTTTTTTTCATTGGTTTATCATTTTTTGTGTGAAGGTAGAGAACATCTATCGGGCACGCAAATTTTTTTCCCTTAAATTGATCTTAAGGTGACCTTAAAGTTTTCTTAAGATTCAAAAAATCCCCATTTCATCGGAAGGATTATTTTAATGCCCTGATCTCCAAATCATAAGGTTCATCCAATTAAATCATATTCTTTCTTTAACTTATAAGTTCCTTTTTTATAAATATGCGTATCTTTGCAATCTCTAACATGAACAAGAAACATGAAAATACCGACAAACTTATTCAAGTTTAGCTTTATTGCATTGGGATGGATTGTATTCATCCTGCTATGTTATGTTGCTTTTAAAGATGAAAAAACAAATGTTCTGATAACAATGAAGGACAGCCTACGTGAAGCAATCAATATTGATTATCAGGAACGCTTAAACAAGATTCTTATTCATTATCGCCCTTTAGGCAGAAAGGTAAAAGGTGTCCAAATAGAATACGGTGATAGTCTAGAAATCATTTATTTTGAAGACAGCACCCATGAGTCACTGGCTACCCAACTGGCCAACCAGTATGTGATGACAAGGATTATCCCCGTCAATCCAGACAATTTCAATAAGATCTTCCAAGAAGAATGGGAAAAGAATGGAGTTTCCGCCGCTAAGACGGGAATCATTTACCGCTACAACAAGAAAAAGATATTCAGTGACAATGATTCAATCTCTTTCCAGAAAGCTCTTGTCACCCCTGTACAAGCAATAGACGCTAAAAGAACCGCCGGCGTACAGGCATGGGCTATGATTCATTGGACAGAAATAGTAAAACATACCACTCCAAAAGTGTTATGGAGTATCATTGCTTATTTCATTGTCTTGATATGGGTGTCTCTGTCATTTCTGAAAAAACCACAGGAAAAAGAAACTCCCGCCAATCCGGACTGCATACCATGTGAAGAAATTCCTGACAATCCGGACTACATACAATTGGGGAAAATGACTTTAAAGTTGGAAAGCAAGAAACTATATATTGGCGACCGGCTTTGCCACATAGCACCGGCAGATTTTCAAATCTCGCTGGAACTGTTTATCAAAACGCCCAAGCATCTTTTGACTAAAGAAGATATTAAAAATGCTTTCTGGCCGAAAGATAACAATCCCGAAAATAAAATATATAGTCATATCTCCACCCTTAAATCCTCACTCAAGGACTTTCCCGAATATCAGATAGTGACAGAAAAAGGAGGATACCGACTGGTTATCTCCTCAAACGAATGAATAGCTCCTATTTCCAATAATAAGCATACATAAGGTATACAATCTTACTTAAAAATCACCAACCCACCGCAGCAGGAACAAAGCATTTCTCACAGCGAAACGAGTTGTTTCATTAAGGTGGAATAATTTATTTCATCAAGGTAAAACTAAATATTCCAAAATAAAAAACAAAATATCTCGATGTAACTCTCTGAAAATAAAACAAATAGAGAGATTAAAAAAGATGCAGGTAACGATTTGGATATGGAAGTTCTGCTTTGGATTACACTGCTTTGCATAGTTTCAAATAACTCATATACAAATGTAGGAAATATTGGGGATATAACAAAATATTTTCTCGTTTATTTTTTATATAAATCTGATTATTAAAGTATTAATAATCACAGCTGTACTTTTATTGATACCTACCTGTCATAGAATAGCCGGGAACAGAGCCTCCCGGCTATTTTTTTTGTCCCGGCTTGGCGTTTTCTGTCCTTTTTTTGGCGGTTGCTCAACGGTTGAGTAACCAATGGCTTTATAATATCTCCGTAATATTGCAGCATAAACAATAAAAACAAGGTCATTATGAATAACAGAAGAACAGCACCGGGTAGGCAGATGGCCCATATGCTCAGTACCATACTTGCCAAAGTAACCAACATTGAACAGTTATTGGCTCCTGCCATACATAACTTGCCCGACAGCGAGATACTGGATTCAAAAGGCGTGCGCCTGCTTACCAAAATGTCCGACAGGACACTTCTAAGACGCCGCAATGACGGTTCATTGCCTTTCCACCGTGACAAGGGGAAGATTTACTATCGCCGTTCGGACGTGCTGCGTGCCATGCTGCTGGAAAAAGAAGAACACTCTAAAAATAAAAGGTTATGAGAAAGATGATTAAGGTTGAAAGCGGCTCGTTCGCCGCACTCGTGAGAAGTTACAAGAAGTCCCTCAACATGTTGGCCGTGCTGCAACATATCTGCGAGGATAACTGTGTAGAACTCTCCATGCTGCCCGATGAGGTTTGTGAGCTGATAAACCTCGATCCGGCAGAGATTGAGAAGCAGCGTTTGAGCGGACGGCTGCGCTTTGCGGAAGAGGAGAACGGGACCAGGCATTATTCGATTGTGGATATAATCAATCTGAAGGATTCCATTGACTGGAAGGTTATTAACAGACAGGTGGAAAGCCTTTCCTTTGAGGAAGAGGAATGACGGAGTGCCCTTCTTCCCATTACAGATAAGAGTATGGCCGGCAGACCGGATTTATCCGGGTGCCGGCCATACCTTTGTCATTTTCTGAAAAGCGGTTCTTTACGGCAAACTTAGGATATTTTTTTCAGTCCGTTTGACGGGGCGGCAATTTCCATTGGGGGTACATGCCTTGCCTTCCGTGGCAGGTCCGGTGTATCGTCACTTTCGCCTGTCTCTTTCTGTCCTTTCATTTCCGTTCCGTCATCCGTTCCGCTTTCATGCCCGCCTGCCGGTTTTATGGTAAGCTTTATTTTCCGGTTCAGCGTGGCAAGTTCCTCATTCAGCCGCTTGATTTCCGCATCCTTGGGCCATGAAGCCGCCACAATCTCCTGAAGGACCGGGATGTCCTTCGACAGCTCCGCGTTTTCCTGCTCCCGCTTCTCTATCATGGCGGGAATGCGTTCCAGCGCATTGATGAAGTTCATGACAGCCAGTTTCGGGTCTTTGGCAATATAACCGTTGTTGTAGGTATATTTGATGCCGTCCAACCCCTCGACCATGAACTTGTTCTGCAAAGCCTGCATGTCCCCCTCACAGGTCCTTTCGGTACGGACAAGGATGCGGAAATCGAACAGGGTTCCGATTTTCATATAGTCATCCTCCGTCCGGGCATTCCGGTTGATTGCGGCAAGCCGGTTGCCGAGTATCTCCACGTTGTCCGAATCCACACCGTCCAGTTTCAGGGGATTGGGACGTTGTCCGGTTTTCGCATCTGCGGGGGCCACCTTGTTGAAATATTCCCAGTCCCTGGTGAAACGCCCGATAAAGGCATTGTTTTTTTCTATTCCCGAAGTCCTTTCATTCAGCTTGCCTTTCGCGTTTCCCTTGTTACGGTGGAATGCCTGCCTCTCGCTTTCGAGGACCGCCAGTTTCTTGTCCAGCTTCGCCTTTTCCAGCAGGTCGTCGTTGCCTGAAAGGATGGCCACGTATTCGCTGAAACTGCCGCCTCCGTTTTCGTCAATCGCCCCCTCGTCAATGGTACGGGCGGCCAGATTGCGGCTTTTGAGCTGGTTGATGAACACCTGCTTGTTTTGCAGCAGGTTGAACTTGTAGCTGTCCAGTGACTTCTCCACCGCATAGATATAGCAGTCCACCTTGTTGCCGGCGTACTGCTTGGCGATGATATTGCCTTTTCTCACCGCGCGTCCGTTGCGCTGCTCCAGATCGGACGGCCTTCAGGGTATGTCCAGGTGATGGATGGCCACGGCACGTTCCTGCGCGTTGACACCCGTTCCCAGTTTCTGTGTGGAACCGAAAAGGAAACGGATGCGCCCGGAATTCATATCCTTGAACAGTTCCTTGCGTGCGTTGTCGCTGTTCGCCTCCTGAATGAACTTTATCTGCTTTTCCGGGATATTATGGTCTTCCACGAGCTTGCGTCTGATTTCACTGTAGATGTTCCACTGGTCGGGTTTATAGGTACTCAAGTCTGAAAAAATGAACTGTGTGCCTTTCTGGTCAAGATATTTATAGTAATATTCCGCAATCTTGGCCGCGCAATGGGACGCCTTGTTTCCCGGACTGTCACCGTACTGTTGGTCTATCAGCCGCATGTCAAGCGACATCTTGTTCGAGTAGTTGGTGGCGATCAGCATCTGTGCCTTCTCCTCCGCTTCGGACAGAGGCTCCCTGTCTATGTAGGTCGCATCCCCGGTTTCGGCGAACTTTATCAGTTTTTGAATGAAAACCTCCTGCTGGGGAGTGGGCGGTATGTGATAGAGTTGCTCGTTGAGTTCCGGTCTGTCAACCCCCACGTCTTCAGCGGTCTTGTAATCGGTTATTTCCGCATAGAAATTGGCGAGTTCCGGCACCTTGATAAAATAGCGGAAACGCTCTTTCTGCACCACCTGGTTGGTCACTGAAAATTCAAAGTCCGTGCTTTTCTTCGCATAGACTGCGGCCCAGCCGTCAAAGCAGGTAATCCCCTGCCGTTCCATTTCCTTCGGACGGAGATATTTGAAAAGGAGATAGAGTTCTGTCAGGCTGTTGGAGATGGTCGTACCGGACAAGAAAGTGGCCCCCAAATCCCTGCCCGTACGCTCCTGGATGGTACGGATGGCGAAAAGCATGTTCATGGCCTTCATGCTTCCCTCGGGATTGCCCAGGCCGGAAACTCTTGCATGGCGTGTGTTGAACATCAGGTTCTTGAAATTGTGCGATTCGTCAACGAAGAGGTGGTCGATGCCCATCTGTCTGAAATCTGTAACATCATCCGTCCGGTCCTTTATATCCTGTTCCAGCTTTTCAAGTTTGGCCTCAAGGTTTTCCTTTCTTTTTTCCAGCCCCTTTTTTATCCAGCCGGTCACTTCATTGCCCTGCTGCTCGAATACGGCGAGATTCTCTTCGATGCTGTCTATTTCCTGCGTATATATTTTCTGCTGTATTTCGGGGGACTGGGGTATTTTCCCGAACTGGTCGTGTGTCAGGATGATACAGTCCCAGTTGTTGTTCTTGATGTCATGGAATATTCCGACACGCTTCTCCGGCGTAAAGTCCTCCTTGCCCGGATACAGCACTCTGGCATTCGGATAGGCCCTCTTGAACGTGTCGGCTATGTCATGCACATTGCTTTTGAGTCCGATAATCATCGGCTTGTTCGCCAGTCCGAGACGTTTCATCTCAAAGGCGGCTATACACATGATAAGGGTTTTGCCCGTACCTACCTGATGGTCGATTATCCCGCCTCCGTTCATCTTCAGCATCCATACGGCATTTTTCTGGCTGTCGTACAGGGACGGTATGCCCAGCCCTTTCAGGTCAAGGAACGGGAAGCTTTGCAGGGAACCGTCGTAATCGGGACGTACATAACAGTTGAACTTGCAGTTGTACATGTCCGCAAGGTTCTGCTTGAATTCGGGCAGCTGTTCATTCAGCCAGCCGGTGAAGGCGGAACGTATCTCGTTGATTTTGGTGTCGGCAAGCTGTATGGCCTCCGCATCCCGTACCTTAATGTCATTGCCCTCCTTGTCCTGTACGGTCTTGGTTATGTCGGGTACGGTGTTGTGCAGCGCATGTTTCAGCAGGTCGTTTCCGTAATAGCCTCTCTTTTCCCCTTTCACATAATATCTGTCGGTGATGTTCGCGTTGGTGCTCTCGAAACTCACGCTGAATTCGTCAATGGATTCCGTATAGTGGATATGGGCCTTTGTCTCGAAGAGGTATCCGGCGAATTCCTCATATACGGACATGGGTATCCACCGTTCCCCCAGGTTGAAGTCAAGCTGTTCGAAACTTATGGGCTCCGGTATGGCTTTCCGAAGGGCCTCCAATGATTTTCTGCTCGCTCCGTCATCGGGATAGTCTCTCAGATGGTTCTCTATCCATTCTGCTTTGGCGATCACATTGCCCGCTATGAAACGGTCCTTGATTTCATGGCTCTTCATCATGGGATTGTAGAAGATGCGCTCTTCCAGCTGTTCGAGCAGTTCCTGCCTGCCGATGTCGCTGAGATTCTCCATATATTCCAGATTGACCTCGCCGAACTTGTTCAGGGATGCCGCAAGGGCTTCCTGCGGTGTATCCACATGTGTCACCTCGTTGGCGTTGAACGATACGGGCACGGTGAATATGTCCGCCTTCTGTATCTTCCCGTTGACGGAACGCTCCAATGAGAGCATTTCCCGTCCTCCTGCATCCAACAGCAGGAACTTGGCGTTGTCCTTTCCGTTCAGCTCCCTGAACATGCGGTGGAAACGGTCATACTGCCGGTTCAGTTCCTCCCTTAGTTCCGGCTGTTCGGTTTCCGTTTCGGCTTCCGCATTGTAGAGATTGTGGTAGGCTTCACGGAGCGGGATATAGTAGGCGGCCCGGTATTGTTGTGTGACAGTCAGCCTGAGCGGATGGAACTGTACTTCGGAAGTACCCAATCCCTGCAAATATCCATATTGCTCACCGGCTTTCACGAGAGAGCCGTTCTTGTATTCGGGGCGTATTTCTCCGGTAAACGGACGTGGTTCCGTTTCTTTTTTCCGTTCTTCCTCGAACCGTAGTCTGCGTTCCTGCCATTTCGCTTCCGCTGCCGCCTGTTCCCCGGTCATTTCTTCTTGTGAGACGGCTTCATCATACATGTTCTCTTGCGAGAACAGATTGAACATTTCCGGTTCGTTTCCTTTTCTTTTGCGGGATGCCGACGCTGTCCGGCCCGGTGATGGCCGGTTTTCCATCATCTGTACCTCCGTTTCCTCCTCGTCCGCATAGGCGGCAAACAGATTAAGCATGGGTTCATAAGGCTTGGTGGAAAGGAGACTTTCTTCCTGCATCTCCTGCCGGTGCTCCACTGCTGTTGTTTCCGGTGCGACTTCCGGTCCGGTTTTCAGGGCAGTGGAAACGGTGGAACGGGACAGGTTTTCTTCATAAAGTTTCCGGTCAAGATGGTTTCCCACATCTTGCGCCAATAATAGCCTGAGATGTTCGGAAATGGCTCCGATACCCCCTTCATGGATAAAATTCATGGCCGGTTGTCCGTACATGTTTTTACCCATGGATACGGAAGTATGGATGATATGGTCCAAATCGGCATATGCTGTTGTTGATATTGATACTGCCCGATATAAGACGGGTTTCAATAAAGTTCCGTTCCTTTTCGGTCAGTTCCGATTTTCGGGTATTCTTCTGCAACACGATCAGGTCGCTGCCCACTTCCGTACCCGCATCGGTAAACAGATTGTCCGGCAGACGGATGGTAGAAACGAGATTGGCATGGTTTACCAGCCACTCCCTGACGGGACGGTTCTGTGGCGAGTCCATGACGCCCGAAGTCGTGATATAGGCCAGTATCCCGCCTTCACGCAGCGTATCCATGCCTTTGAGAAAGAAATAGTTGTGTACGGCAGCGAGTGAGGATTTGCGCACCGGGTCGTCACTCCGGTCAAAGTCCCGGTCATAAATCCTGGTATTCCCAAACGGGATATTGGAAGAAACAACATCGAAGTAGCCGTTATAATAAGGCTGTATGGACTGGAAACCCTCTATGTTCACCTTGCTTTCCGGATAGAGGGATGAGAGTATCCTTCCCGTCAGCCTGTCCTTCTCGAAACAATGGATTTCGGGGACATCCTTCAGAGTGCTGATGAACATGCCCGTTCCGGCGGAAGGGTCAAGAAAACGTTCCGGGCGGATTTCCGGTACCAGCAGGGCTTCCTGCATGGCCGTTACCACCGGTTCAGGTGTGTAAAAGGCTGTAAGGACGGAATTCTTAAGACTTTGGACGTATGACTTGTATTCTTTTTCGTCTTTGGAATACTCACGCAGAAGTTCATGCAGCAGCCGGACCTGGGGAAACAGTTCTTTGTCCGACCTTCATTTTTCTATGTCCGTATCTTTCTCCGCCGGATTAAGGATGCACTTCAGTCCTCCGAAACCCGAATAACCGTTCAAGACCTTGCGTCCCTGTTCCGTAAGACAGAACTCCGGACGCATGAATATCAGTTCAAGTGCGGCTATGTTGTCCGCCAGATGTTGTCGTCTGTTATACGCCATATTGTTCTATATAAGATTGTATGAAACCTGTAAGTTCAACGGTAAGTGTATGACAGGCCGGAGATGATTCAAACCTGTCGTCTATGGAATATTTGCTGAATACCGCCTCTGCGGGTGACAATACCTTCAGGCAGAAATCCGTCCGTCTTTCGGGCCGTACTTCGGGAAACCACTCCGATACGGCCTCGAAAACCGTATCGAACCGGGAAAAGTGTAAGTCCTGATAGAGAACGGCGTCAGCCAGTTCCAAAGCCTGCCTGACGGATAGGCCGTCACGTATGGCATGTTCGTAAGCCTCTGCGGCACTGTCCGCACGCTCCCGGATGAATGCCTTGTCATCGGCCATGTGCGGATGGCTTTCTCTCAAATAAAAAAGGAGAGCTGACTTGAAGCAGGACAGTTCTCCGTTGTTGTCATGTTGTGTAATCATCATCTGTTGTCATTGGATTTTGAATGGGGAAATAATTTGTGACATACCCGGTAACCTGAGAGGAAACCGGGTATATGGATTCGGTAAACGTTCCGCCTGCTGCCGGATTACGAGAACGAGAGGCTGTTCTTTCTGGCCTGCGGTCTGGGAGATACGACATGGCGGGCCGTCTGCTTTGTTTCTTGTTTCCTGTCGTTTTTGGGGTTTTCAACCGCCGGCTTGTATTCACGGGCATTGCGTCCTATGAGCAGGTTGTTGCTCTTGTTGCTGAAACGCACATCATCCGAGAACAGCTGTCTGGTCTTGGGATTGCGCATGTTCTCAATGAATACCATTCCGTGATTCTCCAGTATCTTTTTCTGTTCGGGGGTTATCTTGGCTCCTAAAATCGTATCGCTGACCTTCAGCTGCTTGTCGGACTGTTTGAATGCGATGTCCCTTATGGTCGGATCAACATAGGCCACACCGGAAAGCATGGTGTCGTTCTTGCGCTGTATGTCATTGATGGGGACTTCGCCACCCGAAGCGAGTATCTGCTTCTGCTTGTCGTCCAGTCTCTTCCCATAAATGTAGTCCGGGATTTTGATGGCATCCACGGGCATGGTGATGATGCGGTTGGTGGACTCGTGGAAACTGACATAGCATTTGCATACATTTCCGGTAAGCGTGTCCTTCATTTCCTTGATTCCTCCCAACGTACCCGTTTCGGCCAGTTTGTCCTTCTCTTCATCCGTGAATACGCCTTTATAGACCGGCAAGTCATATTGGGGCTTGTCCAAACGGGTGAGTGTCTTGAGTTCCACTTTGCCGTCCGCACCTTTCACACACATGAAACAGGCCTCGCCCAAATCTTTCTTTTCTCCGTTTATCTCCTTGCTGATGGGCAGTGCGGTGGAAGTGATTCTTCCTTTGAGAAGTTCTCCCATGCAATGGTTGTTGAACAGAGTCTCCTTGTCAAGGCCGAGTGCGTTCAGATCTTTCCACGGCAGCTGGTGCTCATCAAACTTATACCGCCGGGCCAGTTTGGCGATACGCCCCTCATCGTTGAGTTCGCTGTTTTCTACCAGTTTCTTGCCGTCCGGTCCGGGGTCTTCCCCTTTCCGAATCTGGATGACCGCATTCAGTGTCTTGTCCAAAACGGCAAGTGGTACAAGGAAGAAACTGAAGCTTGTAGGATTTTGGTACTGGTTCTTGAAATTCGTGAAGAACAGTTCCAAAGGTGTGGTACGGTCCAGTTTGAGGAAACTGTTGCTGTTCTTTTTGTCCGGCGGTACGACTTCGATGCTGCCGTCCTGTTCGTTCATCTTGGAGATGACTGCGGTCTTGTTCGTTCTCTTGTCAAGGACTGCCATTACATGTTCGTCCTGACTCTGCTCTTGTTGCTCTTGTTTTTTCTTAGCCATAAAATTAATAGTTTAAGTGATACAATAATTAATCAATATCGGGTAAACCTTAGCCCGTCGGTGCGAATGTAGAGGTTTAATTGATAGGTTATTACAGTTCCGGGAATGGTGGAAATGAATGGCAGGATTTGGCGGGAAATGACGTTATGGCTAATTGTTCATTCCGATAAAAATTACGAATAAATGAAGAACTGTCATAATGAATTTTCAAAATGTCTATATTTGAACCTGCCTGCCCATGCTGTTATCCTTTTCTAAGGAACGGCTATGCCTGCGCACCTTCGTCACTGCCCAACAGATGTTTGAGTTCCGGGTCATTCTCTATGCGGAGCAATTCGTTCTCCACTAATTCGACAATATCCTGCTTGATTTGCCGATAGTTGGCCTGTATCTGCTGCTCCATTGTATCATTGCCGTCCTCGTCCAGAAAGTTGCTGATTTCAGGAATGGGTTGATAGGCGGCTGTCTCTTTCTGTACCGCATCATTATCCACCACTATCTGCGCATGGAAAATCTTCTGTTCGATTGTCTCACCGAAGTTATCGGCTACCGCACCGACAAACATACCTTGTGAAAGTGTACTGATTTTGCTGGCAGGTATCAGGCTGTCCAGTTGTGTGCTGATGGAAGTGGAAGTGTCGTTACGGTTGATACTCACAGACTCCCGCTTTTGCAGGATTTTCCCGAATCTTTCCGACAATGTTTTGGCCGTTTCACCCACCACCTGGCCGCTGAATACATTGCCCACAGTTGACATGATGACGGCGGCCTCCTTGTCACCATAGTCACGTTTCAACTGGCTGAAGTCCTGAAAACCTAACACAACCGCCACTTTGTTACTTCGTGCCGTGGCAATCAGATTGTCCAAACCTTTAAAGAAAATCGTGGGTAACTCGTCAATAATCACACAACTTTTGAGTTGCCTCTTCTTATTTATCAGTTTAACGATTCTCGAATTATAAAGCCCCAATGCTGCCCCATAGATTGAAATTCTGTCGGGATTGTTGCCCACACATAACACTTTCGGTTCTTTGGGATTATTAATATCCAGCGTAAAGTCACTGCCGGACATTACCCAGTAGAGTTGCGGACTTATCAGTCTGGATAACGGGATTTTAGCACTCGCTATCTGGCCCTGGAGCTGCTCGCTCGCTCCGCCTTTCCATGCATCAATGAACGGACTCAGATAGTTCTCAAGTTCGGGATAGCTTGTCAGAATGGTGAATACATCCTCGTACCTTTTGTTTAGTAGTTCTATCGCATGGGGGAATGTACAGAACCTGCCGCCTTCATAGATTTTCAAAAACCATATTATCGCCGTAAACAGGACAATCGGGGATTCCACAAAGAAGTCCCCCTGCTTCTGCACCCACGACTTATTGAGGTTAAGCATTATGGTGTACGACGACTCGTAAGCGTCTGAAATATCCGTCATCAGTTCCGGTGCCAGCGGGTTACAGCGATGGCTCTTGCGTGGGTTATCGAAATTTATCACGTAGAACTTGGGCGGTATCTTATAGCGGTGTCTGTACTTAATCAGGTGGTTATAGGCAATAACCGACAGGTCATCAAATTTAAAGTCGTATATATAAAGAGCATAGGACTTCTCTATTGCCTGCTTTATGTAATTATTGACCACGGCATACGATTTTCCGCTACCCGGTGTACCTAAAATCATACTGGCCCGAAAAGGATTCACTACGTTTATCCAGCCTTTCCATTCCTTTCTCCCGTACCAGAATTTGGTCGGCAGATTAATGGAATACTCGTTTTCCATAAGGCGGGTTTCCTGCATGAACGATTCATTCTCGGTATTGAAAACGTCCTCCAGCAAATTGTTCTTCAACAGACGGCTAATCCATAAACCGGATGCCAACAGGCAGAAGAAACCGCCGACCAATGTCGTGGTATAAAGTATGGCGCATACACCGGATGATGCGTCAATGGACAGTAACCACCAGTTCAGGAAAAAGAGTATGGCACCCGCTATGGCCGCAATAATTATTTTCCTTCATGTGATTTCATGCTTCTTTACCCCCTGGTTGCCCATGCAGGACAGACCGAGGAAGAGGACACAAAACAGTTTGGTGTAAAGAAGGGACGAGAACAGTCCGGTGGTACGCTGGAAATTGGACAGTATCCTGTCCACAATATCAAGCGTCCAGCCCATTTCGTGTAGCCAGCCGTAACAAAACCAATAGATGTGTATCGCCAAAAATAGAAAACTGATGGCCCGCATAAAGTCCGTGACTTTGGCAAGACCTCTTAAATCATCTTCATTCTGCATAATTGTAACTGTTAAAATTCGACTTTTTGTTCTATACCTTTATTATATTATAATTTGCGCCTGCGCTTCTTCTTTTTCCTGCGTCCGAAGCGGAAGGCCGGATCGATGTACTCGTGCGTATGGTCATCTTCCATGAGTACGGAGAAAATGTCAATGGCACCGAGTGCGGACGTATCAATCAGACTGCCGGACGGTTCACTCTGATAGCCTTGATTTTCCTGTTGCCGGTATTCTTTCCTTTCCAGTCTTTCTTCCGTATCCTGTTCCTGCCGGGGTGTATCCTGCTCCGACGGTGGTATCAGCCTTGTACGGTCCGCATCCGGATTGTTGAACAATTCGTTGAACACATTGGCCGAAAAGGCCTTGCCCAGACGCGAGCCGTTAAGCACTGTCCGGCTGGTATGGTCTATGAAAGTGATGCCGTACAGACGTCCTTCGGGATTGATACGGTAAACCGTCTCTATATCCGCCTCTTTCAGCCTGCGGGCGAAATCCTCTTTCGTGCCGATGTCCTGCATGGCTTTAATGACTTCCTGTCTTGTCCTTTCGGCAAGGCTGTTCCTTTTCACCTTTTCAGTAGAAGCGGCAAACTTCTTTTGCAGTGCTTCATAACCGAATGCCTTACCGAACTTGCTGGACTTGAAAGGTGTTCCCACCTGCTGTCCGTTATCATTCAAAGCTCCGTACATAATACCGTGGTATTCCTTCCCGTCCACACTTCCCCTGACTTCATAAACGGTTACGTTATACAGGTTCAGAAGAGTGCCATATTCGGCAAGCGAGTGACAGTTGTAACATTCCAGCAAGGTTCGGGCGGTATGCTTTACCTGTGCTTTCACGTCCCCTTTCGGATAATCCACTTTTTGTAGACTCGAAAGCTCCCGCTCACCGTGTTCTCCGAATGTGGGATGAAGCCCGTACTTTACTTCCATTTCACGGCAGATGTTCTGTGCCCGGATAGCCTCCCGATTGTGGTCTATCTTTTCACCCTGCCCGTTGATACGTACCGAAACGATGTGCATGTGTTTGCGGTCTATGTCTTCGTGCAACCATACGATATAGGGCTGGTTCCCGTAACCGAACTTTTCCATGAACTCCTGCGCCAGTACGGTCATCTGCTCTTCTGAAAGAATGTCTTTCGGGGAAGGATTCAATGAGATGTGAACAACCGGTTTCCGGACGTGCGAGTTGAGTGCGATGTAAGGTTCAAAAGCCTGTACACAGTGTTCAATCGGTACATTGCCGGAAGTATCCGCCGCTATTTTAGGATGTCACAATACCTTTGCCGTACCGTCATCCACCTTTATCTTATTATAGGCAATCACTCCATAGAATGAACTGCCCGATGTGATATTCGACACCATGACGTTATTCCTTTTTAGTGAGATACTCCTTTTCGTACCGCTTTGTCAGTTCGATAATCTGTTTGCAGAGTTCCTCCAGTTTGCGGGTTTCTTCGGCCAGTTTATAAAGGAAGGCAAGCGATTTCTTCTCCCCGTAAATGGTATGGATGGTCTTTACACATTGGTTGTAGTTGTTTCCGATACGGCGGAACTGCTGATAGAAAGCGGTCAGCCGGGCATAATATTCCTGCGCTTCCTTATCAATCTTCACCACCTTGAACTCTCATCCGAAGATACGGGCGAAGATAAATTCGGCCTTGTTCTTCATGCCGGACTGTTCGAACATAGTGAGAAACTTCTCGTTCTCACTGTCATTGAGACAAAGGTAATAGCGGTGCGTACGCGGGTCTGCCAGCACCTTGCGCCCTGCGGCGTTACGGATTCTTGTTTCATCTTTCATACATGAAAATTTTAAAAGGTTCGACTTGGGAGAACCTTTGCCTCCGAAAGACCTTTCGGGGCGGTACTTTCAGCGGTTGGAAATATTTTCAACCGCTGAAAGTACACCTCGCTATATGCTGGCGCATATTAAAATCCGGCTGTGCCGGATTAAAGGTCTGAAGGATTGTCATACGTTCTCTGCCGAGAACGGGCTGCGTTCTCCCGGCAACAAAGGTAGAGAGTTTTTTCTATCCGCACATTATGGCGGTTCCCGCCAACACCCGCTAATGAATGACTTTGAAACCAGGAAATACTTTATGGATACTCTTTTAAGGTTTATTTATAGCCGGGCAGTTATTCAGTTATCCGTTTGAATAAGTAAATGGTCTGGTATTTGAATTGCTGTTCAGGCAAATATTAAGATGGTTACCCGAATAGGCAGGCAAATATTCGGCCGAATGGATATATGATTATATGGATATGTGGGCTGCCGTTTGAATATGTACATAGCCACATAGCTAAATAGCTATGTAGCTGAATAGATAGATAACTATATAGCTAACCGGATGAACAGATAACAGAATGAGTAACCGGACAGATAGCCCCAAAGACAGACGGCTGTTCATCCGGCTGTCTATAAATCAATTTATTCACTTAAATCAGTAACAATGGAAAAGAGAAAGAAAACCGTATTCGTTTCGTTCGCCTCCCAGAAGGGCGGCGTGGGTAAATCAACCTTTGCGATTTATGCGGCGTCGTGACTGCACTATGTGAAAGGTCTGAATGTGGCGATAGTGGATTGTGACTATCCGCAGCATTCAATCATCAAACAGAAAAAGCGGGATATGGAAGTGGTAAAGACCACACCCGTCTATCAGAATCTTCTGGTGGAACAGGCCGGGCGGTTGAAGAAGAAGGCTTACCCTGTTATCGGCAGTACCCCGGCGGATTGCATGACGGACTGAAGGGCGTTTGAGGAAAAGGCGGACGTGCATTATGATGTGGTGCTGTTCGACCTGCCCGGAACAATGGGCAGTGACGGGGTGATTGCCACAATCAGTGCACTCGATTATCTGTTCGTACCGATAAAGGCAGACCGCCTTGTGCTGGAAAGTACGCTGAACTTTGCCACGACTGTCAATGACCGCCTGATAAGGACCGGCATCTCCAATCTGAAAGCCTTGTGCATGTTCTGGAATATGGTGGACCGGAGGGAACGTACCGTCTTATATGACATTTACCAGCAAGGTTTCTCCCTCCTGGGACTGGACTGTCTCCAAACCCGTGTTCCCGTGCGCAGTAACTTCACCAAAGACCTCTCCACTACGGGCGGCCCGGTTTACCGGAGCACCCTGTTTGCACCGGATGCGGGCTTTACGAAGGAGTGCGGCTTTGATGCGCTTATGGATGAAATCATGCGGACAATCAAAATTGTATAGTCATGGCAAAGAAAACGAGTGGACAGAATCCGGTGGATGAAGCCTACCTGCGCAGCCTGATGGCGGGTAGTCCGCCGGAAAAGGTAACACCGTCCATTCCCCCCAAAGAGGAAACGGACAGGGAAACGGCTGAAAAGGCAAAGACGGAATCTGAAGCGGAAGAGACGCCGGAAAAGGCCGCATCCAAAACGTTGAAAGCCGCACAGACCGAATTTATGAGGAGATTCCTCACCCCTTACAAATGCGAAGGCAGGCAGGGTGTCTATATAGACAAGGAACTGCACCGGAAAATATCGGTCATCGTCGGCATTGCCGGTAAACGGCAGTTGACGGTGGGCAATTACATTGACAATGTATTGCGGGAACATTTCGAGAAACATTCGGATGAGGTGAAGGCATACTGCCAGAAGAGTTACAACAAAATCTTTTAAGCTATGGATATGCGATTATGTTATGAAGCCGGAGCGGTTCTGTTCTGGCTGCTGTTCGCCTATCTGTTCATGGACAAGTTCCTGTTCAGGGGGCAGCTTGGCGAGATATGTTTCGGGAAGGCACGCCGCCGCATGGCGAAAGCCCTGCGGGGTGCGGCAGGCTGGTTCGATCCGGTGAAGGAGGAACGGAAGAAGGGACGTGGACAGGCGAAAGGGAAAACGGGCAGGAAAGAGATTCCGGCAGTCGTGAAAAGGCAGGAGAAAGAGCTTCCACCTGTCAAGGCGGCGATGAAGCCCACAGAAAAGACTGCGGAGAGAAACAGTGAAAAAACGGTGGAAAAACAGTCGGAAACGGACAGCCTTGTCGTCACGAAAAGCTATGGGACACGCCAGCAGCCGCCAATGAACGCCACCGGTTCCGGGGCTATTGCAGGTAAGGAAAATGCCTCTACTTTTGCTGGCAGAAACGGGGACACGACACCGCCAAAGGCTGCACAAGTGCCGCCGGAGCGCATCCCGGATCTGTTCCGGGACAAGCGTGTGGAAGAGTGGCGGGCTTCCCCGGACGGGAGTTCCGGCGGACATGAAGGCGATGACGGACAGAGAGGAAACGGTGACGGAGTGGATACCGACGAGTTGAACGAGGAACTGGAAGATCTGAACTGTGTCCGCGAAGATTATTCGGACGGGGCAACCGGCATAGGGCCGGAAGAGCTTGATTTAATCATCGACCTCTGCAACGGCAGGGAGATTCCGACAGACAGACGGTTGTCCCTTTTAAGGGCGATCCACCATATCAGGGATACGCAGATTGAACGCTCGATACTGGAAAGTATCAATGGCAGCGACAGCCGTATCAGCAAATTTCTGGATGAAGCCGAGCAAATGGGCGGGGCTGCTCCGGACAGTGACTAACCGATTAAAAAAGGAGGTAACAATGGCAAGAGGCTATTTCGATACGGGTTGATGCCCGTATCACTGTAAAAAGAGAGAACCGGCAGGAATACCAACAACAAAACGTATCATCCATGTTTATGACGTATTTCGATTCAAGTTGACAAACGGCGGCTTCCCCTTATGGGGGAAACGTGCCGACTCCCGGAGAGACAATCATTCCATTAACTTATCCATAAAACGACAGCGGCAATGACAAAAGGCCATTACGATTCGGGATGACAGACCGCTTGCGGCATTCACCCGGTAAGACAACAGGAACTATTCACCATTAAATTTTATTTGTATGAACATAGGACTGGTAGATGTGGACGGGCATAACTTCCCCAATTTCGCACTGATGCGCCTTTCGGCCTGTTACAAGGCAAAAGGGCACCGGGTGGAATGGGCGGCACCGCGACAGCGGTATGACAAGGTATTGGCAAGCAAGGTATTCACCTTCACGCCTGATTATGACTATGACCTGCTGGATGTGGGGGAAGTGGTAAGGGGCGGCACCGGGTATGACATAGCCGGCAGGCTTCCCGAAGCAGTGGAGAACAGCCGGATGATGGACTATTCCATTTACCCCGAATACCCTTTTTCGCTCCAGTTCTTTTCAAGAGGCTGCATCCGCAAGTGTCCTTTCTGCCTCGTCCGTGAGAAAGAAGGATACATTCAGACCGTGGAACCGGTGGAACTGAACCCGAAAGGGAAATGGATTGAGGTGCTGGACAACAATTTCTTTGCGAACCCGCAGTGAAGGAGTGCGGTAAGCTATCTGATGAAAGCGGGCCAGCCCGTGAAGCTGCACGGCGTGGACGTAAGGATTATGGACGAGGAACAGGCCTGGCACCTGAACAGGCTCAGGATGAAGCAGAACATCCATATCGCATGGGACCTGCCGCAGCTTGACCTGAGGGACCGCCTGAAAGAGATGGTAAAGCACGTGAAGCCCTACAAGATAACCTGTTACGTACTGATAGGATTCAATTCGACCATTGAGCAGGACCTGTTCCGGTTGAATGTACTCAGGGAACTGGGAATTACCCCCTTTGTCATCCCTTTCCGGGATTATGGAAATGAACGGACGCCTACGCGGTACGAGCGTGACCTTGCCCGGTGGGCGAACCGGATGTGGCTGTTCAAATCCTCCTCCTTTGAGAACTATATGCCCCGCAAGGGATTCAAGTGTGGGGAATATTTGAAATAAACCGATAAGGACAGTAAAGACAATGAGAGCAAAAGGCTATTACGATTCGGGATGATTCAGACCCTCATCCCGGGAGAGAATTAACAATGAAGTTTCACCATTCAATCATGTAACCATGCGAAAGATGTATTTTGACTCCGGCTGATTGCCTGCCGGAACTTACCCCCTGAACCATTAAACCATAAGCGGCTGCGGGCTGCCTTATGGGGATAGTGCAAGGGGTAGCCCGTGGCTTTTTAAATCACTTAAAAATCACGGAATTCAATGAAACAGAAAAGATTGATTATGATGCTGGCCGTACTGGCGGCAGCGGGTGCGGCAATGGCACAAGGAAACGGACAGGCGGGCATCACGGAAGCCACGCAGTTGGTGACGGGATATTTTGACCCGGGCACGAAACTGGTGTACGCGGTGGGTGCCATTATCGGCCTGATAGGTGGCGTCAAGGTCTACCAGAAATTCAGTTCGGGCGACCCCGACACCTCGAAAACCGCCAGCTCATGGTTCGGAGCCTGCATTTTCCTGATAGTGGCCGCCACTATCCTGAGGTCATTCTTCCTCTAAGAACAGATAAAAGACAACAGCTTATGTCTGACTTTGAGATAAACAAAGGCGTGGGCCGTGAGGTGGAGTTCAAAGGGCTCCGTGCCCAGTATCTTTTTATTTTTGCTTTCGGGCTGCTTGCCGTGTTCGTGGTGTTCGTCATCATGTACACGGCGGGCATCGGGCAATGGACGTGTATCGGCTTCGGGGTATCGGCTGCCACGGCAGTGGTCTGGCTGACCTTTTCGCTGAACCGGCGTTTCGGCAGCCACGGACTGATGAAGCTCCTTGCCGCCCGGCAGCATCCCAGGAGAATCCTCTCACGCAAACGTATCACACGTCTGATTAAAAAACAACAATCGTAAATCATGAGAAGTACATTGACAACATCCACACTGGAAAGCAAATTCCCCGTCATGGCGGTGGAGCACGGCTGCATCGTCAGCAAGGACGCCGACATCACGGTGGCTTTCCGGGTGACACTGCCGGAAGTGTTTTCGGTATCATCCGCGGAATATGAGGCGATGCACGCCACATGAGCCAAGGCAATCAAGGTATTGCCGAACTATTCAATCATCCACAAGCAGGATATTTTCATCACGGAGAAATACAGGCCCGACATCGGAAAAGACGGCCCGGGCTCCTCTCCCGCAGTTTTGAACGCCACTTCAACGAACGGCCCTACCTCAACCACACCTGCTACCTGTTTCTCACCAAGACCACCAGGGAACGCTCCCGGCAGCAGAGCAACTGGAACACGCTGTGCCGGAAATTTCTGGTGCCGAAGGAGATACAGGACAGGGAGACGATGGAGCGTTTCATGGAGTCGGTGGGACAGTTCGAGAGTATCGTGAATGACAGCGGCCTTGCCAGGCTGGAGCGGCTGTCCACGGAAGAGATAACGGGAACGGAAGACGGACCGGGCATCATCGAGAGGTACCTGACCCTGTCTTCGGACGGAAGCGTCATGTTGCAGGACATGCAGCTGAACCCGGACGGGATGCGTATCGGCGACAAACGGCTCTGCCTGCATACCCTTTCCGACCTCGACGACCTGCCGGGCAGGGTACGGACCGACGGACGCTATGAGCGTCTTTCCACGGACCGCTCGGACTGCCGCCTGAGCTATGCCTCGCCCGTGGGTATCATGCTTCCCTGCGACCATATCTACAACCAGTGGATATTCATAGACGACAGCAGCGAGAACCTCGCCCGTTTCGAGAAGACGGCGAAGAACATGCAGTCGCTTTCACGCTACAGCCGGAGCAACCAGATAAACAAGGAATGGCTGGACGAATACCTGAACGTGGCACATACCAACGGGCTGCAATCCGTCCGCTGCCATTGCAACGTGATTGCATGGGCCGAAAACGGGGATGAGCTGCGGCGGGTGAAGAACGACGTGGGCAGCGCACTGGCGCTGATGGAATGCACACCCCGCCATAATACCACCGACCTGCCGGTCCTTTACTGGGCGGGCATACCGGGAAACGAGGCGGACTTCCCTTCGGAAGAGAGCTTCTACACGTTCACCGAACAGGCACTATGCTTCTTTACGGCAGAAACCTGCTATCGGAACTCGCTCTCCCCCTTCGGGCTGCGCATGGTGGACCGGCTGACGGGAAAGCCCGTCTTCCTCGATATTTCGGATTTGCCCATGAAGAAGGGTATAGTGACCAACAGGAACAAGTTCATCCTCGGCCCGTCGGGCAGCGGAAAGAGCTTTTTCACCAACCATATGGTGAGGCAGTATTGGGAACAAGGTACCCATATCCTGCTAGTGGATACCGGAAATTCATACAAGGGGCTGTGCGACCTGATCCGCCAGAAGACGAACGGGGATGACGGAGTGTATTTCACTTACCAGGAAAATGACCCGATTTCCTTCAATCCGTTCTTCACCGAGGGTGCGCCCATAATGGAAGCGTAGTAAATATCTCTTTAGCAAGAGATTAGGTTAGAGTTCAAATTTCATAAATGTAACAAAATGAAAAGGAAACCTACTCCCAGCCAACTTATCCTAAAGGGAAACCCGAGGGGGAGTGCAGCATGTTGGAAAAGCGATAAGTCAACAAATTGTCATGTTGCGACTGAATTGCGAGGGGGAACGATAGACACGAGGATGAAGCCTGATTGGTTGAACGATAGCTCAGTGGCAAATGAAGAAGCGATGGCGAAAGACAATTATATACGCCATACTGTGATACCTTTTCTCAGTCGTTCGGGAGAAGAGGCAAGAACTAATTACAGCACAACCGTAATAAACGGAGAAAAGAGCGAACGTCGCATCCGACAGTCTATCACGCTAATAGTTATTACGCTAACTAAATGGGGATTGCCTAAACCGAAACGCCGTAAGGCTATAGAGTTTGCTCTTGAATATTCGGCATGGCAACGGAGCTTCCATAGTAGTCCGAACAGGGGAAAGCCTTGTACATGGCGAAGGGAAGCAGTTGATAATTTTAATATAAATCAAAGGAAAACGTGAGAGACGTATGAGAAATCCAGAGAAAGTATTAAACACTTTATGTTTACACAGCAAAGTTTCGGACTATAAGTACGAAAGACTGTATCGTATCCTATTCAATGAAGATATGTTTTATGTTGCTTATCAGCGTATATACGCCAAGCAAGGTAACATGACATCAGGCGCAGATGGCAAAACAATAGACCAAATGAGCATTCAGAGAATAGAACATATTATTGAAAGTCTTAAAAATGAGACTTATCAACCCAAACCTGCAAAGAGGGTATATATTCCCAAAAAGAATGGCGGAAACCGTCCATTGGGAATACCATCTTTTGAGGATAAGTTAGTGCAAGAGGTAGCACGTATGATATTAGAAGCTATTTATGAGGGGCATTTTGAAAGCACCTCACACGGCTTCAGACCATACAAAAGTTGCCATACTGCATTAACACATATTCAACATCAGTTCACAGGAACACGTTGGTTTATAGAAGGAGACATTAAAGGTTTCTTTGATAATATAAACCACAACATACTGATAGATACTCTTCGAGAACGAATATCAGATGAACGTTTCCTAAGGTTGGTGAGAAAGTTTCTCAATGCAGGATATGTTGATAATTGGAAATATAACCGCACATACTCAGGAACACCTCAAGGTGGAATTATTAGCCCAATATTGGCTAACATCTATCTCGACAAGTTCGATAAGTACATAAACGAGTATATTGAAAGGTTCAATAAAGGTGAGAAAAAAAGACGTAATGCAGTCTACTTTCAAAAGAATACCCAAGCGGTAAATCTAAGAAAGAAACTTAAAGTAGAAACTGACCCTTGTGTAAAGGCAGAGCTAACAGAAAAAGCAAAGAAATTACAAATAGAGATGCGTAATATACCATGTAGTCATGATATGGACGAAAATTACAGAAGAATGAAGTATGTAAGATATGCAGATGACTTCATCATTGGAGTTATTGGTTCTAAAGTAGATTGCGAAAAGATTAAAGCTGACATCACGAAATACATGAGCGATGTTCTTAATCTTGAACTCTCAGCAGAGAAAACGTTGATAACCCATGCACAAGACACTGCAAAATTTCTTGGGTATGAACTCTCTGTGAGGAAATCCTATGCGATGAAACGAAATCGTAAAGGAGTTCTCCAGCGTGATTTTAATGGTAGAGTTGTGCTTACGCTGCCAATAGAGACCGTAAAGAAGAAGCTAAAAGAGTACGATGCCATAAGTTTCGAGCAAGCAAACGGCAAAGAAATCTGGAAGCCAAAATCCCGGTCACATTTAACAGCTATGCAACCACACGATATATTAGCCCAATTCAATTGGGAAATACGTGGGTTCTATAACTATTACAGTATTGCTAATAATGTATCTGCCACATGTTCTAAGTTTGGTTACATCATGGAGTACAGTATGTATCTAACACTTGCTCAAAAGCTAAGAAGTACAATAAGCAAGTTGAAGAAAAAGTACGAGACAAACAAGCAGTTTATAATCCCATACAAGGATGATAAAGGGCGACAACAGTACCGAATACTGTATGATGATGGATTTAAACGCCAAACAACAAACGCAAACACAAATTGCGACACACAACCATTTACCGTAATTGTGCCACCTCCAACATTGGTGGAGAGGCTCAAAACTAATCGTTGTGAACTCTGCGGAGTAGAAAGTCCTACTGTTATGCACCACGTCCGTACACTCAAAACTCTATCAAAGGAGTACGAATGGAACAGAATAATGCTAAACAGAAACCGAAAAACTCTCGCTGTATGTCCAAGTTGCAACGCAAAGATACAAGAACATGAAAAATAAAGTGCATTTATCAACGGAGAGCCGTATACATCGAGAGGTGTACGTACGGTTCGGGGGCAGGCTCTCGAAAACCTGTCGTAGCAATACGACAAGGCGTCGAGTGCCGAGCCTACATTACCGGTATGACATCGAGAAGCGGGACAGCATCAAGACGCTGATTCTGACTTTGTGGAAAAGAGAGGACGAACCGCCCCGGCGCTCGGAAGAGGTGGCGCTCTCGAACGCAGTCAGCCTGTATATCGAGAAGATAAAGAAGAACCGGAAGATAAAGCCGAACTTCAACTCGTTCTATGACTTTGTAAGGAAAGACTACCGCAAGGTGCTGGCGGACAAGAACGTGCGCGAGAAGGACTTTGACGTGGACGGTTTTCTGAACGTGCTGGAGCCCTATTACAAGAACGGCGAATACGGGTATCTGCTGAACTCGGACAAGGAACTGGATTTACTGAACAAGCGGTTCATCGTATTCGAACTGGATGTCGTGAAGGATAATCCCATACTTTTTCCGGTGGTGACTATCATTATCATGGAGACTTTCATTAATAAAATGAGACGCTTGCAGGGTATCCGCAAGATGATACTGATTGAGGAAGCATGAAAGGCAATCGCCAAGGAAGGTATGGCAAACTACATCCGTTATCTCTTCAAGACGGTCAGAAAATTTTTCGGCGAAGCCGTTGTGGTGACGCAGGAAGTGGACGATATTATCTCTTCCCCCGTTGTGAAAGAGACGATTATCAACAATTCGGACTGCAAGATACTGCTTGACCAACGAAAATACCAGAACAAGTTCGACCAGATACAGAACCTGCTCGGCCTGACGGACAAGGAACGCTCACAGATATTGTCTATCAATCTTGCCAATGCGGCCAACCGGCTTTATAAAGAAGTCTGGATAGGGCTTGGCGGTACACAAAGTGCGGTATATGCGACAGAAGTTTCGGTTGAAGAGTACCTTTGCTACACCACCGAAGAGACTGAAAAACTGGAGCTTACCCGGCTTACGGAAAAGCTGGATGGAAACATCGAGCTGGCTATCAGACAGCTTGCCGAAAACAAGCGGCAGGAAAACAAACAATCCTTTAATCCATAAAACACAATGAGTAAGAAAGATTTATTAAGCCAATGCAGGGAAGCGCTCGGAGACGCCACCCTGACCAATCTGGACCTGCTGAACCTGATTGGGGAGATAAGAAAGGAACTGGAACATGACCGCATCTGCGGGCACTGAATGAACAGGGAAGGCGGCTCGACGCTGACCATCCGTAAATCCAACCGGCTGACGGACGGCTTCAAGGGATACAAGGCCACGCTGTTCGCCGGAGAAAGGGCCTACGTTGAAATCAATATCCCGCTGCGCGGCGGTGACGACCTTTTCCTGCACGGGAACAGGGATGCCGGATGCATCGGGTATTTTTCAGGCAGCGAGGTGTTGCTGTTCGGCAGTTACGGTCTGTTTGCCCGTGACGACGACAGCCGGTATTTACTGACTAAAGAAAGGAAATAGGGCATGAAGAAGAGAACGATAATTTTGTTTATGGCATTGTCATCCCTTTCAGTGACAAGCAAGGCGCAATGGGCGGTGATAGACCCCACGAACCTCGCACAGAGTATCGTGAACTCGGCCAACGAAATCGTACAGACCTCCTCGACGGCACAGAACATGTGGAGCAACTTTCAGGAGACTGTAAAGATTTACGAGCAAGGGAAGGCCTATTACGATGCCTTGAAGTCGGTGCATGACCTGGTAAAGGGCGCCCGCAAGGTGCAGCAGACCATCCTTCTGGTGGGTGACATCAGCGACATCTACGTGACGAACTTCAACACGATGACGGGCGACCCCAACTTTACGGTGGAAGAGCTATCGGCCATCGCTTTCGGGTACAACAGACTGCTCAAGGAAAGCAGCGACCTGCTGCTGGACTTGAAGGAAGTGACCACGGCAACCGGACTCTCGATGACGGACAAGGAACGGCTGGACATCATCAACCGGATATACGGCGAGGTGCTGGAATACAAGAACCTGACATGGTACTATACCCGCAAGAACATCGGTGTGTCGTACCTGCGGAGCAAGGAAAAGGGGGATGCCGCACGGGTGCTCTCCCTGTACGGGACACACGACCAGCGTTACTGGTAATCATTCATCCGTTAAATCAAGAAGACTATGTTATTATTATCAATAGACTGGACAAACCTTCACGAGCTTCTGCGCTCGCTGTATGATGAAATGATGCCGCTGTGTGAAGACATGGCTTCGGTAGCGAAGGGAGTGGCGGGCCTCGGCGCCTTGTTCTATGTGGCCTACCGGGTATGGCAGTCCCTTGCCCGGGCCGAGCCGATAGACGTGTTCCCCCTGCTTCGGCCCTTCGTGCTGGGCCTTTGCATCATGTTTTTTCCCACTATGGTACTGGGCACAATCAACGGGATTCTTTCTCCCGTATGCAAAGCGACCTCCTCATTGGTCGAACAGCAGACCTTCGACATGAGGAAATACCAGGAAGAGAAAGACAGGCTGAAACGCGAGGCGATGCTGCGTGACCCGGCGAAGGCCTTCCTGGTGAGCGACGAGGCGTATGACAAGAGGCTGGACGAACTGGGCTGGTCGCTGGGGGACATGGACACGATGATAAACATGTACGGACAGAAGAAGATATACGAACTCGGCGAGAAAATCCGGGGATGGTTCCGCGAACTGCTGGAACTCTTCTTCCAGGCGGCCTCGCTGCTGATAGACACGCTGAGGACCTTCTTCCTGATCGTACTGTCCATCCTGGGACCTGTCTCCTTCGCGCTGGCCGTCTATGACGGATTCCAGAGCACGCTGACCACCTGGCTGTCCCGGTATATCTGCATCTATCTGTGGCTGCCGGTGAGTGACCTGTTCGGAGCGGTCCTCTCACGCATACAGATACTGATGTTGCAGCAGGACATAGAGAATATGCAGGACCCGGCATTCATACCGGACTCGTCGGGGAAAGTGTACTGTATTTTCATGATTATAGGTATCATCGGTTACTTCTGTGTCCCCACCGTTTCATCGTGGATTATCCAGGCGGGCGGTGCCGGAGCTTACGGACAGAAGGCAAACGGTGCCGGAAAGATGGCCGGTAACGGTGCCGCGGCGGTAGGCGGTGCAGCAGGCGGAGCGATAGCCGGACGTATCAAGAAAATGTTCTAACCTTACATCCATAATTGTATAACATTAAAAACAGAACAAGAAAATGGAATTCAAATCATTAAAGAACATCGAGACATCGTTCCGGCAGCTACGGCTGTTCGGGATGATATTCCTGGGGGCGTGTACGCTGGTAACGGTATTTTCCGTATGAAAGGCATACGGGTTCGCCGAGGCGCAGCGGCAGAAAATCTATGTGCTGGACAGCGGAAAGTCGCTGATGCTGGCACTCTCGCAGGACGTGCAGCAGAACCGTCCGGTGGAAGCGAGGGAACATATCAGACGTTTCCACGAGCTGTTCTTCTCCTTGTCACCGGACAAGAGCGCCATTGAAAGCAATGTGCAGCGTGCCCTTTACCTCTCGGATGAAAGCGCCATCGGCTACTACCGGAACTTGCAGGAAAAAGGCTATTTCAACCGGATGATAGCGGGAAACATCTCGCAGACGCTGACGGTGGACAGCATAAGGGGGAACTTCGACAGTTATCCCTACGAAATGAAGGCCTATTGCCGGCAGCACATCATCCGTTCGAGCAGCGTTACCGAAAGGTCTCTTGTCACCACCTGCCGTCTGAGGAATGTAACCCGGAGCGACAACAACCCGCAGGGATTCCTGATAGAGAGCTTTACCATCATCGAAAACAAGGACATCGGACAGTATGAAAGATAAGGGGACAAAAAAGGTCTTCCACCCGTTCAGAACGGGGATAGACCGCCATGTGGACGGACTCCGCAGACGCTGGATGCGGCTGAGCTGCCGGCAGCAAAGGGTTGTCATCCTTTACCTGCTCGGACTCTTCGCCGCCATCGACCTTGCCTGCATCGTGGGCGGTTTCTGCGGAACAGACAAATTTCCGATTGAGGTACGGCATCTCCAAAGGATTGCGCTTCCCCAGACGGACAGTATCCAACCATTAAAAAACAATATATCCAATGACACAATCCGATAAGAAAGAAAAGGACAAGGAAATGCGGAAAGCGGAGTCCGTACCCGAAAAGGGGAAAAAGTTAAGCCGCAAGGCTGCCGACAAGCTGAAATTCTATGGCGTGGCGGCTGTTCTGTCCCTGCTTTGCGCCGGGTTCATCTGGTTCATCTTCAAGCCGGACACAACGGAAACGGTGGAAGGGACGGCAGGCATCAATACAACGATACCCGACGCTATCGCACCGGAGACGATGGCCGACAAACAGAAGGCTTACGAACTGGAGCGGATGAAGAAGCGCAGGCAGGAAAAGGTAAGAACCTTGCAGGACATGGCGGGCGATTACCTGATACCGGACACGTCGGACGGGCTGAAGCCGGAAAAGGCGGCACCGGAACAGGACGCTATCCGGGAGTCACGGCAACAGCAACAACAAATATCAAGACAGATAGCCTCGTTCTATCAGGAACCGAAAGACAATCCCAGGGTAAGCGATCTGGAACGGCAGGTGAAGGAGCTTAATGAAAAGCTGGAACGTGAACGGAATGGGCAGGACCCGCTGGAACTGATGGAGAAGTCGTATGAGATGGCGGCACGCTATTTCCCCGGACAGACGGGCGGGCAGGTGAAAAGCATACAGTCGGGCGGTCCGTCCGGTAACCCTGCCGCCATAGCCGCCGGACGTGCCACGGAAAACGTGGTCTCGTCGCTGGCTGCGCCACCGGCTCCCGACACGATACCCCGCAATTACGGTTTTGCCACGGCGGTAGGTGCCGGACAGCCTGCCGGAACCAATACGATACGTGCCTGCGTGGCTGAAGACCAGACGGTGACCACCGGGGCATGACTGAAGTTCCGGCTGCTGGAACCGCTGCAAGTGGGCGGCGTGCCTGTGCCTGCCAATACTCCGCTATATGGCACGGTGCGTATCGAGGGGCAACGGATGGCGGTCACGGTAAACTCCATAGAGAGCGGCGGCAATATCCTGCCGGTGGAACTGGTGGCTTACGATATGGACGGGCAGGAAGGACTTTTCGTCCCGAACACGGCGGAACGTACCGCCATGAAGGAAGCCGCCGCCAATATCGGGGGCAGTTTCGGGACAAGCATCTCATTCGCACGCAGTGCCTCGCAGCAACTGGTCATGGACGTGACAAGGGGCGTGCTTGGCGGCGGGTCGCAATACCTGGCCACAAAGATGCGTGAGGTGAAGGTGGCCGTGAAAGCAAATTATCAACTTCTATTAATCTCAAAAAAACAGTAATCAGATGAAGACAAGAATTATTTTATCATTAGTAATGCTTTTGACCGTATTGTCGGTAAAGGCGCAGGAATCCGTGGAAACAAGGATTTTCCCCACCAATCAGATTATCGCACCGCACCTCATCGAGGTGACTTTCTCGAAGACCGTACATATCCTGTTCCCTTCGGAAGTGAAATATGTGGATTTGGGCTCCTACGACATCATTGCCGACAAAGCTACGGGGGTGGAGAATGTGGTACGTATCAAGTCTGCCGTAAAGGGCTTTGAGGGCGAGACGAACTTCTCGGTCATTACGGCTGACGGCTGCTTCTATTCCTTTAATGTGGTATATAAGAATGAACCGGCACAACTTTCCATTGAGATGGAAGACTGGCTGCGGAAGAACCCGATGGGCGGGGCGGCTGACGACCGCATGTTCGTGAAACTGAAGGAACTCGGCGGGGAGACACCGCTGGTGGTGAACCGCATCATGTACACGCTGTATAAGAAGAACAAAAGGGACATCAGGCATATCGGCTGCAAGAAGTACGGCATACAGACCCTGCTCAAAGGAATCTATATCAACAATGACCTGCTGTACCTGCATACTTCCCTGCGCAACACCTCGGACATATCGTTCGACATTGACCATATCCGTTTCAAGGTGGTCGACAAGAAGGTGGCCAGGCGCACGGCCATGCAGGAGAATATTATAGAGCCGGTAAGGACTTACAACCGTCTGACAACGGTGGACGGCAAGGCCACGGTACGCAATATCTTCGTGTTGCCCAAGCTGACACTGCCGGATGACAAGCTGCTGGTAGTGGAGATTTACGAAAAGGGTGGTGCCCGTCACCAGTCGTTCCGCATAGAGAATACAGACCTTGTGGCGGCAAAACCAATCAGTGAGCTGCACCTGAAATAATAACCTATATATAATATAATGTATATGCAAAGAATATTATTCATATTGACAGCTGCTGTACTGTCGCTCCTTGCGGGCGAAGCATACGCGCAGCGTGACTTGCCGGGGCAGACGGGCATACAGTTTACGACGGGCGGGGTGAATCATTTCCTTTCATGGAAGAGTGGCGGTGAACGCCACTACTTCACCTCGCTGGCCTTTACACATACCAACCGTAACCGTACCTATTGGCTGTATGGCCTGGATTATCAGATAAAGGAGTACACCTATGAAAATAAGGCGATACCCAAAGCGCAGTTCACAGGGGAACTCGGTTACTTCATTCCCGTATTGTGGGACAAGGGCCGGAATGTATGTCTACGTATCGGACTCTCGGCATTGGGCGGTTTCGAGACGGTCAACCGGGGAACCTCCCTGCTTCCTGACGGGGCGACGGTGACAAACGGTGACTGCTTTATCTATGGCGGTGGGCTGACTGCGGCCTTTGAGACTTATCTGACCGACCGGATGATGCTCCTGCTGCAAGTCAAGGAAAGGGCCCTGTTCGGAACGGATGCGGGTAATTTCCATACGCAGGTAGGACTGGGAGTCCGCCTTATCATTAACTAATGAAAAGAGAAAGGAGAAACTTAAAAATGAAAAATGTACTATATATATGTATAGGCGCACTCTTTGCGGTGCTGGCCTTCGGTTCCTGCAACGATGATATAGACATCCGGCAGGATTATGATTTCAGCCTCTCGTCATGGTATCTGCAAGAACAGATTGAAACGGGTGAAACGGTGGAGATACGCTTTTATCTTGACCGTGAAGGGGACTATGAAAAGGCGGAGTATGAAATCGGTTACATCCAGATGGAAGGCAAGGGAGAGGTGACGGACAGTGAAGGCGTAAGACTCGTCAATCGGGAAGTGAGGCCGTTGGCGGAAGTGCCGGAACTGGATAGGGAAAATCCGGTCAGGCAGGTATTCACCCTCTTTTACCGTTCGACAAGTGCCAGACGCTCGGAACTGAAATTCTTTGTCCGGGACAATTTCGGACAGGAAAGGGAACTGACAGTAACATTTGACACTGCGAATGATACGGCTGGAGAATAGCCGTTGTCAGGCCGGTCAGGAAAAACGGTGGGGTATCCCGCCGTTCTTGATTTTATGAAATTTGCTTAATGAAAACAAAGGAAGAGTAATTGTTTCCTATTGCACGGAATTTGTTTCTATATTTAGCCGGAAGTTAATTAATCAATCAGATACGTATGAAAACAACACTCAGGATATTCCGCATTTTATTCAAATTGCTTCTGCTCTCTTATGTGGCGGTGGTAAACATTATTCTTATATCGGCCTTTTATGTCCTGCTACTGGCTGTCGTGGAATGGGTGTCCCCTTCCTTCCTGCCGGGATTGTTTGCCCGATACGGCTTTGCGCATCATCTGGTCTGTTCATTGCCTTTCTATATGGTCTTGCTTTATATTCTGTACAGCCTTTCACCGCTGAACGTATGGCTGATGCGGATGAAAGAGGGTTACAGACCGCTGGGCGGTGAGGAACGGGTACGGCTGGAACGCCTGCTTTCGGAAATGGGGATGGAGAGGAAACTGAATATCTACCGCAACAGGGATGCACGCACGAACGCCGTGACCTTCGGTTTCAATACCATCGGTCTGACGGACGGCATACTCCGGGTGGCTACGGATGAGGAACTCAAAGGGATAATCAGTCACGAGGTGGGGCATATCTCGCATTATGATTTCGTCTATCAGGTTCTTCTTTTCTCGATGCAGTCGCTGGGCTACCGTTGTCTGTACGGGCTGTTCCTTCTTCCTGCACTGTTTTTCGGATTGGCAGGCAATCTGGTAATCGCCGTGGTCCCGGCTGTCCGTTTTGCCGTAGCGGGGATGGCAAAGCTCTGGTGGAGCCTTTATAAACTGCTGCATCATACGATTTACGGCATCAGCCGGATAGCAGACGTGAATATCAACAAATATGCCGAATACCGTTGCGACACGTATGCGGTACGTTACGGTTGCGGGGAGGGCCTGCTCTCGTTCCTGCGTCGGCTGGAGGTGGCGGAAACGGGTGGGGAGCGGCCTTCGTTCACCGAATATATCATGAGCACGCATCCATCAACCGAAAAACGGATTGTCCGGCTGGAAAAGTTGTTGTAACCTGCGATAAAGAATAGATGCCTATATCATTTTGCGGATATTGGTACAAGGAGTGGCGGACATGCGTATCCGCTGCATTTCCAAAGAAAAGTCCTCGTAATAACAGATGATATGGCCTGCGGCAAGCGCACCGGTGAGGCTGTCTTTCTCAGAAAGCGTCTCCTTGCTGTCCGCCTTCTTTATCAGGTCATCATATAAGACGCAATACACTTTGTCGGTATCTGCCGGATAGCGTGTGCCGGTGATGACGGCTGAAAGATGTATCTCCGGGCATTTGTCCGCTTCACGGAGCATGATGGCCGTATCTGCCGCCAATAATCCGATATAGGTATTCAGATTGCAGGAGAACATGCGGTATCCTTCATCATAAAGTGCAAGGATAATACGATAGAGTTCCATACGGATATTGTCTTCCCTGAACCGGTCGTACCGGCTTGTCTTTTCAATGGTACTGCCGGTAATGGCTACATTCCTGTCATACATATTTCCATGAGTTTTTTGTTAATGCCTTGTCCGTAATTACTGTTAAGTGCCGAAAAAAAAGCACGGAACTTAACAAGTCCGAACACAGGCACGACCAAGCGCCTCGCAGGAGACGAGTTAAGTCCGTGCCAATGGATATGACAAGGACTCCGCTCGTTTATTCTCCTGCATTAAAATTGGTCGTTTCGTGTTCGGGAATAAACAGCTAAAAGCTATTCTAATATGTTATCATTCAAATTCTTTAATCTTATAACCTTCTTTTTTTGATTCAACCCTGCAAAAATAGAAAAAAGCCGGGCAACCGCATAGGGATTGCCCGACTTTTTTAGGAAGTGAGGAATTCAGGTGTGGGGTGTGGCAGGTCATTCCACCGGCTCGCCGCCATAGCGAAGGCGGCAGATTTCCTTGTGGATTTCACACATGATATGCAGCTGCATCCGCTTGCTGATATGGCGGCTTTGGGAACGCATGAACAGACGGTTCTCTATCAGGCTGCAAAACTTCGTGCCCTCCCTGCTTACAATGCAGACAATCTGATTTTCAAGGAAAAAATCCCTGTCGGTGGAATACTCCACGTCCGGGAACATTCTTATATATTTCATTCGCTGATATTTTAAAAGGTTTTACGGTGGCGGTGTGGGTGGGGTCGTCCGGCCCTGCCCTCTGTTCTCTTGGGGTGGTGAAAAAGATGTGCCGGATGTTGTTTCCGGCACACGTTTTCAGCTTGGGGTTATGCTGCCTTTCCGCTTTCGGGCTTCTCCGTTTTCGGGGCGGTGACTTTCTTCTCCGTCTTTTCCGCTGCCTGCTGTTTTTCGGCTTCCCTGGCAGCTTTCTTTTCCGCTTTCTTCATTTCTTTTATCCTTTCCTCCAAACGTTCATGCCGTTTCTGATATTCTTCCTCGTGGGTGGCTTTGACAAGTCCGTACAGGTCGGAAAAGTGCATGTTTGCGAAGTCCCTCAGCAGCTTGGATGCGTTGTTGTCTCCGTGGCCGTTCTCACAAAGGAAGTGGCTGATGAAGTCCCGTTTGATTACCGTCTTTTGTGCGTCCGTCAGTTTGGCAACGATTTTCATCCGCTGTTTCTCGTCCAATGCGAAAGGCTGGTCCTTGATGCTGAAAAGCGGGAAATGTCTCCTTTGAAGTTGGGCAAGCATGGCGAAATAAACCATACCGTCTTCGTACTGCGTGAACGGGCTTTCGGGATAGTCGTTCTCCCGGACAATCTTTTTCGTATCGGCAACGGTCTTTTCGATGGAAAGCTGTTTGAAACGCTTGTCCCTTTCCTGCAATGTCCCGATAGTGACGAGGACGGTTTCCTTCCTGTTTATCTCCACGTAGCAGAGTTCGGGTTCTGTCTGCCCTACCTTTACATAGGTCTTTATCCTGCCTTCCTCCTTCATGCGGTCAAGTTCCTCCACCTTTCGGGCATATTCCTCGTTTCTGCGCTCAAATGTCTGCACCGCCTGTTCGTACTCTTTCGTTTGGGTGAACTGCTCTTTCTTCGGTGCTTCGGGTGCTTTGGGGAATTCCCTTGCCGATACGTTGTAGTCAAGTTCCTTGATTTCATGCCCTTTCTTGTCCAATTTCTGTAGTGCCATATCGTTACGGCTTCCGTAGTAGGGGCGTGCGACAACCAGCTTCGGATCGGATTTCAAAAGTTTCTCCGTCTCTTTTGCCACATGGGCTGCGTTCTTGGCTTCCAGACATTTGCGGTTGGTGCAGTGTCCGCACCCGTTATGCTCGGCAAAGAGGTTGTAATTGGCTGCGTTGTGTACGCATGTCTTGCATTCCGTCTTGTCGAACTTGTATTGCCCAAGGTCGGTGGTATAGTATTTTTCAAAGTACCTTTTGAAGAGGTTCAATGTATATCCCGTCCAATCCTCACCGTTCCCCTCTTTGAGGTGTTTCTCGTACACGTCCTTTTGTATATCGGGCTCATAGGTGCTTATCTCCTCGGCTACGCTGACGGTGATTGTTTCATTGTCCAACAGTTCACCGATAGGCGCATAGAGTTCGTTCAGTTTCAATCGGGTATAGATATATTTCTCGCTCCGTCCGAAACGGGCGGTCAGTGAATACATGTCATATCTGCCCTTTTCAAGCAACCGCTTGAACGCTTTTGCTTCTTCAGTGGGGCGTACCTGCTCACGCTGCAAGTTCTCGCTTAACGACATGTCTTCCGCTTCATCGTCCGTCACATTGTTATATATGGTTGCCTTTATGGTCTTTGCTCCTGCAAGCAATGAGGCACGGTAACGGCGTTCACCGTATATGATTTCATAACCGCCTTCCGTGCGTGGGCGTACTGCAATGGCCTGCAGGATTCCCACTTCCCGAATGCTTTCCGCAAGTTCCTGCAAGGATGCGTCATTGAACGTCTTGCGGTGGTTGTCCGTGCTTGGGTGTACGGTGGTGATGTCAAGGTCTGTTTCGGCTGTGGCCGTTGCAAGCGGTGTCTTGAACGTGGCCTGCTGCGGTGCTTCTTCCGTAATGGTGGGAACGGTTGCCGTTTCGGGTGCTTCTGTCACTTCGGTAGCCGTGGGCACGTCCTGCGGTGTGAGTAGGGTCATCGGTTTCGGGATGATTGCCAAAGCGGTCACCTTTACTGCATTTTCTTTCTCTGCTTTCTGTACGCTGTTCGTCTGTACTTTCTTGTTCGTTTTCATAATGATAAGTTTTAAATGTTGATAATTAATTGAATAGTTTTCCGTCTGAAAGGTATTCCCAACCGTTGGCGTTGCTTTCTTCCGTGAAGTATTCCAAAGTCCGGGTGCTGTCCATATCATCCCGACAAGCACGGAAAAAACTGTCGAGACATTCGTTCATAAGGCTGTCAAACGTGATATTTTCGGTGGGGGATTTCAAGAACTGATAAATCGGATCAAGAATACAGTTATCTATATAAAAGCCCGTAAGGGGACAACAGGTATCTACAAATATCCTGCTTTTTCGTTCTTTCGTCCCTTTCCAAAAATATTTTGGCGTGTACAGGTCGTTCCAATGGTTGTTCATCAGATAGGCCGCCAACCGCCAACCGTTTAGCCCGTCTATGCAGTCTTCCTGCCTGCTGCGGTAGTCATAGCTGTAATTGCATGCGTCATATCTCCAATTACGGCACACAATGCCGAAGCGTTCGCAAAAGGTATCAAGGGTCTGACGGTTCTCGTGTGTCCAACCGTAAAAATATCGGTTGTACAACCATTCGTTGTGTGCTTTCTCTTTGGCTTCCTCGGATAACTCGGTTATCCGATAGAGGGTGTATGTTCTTGTTTCCGTTCTCATGTCGTTACTTTTTTATGGGTTCGTTGATAGGCGGGCGGATTGTTCCGCCCTGCCGTTCATGCTGTCATACACGGATGCACGTGGCGAGTGCTTCCCTTACTTTCGTTTCCTGCTTCTTGGAATATATCCACCCTGCACGCCTTTCGCCCTTATAGGTGAGGTTCGCACGGAACAGACCGTTCAAGTCTTTCAGAATGTCCTTTATCGGCCTGGTGTCACCGAATACGGCAATCGCCTTCTCGCTGTATTCCACGATTTCAAGACTGAGGGTTGAAAGGTCTGCGGTTGCTGTGGATTGTTCTGCCGTATCGCTGTTTCTCTGCGGTGCTTTCATGCAAAGGTTGGTTTCATCCCCTGCGGTGTGCGCATACCGTTCTATGAATTTTTCAAGGTCGTGGATAGGCTCTTTCTCAACCGTCCAACCGCTGTACTTGTTCCTGCCCAGATACATACCGTCTCCCATGCTGTAATTTTCACGGTGTTCGTAATCTGCGTTATATTCCGCCAAATAGGCTGTTCCCTCAAAATTGGCGGCATGCTTGCGCATTTCTGAAAAGAGGTTGCGTGTATGTTTGGAAAAGCCTAAAATGACGGTTCTTGCTATACTGTAGTCATAATAGTCCGTATAGCTGTCGCACTCGTTTACCCGTAGTGTGCCGATAATGACCGCCTTTGCATCCGTCGGGACAAGGGGACGCAAACGCTCCACACCGATTTTGGCGATACGTCCGTATTCCTCTCTTGTTTCCTTCGCTTTCTTTTCTTCTTCGGCTTTCTTCTCTTTTGCCTTGGTGAGTAAAGCGGCTGTTTCCAACGGATCTAAAAACCTGGGGTTCGCATCATCGTAATAGATTCCTATTCCGAATTTTTCCGATAACGGGCGGATAAGGTCGGATGTATGAAACTCGTATGTCCGCAAATTGACAAGATGATAGGTTATTCCCCACTTGTCACGGGTTACTTCATACACAACATAGCTGTCATAGCTGTAGCCTTCCAATACTACCACTTGATTGACTGAAACGGTCTGAACGCTTCTGTCGTAACTTCTGTTAGCTCCTAATAAATGTACTTTAGTCATAATGATTTGATTTTAAAATGATTCATATTCTGTCAGAGTATCACGCAAAGAATAAGGATGAAAAGAGCGAGCACGCAAAGGATACGCCACACGGCACGGATGAGGAAAACCACCACCGCCAAAACTGCCGACATGGGCAGAATACCACCCAAAAAGGCACACACGAAACGCACCGCCACATAGACCACGAAACCGACCAGCGACCACTTCACCCAATTTTTAATGCCGGTTGGAGCGGAGCCGAAGCCTCGTTTCCAATCCTGCCGTATTTCAATTCTCTTTTTCATAACATTGACTTTTTTTTTTATGCCTTGTCGGTGGCTTCACCTTGCTCGTTTCAGGGGGCAGATACGGACGGGGAGAAAATATGCAAGGCTTTTGGTGAAAAATTTTCAACCGCCCGGCTGGACGGATTGAAAAATTTTCGCCAAAACCCGCAGGGCGCGAAGCGGCCTTGCAGATTTTTAGGGGTCCCGTCCGTAGCTTCGCACCCTGAACCACGCAAGGTGGAGCTACTGACGGGATAAATAAAATGGGAAAATCGTTATATGGGAAAAAGAGAATTGAAATACGGCGGGATTCAAGGGCTGTTGCTTGAATGGTATAATAGAATATTACAAGTAATGTAATACAGAAAAAAGCCGAATTTAATTAATAGAAATTGTGTTTCTTATATTTCTTAGCAAGTAAAATATTAATTAAAAACAAAATATTACTTGTTGATTTTACTTCATTCTTTA
>ENA-OQBD01000142-OQBD01000142.1-human-gut-metagenome-genome-assembly--contig:-NODE-142-length-41039-cov-4.000782_pt1 | contig 41039 bp, 40 predicted proteins | sample MGYA00242742_ERZ504543 | MGnify/ENA primary metagenome ERZ504543 (study PRJEB26092, sample SAMD00036239) | human gut metagenome | host: Homo sapiens | study: EMG produced TPA metagenomics assembly of...
AAACTTACCCTTGTATTTGACAAGTATGAAGTAGCACCGGGATATATGGGAATGGTCGAATTTTCCATTCCGACAGGTGAGATTGTAGATATGGTTACAAACGGATATCTGAAATAAAAGGCAAATAGAAAAAATGGCTCCGTGGGCAAATCCCACAGAGTCATTTTTTTCTATTTGGTGCAAATGAAGAGGATGCAATTTCTGATTTTTATGGTATACTGTCTGTAGAAAATAAAATGACGTGAGAGTATACCTATGAAAAACAGGACAAAAGCATTTGATTCCGGAATGGACGGTTATATTTCAAAACCGATGACCATCGATGCATTGTTTACCACATTAGAAGAAGTCTTACATTTATAAAACAGGATGTTTTAAAACAGAAAGGAGTCTGCCATGGATATAACGGGAGTAGGAAGTTCATCATATTTATATGGTTATGGAATTTCAGACAGTGATACAAAGAATGTCACAGGAAAAGAAAATGGCATCGGAAGCGTAGATGAAAACGGGAAACAGAAGGAATGCCAGACCTGTAAAAACCGTAAATATGTCGACGGATCAGATGAAGCAAATGTATCGTTTAAGAGTGCCGCGCATGTTTCCCCGCAGGCTGCATCATCGGCAGTCCGTGCGCATGAGGGGCAGCATGTATCCAATGCCTACAGCAAGGCATCCGAGGAAAATGGCAGGGTGATTTTGGCATCTGTGCAGATTCATACTTCGATCTGTCCGGAGTGCGGGAGGTCGTATGTGTCAGGCGGAGTGACCAATACGCAGATCAAATACTACAATGAATCAAATCCGTACCAGAAGGATTTAAAGGTAACCGACGGGATAAAGGCACGGGGCGATCATGTGGATATGCAGGTGTAGGGGATTGAAGCATGCAGTTCGTGTTGACTAATTTGTATAACAGCTGATAAAATGATTGGGAAAATTACGGTATCTGATTCATTCATCTGCAGAGCATTTGGTGAAAAAGATACGACGGTAATTGTGTTGAACAATTTTAATATAAATGAATAAAAACTCTGACGGCAAGGATGATCCGAGCAGGAATAGTTAAGAAATAAGGATTTACAGAACCATCTTTCTGACAGATTGCCCGAAAGATGGTTTTTTGCGTTGAAAATAACAGGAGGATAGCATGTTAAAGGTAGCAGTATACGGAAAGGGCGGTATTGGAAAATCCACAGTGACTTCCAATCTTGCAGCAGCTTTTGCAAATATGGGAAAACGTGTCATTCAGATCGGATGCGATCCGAAAGCGGATTCCACCATTAATTTACTTGGTGGTGAGCCACTTCGTCCGGTAATGAATTATATGAGGGAAGAGGACGAGGAGCCGGATGAGCTGGCGCAGATTTCAAAGGAAGGCTATGGAGGAATCCTCTGCATTGAGACGGGCGGACCGACACCGGGACTTGGCTGTGCGGGGCGTGGAATTATTGCGACTTTTCAGCTTCTTGAAGATATGGAACTATTCGAACATTATAAACCCGATGTGGTTTTGTATGATGTATTAGGTGATGTTGTGTGCGGTGGATTTGCAGCACCGATTCGTGAGGGATATGCGGATAAGGTTCTGATCGTTACATCCGGTGAAAAAATGGCACTGTATGCTGCCAACAATATTTCCAGTGCAGTCAGAAATTTTGAGGATCGCAGTTATGCCCGGGTATTTGGCATCGTGTTAAATCACAGAAATGTAGAAAATGAGAAAGAAAAAGTACAGGCATTTTCAGAAAAGATCGGGGTGCCGATTGTGGGAGAAGTGCCGCGAAGTAATGAAATTATTCACTGGGAAGAGCAGGGAAAGACTGTGATCGAAGGAGATCCGGTCTCTGAAATCAGCAGATGTTTCTTTGATCTTGCCACATTGTTATGGAAAGAAGAGGAAAACGCATGAGACAGGAAGCATATTTTTGTACGGTAAAAGAGCTGGATGAGCTTGGAAAAAATAACATTCCCAGACAGCTTATTTCCCATACACATCTGATCTACAGTTCCCCTGCAACGCTGGCATTCAATTCTCCGGGAGCAGAAGGATTTGGTGTCAAACGTGCAGGTCTGGCGGTTCCGGATTCTGTTATGTTGATCGTGTCTCCGGGATGCTGTGGCCGCAATACCTCGGTGCTTAGTTCGATGCGGGCCTATCAGGACCGTTTTTATTATCTGTTGATGGATGAGACGGATATTGTGACCGGAAGGCACCTGAAAAAGATCCCTAAGGCAGTAGCGGAAATATGCGAAGGACTTAAGAAAAAGCCGTCTGTTGTGATGATATGTATTACCTGTGTGGATGCGCTGCTTGGCACGGATATGGAGCGTGTCTGTCACAAGGCAGAGGAATATGCAGGGGTTCCGGTAAGGCCATGTTATATGTATGCACTGACCAGAGAGGGCAGAAAACCACCGATGGTGCATGTGCGGCAGTCCGTTTATTCGTTGCTGGAACCGAAAAAGAAAAAAGGAAATGTGGTGAATTTACTGGGATATTTTTCACCGCTTACGGATGACTGTGAGCTGTATGATCTGCTTCATGGGGCAGGAGTAAAAACAATCCATGAGATTTCCAGGTGCAAGGATTATGCACAGTATCAGACCATGTCGGAAGCAAATTTTAATCTGGTACTGCATCCGGAAGCGCGCTTTGCGGCGGAGGATTTTCATGACCGGCTGAAAATTCCATATATCGAGCTGCGCAGATTATATCAGATCGATAAAATTGCCAGTCAGTATCGTGCTCTTGCCGCTGCACTGGGTGTGGAATTTGAGGATGAAATACCGCGTAAGGCAGCAGAGGAGGCGGTAGAAAAATTCAGGAAAATACATCCGGATGCAGTATTTGCCGTCGGAGAATGGATGAACGGAGATCCGTTCGAACTGGCACTTGCATTGGTACACTATGGATTTCGTGTGTCGGAGATTTATGGAACATTATCCGGTGAAAACTTTGTCTATGTAAAACAACTGGCAAAAATCAGTCCGGATACGAAAGTTTTTTCCAATCTGGAACCGACCATGCTGTATTATGACAAAAGTCAGTCCGGCGTCAATATGACCATAGGAAAAGATGCCGGCTATTATCATAAAGAATGTTCCAATGTGCTCTGGAATGAAGAACGGCAGCCATACGGTTATGCCGGTGTGCGCAGACTGTTTGAGGCATTGGCGGAGGTATAACACAATGAGAGGACTGAGAAAATATCTGACACCATTTGCACCGGATCAGTCAGGTGCGGTGTCTGTATTATATGAATTTGGCGGTATTATCGTCATTTGCGATGCCGGTGGTTGTACCGGAAATATCTGTGGATTTGATGAGCCGCGGTGGTTTGAGAGCAAAAGCGCACTGTTTAGTGCAGGGCTTCGCGATATGGATGCAATTCTCGGCCGTGATGACAGGCTGGTGGCAAAGCTTGCAGATGCCGTGACAAAACTGGATGCAAAGTTTGCAGCGATTATCGGGACGCCGGTTCCGGCCGTTATCGGAACGGATTACCATGCCTTAAAGCGTATGACGGAGAAAAAAGTGGATCTGCCGATTCTGACTGTGGATACGGATGGAATGGAATTGTATGACAAGGGGGAAGAAAAAGCCTGGAAGGAACTGTTTTTGGTATTTGCAGGTGAAAAAGAAGACGTGATTTTGGGCAGAATCGGGATACTTGGCATGACACCACAGGATATCAGTGATCTGCGTGCAGCAGACCGTATCCGGGAGCATTTTGCGGCAGAAGGAAAAACTGCTGTCTGCTTTGGAATGGGAAATGGACTTGATGATGTAAAATCGGTTTCCAATGTGGAAAAAAATATCGTGGTATCGCCGGCCGCTTTAGAGGCAGCGAAATATCTGGAACGAACATATGGAACACCGTACGAGACAGGCTATCCGCTGGTGGATGAAATGGTTTACGATATGGATTATCATGGGAAAAAGGTACTTATTGTACAGCAGCAGGTGATCGGATCTGCAATCCGGGAAGAGATACAAAAAAAAGCAAAGGATGCACAGGTGACAGTTGCAAGCTGGTTTATGATAAAGCCAGAGCTTTGCAGTGACACAGATCTGCATCTGCGGGATGAAGAAGATTATATAAGGCTGGTGGAAAACATGGAATATGATGTGATTTACGCGGATCCATGTATGAAGCGTATGACACCGGAATTTGACGGAATCTTTGTGGATACGATACATTTTGCGGTGTCGGGACATCTTGCAGAGATGAGATAACAGTTGCCGGTTGTCTTGTAAGATGTGACCCGCAATAAGGGAGTGTACGATTGGAGAAAAGTGTGTATAAGAATGAGATGACCTGGCGCATCCGGGTATACGGTATCGTTCAGGGTGTTGGTTTCCGGCCAACGGTAAGCCGCTATGCGACAAACCATGGAATTTACGGAACTGTTTGCAATAAAGGACCCTATGTGGAAATTTATGCACAGGGGACAAAAGAACAGATCGATGGATTTTTAAACAGTCTGAAAGAACATCCACCGAAGCGTGCGGCTGTTTTGAAGATAAATACAGAGGATATCACCGCAGATACAACAGAACAGTTTGAACAGTTTGACATTATCGAAAGTGAAAAAACAAAAGGGGAAATCTTTATTTCCCCGGATATTGCAATCTGCGATGAGTGCAAGGCAGAAATGTTTGACCCGAAAGACAGACGGTATCTGCATCCGTTTATCAACTGCACCTGCTGTGGACCAAGGCTTACGATTCTGGATGCTCTGCCGTATGACAGGGAACGCACAAGTATGAAAGAGTTTCCGATGTGCCCGGACTGTGCAAAAGAATACACGGATGAGAAAACCAGGCGGTATGACGCGCAGCCGGTGTGCTGCAACCAATGTGGACCACAGGTGTATCTGATCGGCAGACCCGAGCGGGGACGTGCCGCAATTACATATACACGCCGGCTTATTCGTGAAGGCAAAATTGTAGCAATCAAGGGAATCGGAGGGTTTCATCTGTGCTGTGATGCTACAAATGAAGAAGTGGTCTGCCGTCTTAGAACATTAAAAAACCGCCCGGCCAAGCCCTTTGCAGTTATGGCAAAAGATGAATCGGTTGTAAAACGGGAATGTGTGGTGACGCCGGAGCAGGAGGCGATTCTTACCGGACATCAGAAACCGATTCTGTTACTGGACAGACGAAGCGATGGCGGGCTGGCATCTTCGGTGGCACCGAACAATCCAAAAGTTGGTGTGATGCTTCCATATGCACCGGTGCAGTTATTGATTTTTCAGTATGATGATGGTATCGAGATGCCGGATCTTCTGGTGATGACCAGTGGAAATACTTCCGGTGCACCGATCTGTCGTGAGGATGAGGAAGCTGTTGCCGAATTATCCCACTTGTGTGATGCGATGCTGTCACATAACCGCAAAATCAGGATACGGGCAGATGATACGGTGATGGATTTTTTACAGAAATGAACCGTACATGATCCGGCGTTCCAGAGGCTATGCACCGCTGCCGTTTATGACAAAAGCAGACTGGAAAGGACAGGTGCTCGCGGTTGGCGGGGAATTGAAAAATACCTTTTGCATAGGTGTGGACAACAGGTTTTATCCGTCACCATATGTGGGAGATCTGGAGGACTTAAGAACGGTAAAGGCATTGCAGGAGACAATACACCGGTTTCAGACATTGCTGGAAGTAAAGCCACAGGCTGTGGTCTGTGATCTGCACCCAAAATACAATTCTACGGTTGTAGCGGAAGAACTTGGATATCCGGTGATAAGAGTGCAGCATCATTATGCACACATATTATCGTGTATGACAGAAAATGACTGTCATGATCCGGTCATCGGAGTCGCTTTTGACGGAACCGGATATGGAACGGATGGCACGATCTGGGGCGGAGAGATCCTGCTGGCGGATTATGGGAATTTTACAAGATTCGGAAGTATTACCCCGTTTTTACAGATGGGGGGCGATGCTTCTGCAAAAGAGGGCTGGCGTATTGCGGTCTCTATGATTTACGGATATACGAAAGATCGCAAAAGGGCATGGGAGATCATGGAAACACTGGGTCTTTGCAGCGAACAGGAAAGCAGGGTACAGTTCACCATGGCAGACCGGAAGATCAATGCGGTGGCTTCAACCAGTGCAGGACGGCTTTTTGATGCCGTCAGTGCGATACTCGGGATCAGGCGCAGGTCAGGATTTGAAGGGGAAGCATCGACGGCATTGCAGTTTGCAGCAGAGGCATACGAGCAGCAGAACCTCTCAAATATCTCACAGGAGCAAAAGGAAAATAAGGATATACTGCTGCATGAAACAAAAGAGCGTTTCGTTTTAAATACACAGATGTTGGTGCAGCAGATTACAGAAGCAAAAATGCGGGGCGAAGACACCGGGATGCTGGCATATCGGTTTCATCAGGTACTGGCAGAAATGATTACAGCTGCCTGTATCAAAGCAAAAGAAAGCAGTGGCAGGGATAAAGTTGCCTTAAGCGGTGGCGTATTCCAAAACCGGTTACTGCTGCGTCTGACAGAAGAACGACTGTTACAGGAAGGATTCGAAGTGCTGCGGCACCGTATGATTCCGCCGAATGACGGAGGAATTGCAATCGGACAGGCAGCATATGGGATGTATCAATTACAGAAATAGGAGGATAAAAAGATGTGTGTAGGTTTATCAGCTAAGGTAGTAAAAATCAGTAATGGCACGGCGGTCATTGATGCAGGCGGTGCCAAAAGAGAGGTTTCTTCCCAGCTTCTGGAAGATCTGGAGCCGGGAGATTATGTTATGGTGCATGCAGGTGTAGCAATTGCAAAAATCACCGATGAGGACGACAGTGAAACTGAGCAGCTCATGGAGGAATTTTTATAATGAAAACAGCCAGAGAGATCATTGAAAATTATGATGGCCCGGATGTGCGGATCATGGAAGTGTGCGGTACGCACACACATGAGATTTTCCGGCTGGGAATCCGTAAACTGCTGCCAAAACAGGTAGAATTGATTTCCGGACCGGGATGTCCGGTATGTGTAACACCGGTTAGTTTTATAGATGAAGCTATTTATCTGGCATTGGAAAAAGGAGTTACAATCTGTACATTTGGTGATCTGGTGCGAGTGCCGGGAACCAATATGAGCCTTGCGGGAGCCAGAGAACAGGGGGCGAAAATCCATGTTGTGTATTCTCCGGCAGATGCCGAAAAATATGCCGGAGAACATCCGGATGAGCAGGTGACATTTCTGTCGGTCGGATTTGAGACAACGACACCGGCAGGATGTCTTTCCGTAAAGGCGGCAAGAGAAGATGGACTGGATAATTACTCTATATTGGTGGCAAACAAAACCATGCCTCAGGCGTATGAGGCATTAAAGGACAGTGCAGATGTATTTTTATATCCGGGACATGTCAATGCCATTACGGGAACACGTCTTTGCGAAGCTCTGACCGAAGAAGGGGTCAGCGGTGTTGTGGCAGGATTTACGGCAAAAGAACTGATGACAGCACTGGCGGTTGCGCTGGTAAAATTCCAGGAAGGAAAGCCATTTTTTGTAAACTGCTATCCGCGAGTGGTGACACAGGATGGAAGCAGGGAGGCACAGCTGCTTGTAGATGAGATGATGGAAGCCTGTGACTGCGAATGGAGAGGGCTGGGTGTTATTCCGAAATCCGGCATGAAATTAAGACAGGAGTGGCAGGAGTTCGATGCACGTCTCAAATATCAGATGCCGAAAATTGAAGGAAAACCAAATCCGGCCTGCCGCTGTGGCGATGTACTTCAGGGGAAATGCAAACCATCCGATTGTAAAGTATTCGGAAAAGGCTGTACACCGCAGCATCCGATCGGCGCCTGCATGGTGTCCGGTGAGGGAGCCTGCTCTGCATATTATCAGTATTCATAAGAAAGAAGGAAAAAACATCATGGAAAATAAAACAGTAACGATGGCACATGGTGCCGGTGGAAAGCAGACATCCGAATTGATTGATCAGGTGTTTAAGGCACATTTTGTAAACAATGATCTGACGGCAGATGATGCAGCGGTATTAGTTCCGCCGGCAGGAAGAATGGCAGTATCTACAGATGGGTTTATTGTATCTCCGGCATTTTTTCCGGGGGGAAATATCGGCAAACTGTCTATCTGCGGAACGGTAAATGATCTTGCCTGTATGGGTGCAAAACCGCTTTATCTTACCTGCGCTTTTGTAATTGAAGAGGGATTTCCAATGGAAAAACTCGAAGAAATCGCAGCTGCCATGGAAAAAACAGCAAAAGAGGCCGGAGTACATATTGTATCGGGAGATACAAAGGTTGCCGGAAAAGGACAGGTGGATGGAATTTTTATCACCACGACCGGAATGGGGGAGATCGAAGAAGGAGTGACCGTCGGCGGAGAACTGGCAAAGCCCGGAGATGCAATCATCGTAACCGGTGATATCGGACGGCACGGATGTACGATCCTGTTAGAGCGGGAAGATTTTGGCATCGATGCGGATGTGACCAGTGACTGTGCACCTTTGTGGAAGACCGTAAAGGCAGTCATGGATACCACACACAACCTGCATGTGATACGTGATGCGACCAGAGGCGGCGTCGGAACAGTCCTGTATGAGATCGCAGGTCAGAGCAGCGTAGGCATCCGTTTAAATGCAGAGGCTGTTCCGGTACGGCCGGAAGTAAAAGGAGTCTGCGGGATGCTTGGACTTGAGCCTTTATATCTGGCATGCGAAGGAAGACTTGTCATCATGGCACCAAAGGAAGAGGCAGAGGGCATTGTAGAAACATTGAAAAAATGTCCATATTCCGCAGATGCAGCTATTATTGGTGAAGTGATCGCAGAGGAACCGGGAAGAGTTATAATGGAGACGGAAATCGGCACACAGGCACTGCTTCCACAGCCGGGGGGAGAGCTTTTACCAAGAATCTGTTAACAGGAGGAGTCAGGGCATGGAAACCAGAGTGGCAGTTATTTCAATTATTGTAGAACAGGAGGATGCCATTGAAGAATTAAATATCCTTCTTCATGAAGCACGTCAGTACATTGTAGGCAGAATGGGCATACCATACCGCGCAAAAGGAATCAGCATCATAAGCATTGTCATTGATGCACCACAGGACACGATCAGTGCACTTTCTGGAAAAATCGGACATTTAAAAGGTGTATTCGCAAAGACTGCATATTCGAATGTCATTACTCCGGCAGAAGGGGGAACACAGGATTGATCAGGATAGCAGTATATGGAAAAGGCGGAATCGGAAAATCCACTACCGTTTCAAATGTAGCGGCTGCATTGGCAGAAATGGGGCTTAAGGTGATGCAGATCGGATGCGATCCGAAAGCAGATTCTACCATATTGCTCCGTCATGGAAAGGCTGTGCCGGCCGTGCTCGACTTATATAATGAGAAAAAGCAGGCGTTGCAGCTGGAGGATATGATACGCATTGGGTATAATGGTGTTATCTGTGTGGAGGCCGGTGGACCGACACCGGGACTTGGCTGTGCCGGCCGTGGTATCATCACGGCACTGGAAAAGTTAAAAGAGCTTGGCGCATATGATGTATACAAACCGGATGTGGTTTTATATGATGTACTCGGAGATGTGGTATGCGGTGGATTTTCCATGCCGATGCGGGGCGGTTATGCGGACAAAATATTTATTATTACCTCCGGGGAAAACATGGCAATTCATGCAGCTGCAAATATTGCCATGGCAGTGGAAAATTTTAAAAACCGTGGATATGCCGGGCTTGGCGGACTCATTTTAAATCGCAGGGATGTCCCGCGGGAAGAGGAAAAAGTGGCAGAACTGGCAGACGATTTTCACACAGCTGTTATTGGTACACTATCACACAGCGGGCAGGTGGCACTGGCAGAGGAGCAGAAAAAAACATTGATGGAGTGTTATCCAACAGGTGAAATGGCAGACGAATACCGTGCGCTTGCCATGCAGATGTATCGCATATGCGGTGGCATTCTGGAAGCGAAAAGCGATAAGGTAAGGTCTGGATATATACAGGAGGAAGCGTAATGTTACGTCGTGTGGGGGAAACCGTTGATTCGAAAGATGCTGTGGTAAAAATAAAAGATGCCTCATTTCCAACACCATTTGTTTCGGCACTGGAGTATAATTCGCCGGTGCATGGCAACTGGAATATTGTGCATACGGGAATGCAGGTTCCGGAATCTATCCAGATCTATGTCTGTGCGGATAACTGTATGCGTGGTGTTGTACTGACTGCGGCAGAAATGAATGCAGCAGACCGTTTTTCTTTTGTTCTTGTGGAGGAGCAGAATCTGCTAAGCGGCAATTTGGAGGATATTACCATCGAGGGTGTGACGGATGTGTTGAATAAACGGAAGGACCATCCTGAGGCGGTTCTGCTTTTTACCGTTTGTCTGCATCATTTTGTGGGAAGTAATCTGAACTATATTTACAGGGAACTGGAGCATCGTTTTCCTGACATCTGCTTTATCCGCTGTTATATGGACCCGATTATGCAAAAACATGGACTGACACCGGACCAGAAGCTGCGGAAAGCAATGTATGATCCTCTTTTGGGCTGTGAGCCGGACGCTAAAACAGTATCTGTCTTTGGCAGTGATTTTGTTCTGGATGAGAACAGTGATATTAAGCGTCTGTTAAAACGATATGGTTATAAGGTGCTGGAACTGCCCGGATGTAAAACCTGGCAGGAACTGTTGGATATGAGCAGGGGATGCCTGTTTATCGACTGCTATCCGGCTGGAAAATACGGGATGGAGGCACAGGCAGGCCGCCTGGGACGAAAATCTCTGTATCTGCCCGGCAGTTTTGACTATGATGAGATCAGAAAGCAGTTAAAGCAGCTGACCGATGCACTCGGACTGCCGGAACTGACAGAAGATGAGCTGGCCCGCGAGCAGGAGTCCTGTGAGGAGGCTCTAGCAAAAGCAAAAAATCTGATCGGGGATATGCAGGTCACTCTGGATTATCTGTATCATCCAAGACCACTTGGACTGGCAAAACTGCTTCTGACACATGGCTTTTGTGTGAAAGCTGTTTATCTGGACAGTATCAGTCCGGAAGAAAAAGCAGATTTTTTCTGGCTGCAGGAGCATGCACCGGAACTTGAGCTGATCGCAACGATTCAGGTGAAGATGCGTGTACTGCCAAGAGGTGCAAGCGGGGAAGTGCTGGCAATCGGACAGAAAGCGGCCTATTTTGGCCGAAGCCGTCACTTTGTCAATCTGGTACAGGGAGAAGGTCTGTATGGATTTGACGGTATTCGAAGAACCGCAGAGCTGATGATGGATGCATATCTCAATGAAAAGGATACAGAAAAACTTGTTGTACAAAAAGGATGGGGGTGTGAGTGCTGTCTATGAGACAATCTTATCGAATGATACCGGTTTATACGGCCGATGTGTCAGGGGTATGTTCTGCACTGTATGAACTTGGCGGAATGACAGTTATGCATGATCCTTCCGGATGCAACTCTACTTACAATACGCATGATGAAATCCGCTGGTACGATCAGGACAGTCTTATTTTTATCTCGGGACTTACAGAAATTGACGCGATCATGGGAAATGACAGAAAATTTATTGATGATATCGAGTATGCAGCCCGTGAGCTGCATCCCAAATTTATCGCGCTGGCAGGTTCGCCTATTCCATTTATGAATGGTACGGATTTTCCTGCAATTGCGCGTGTGATTGAGACAGAAACCGGAATTCCGGCATTTTCCGTGCCGACGAACGGGATGAATGATTATGTGTATGGAGCGGGCATTGCACTCGAAGAAATCGCAAAGCGGTTTGTCAGAGAACCGGACAGGCAGGAGAATAGAGATCCCTCTTCGCGCACGGTAAATCTGTTAGGTGTGACACCACTTGATTTCGGACCACAGAAAAATGCAGAAACCTTAAAAGAAAATCTGCAGAAATACGGATGGCAGGTTATGTCTGTGTGGGCGATGGGCGATGATTTGAAAACGTTGCAAAGATCAGCGGAGGCAGACGTTAATCTGGTTGTCTCGGCAGTAGGACTCCGTGTGGCAAAGATACTCTGGGAGAAGTACAAAATACCATATGTGATCGGAACACCAAACGAGTGGCTGGCAGAAGATATTTCAAATGCACTGGAGCGTGCAGCCACACGGCAGGCAGAGCCGGCGGTTGTATATTTGCAGAACCGCATGCAGCAGGAGGCAGATATCACGCTGGTCGGAGAACCTGTCACTATGGGATCATTAGCAGCAGGGATTGAAAAAAGATATGGTCGTGCCGCCCGCGTACTGTGTCCGTTAAAGGAATGTGCGGATTTGCTCGGTGAAAAAGATAAAATGGTGCTTGGAGAGGAAGCAATGGAAGAGGCACTTAAAAGTGCGGGGATCATTGTGGCAGATCCTCTGTATCGTCCGATCTGTCCGGGGGACAGTATTTTTTATGAATTACCGCATGTGGCATTTTCGGGGAGAATATATTTTTGAGAATACTATTGTCAGGATGCAAATTGCAATCTGCGATGATGAAAAATCTATAGGCTTGATATTAGAAGAAAAATAAAGAAATTATTACCGGATGCAGTGATAGAAACATATTTATCGGGTGATGAACTGATTGCAAGTGGTTGTAAGCCGGATATGCTCTTTTTGGATATCCAGATGCCGGGAAAGAATGGGATGGAAACGGCAAGGATTCTGCGTCAGAAGGATGACGAAGTGGATGTTGCTGCATAAACCAGTTGACAGATTCCTTTCGGAAGTATAATATAAAGACAAATTTCATAGGATATAAAAAACAAAGGGCGATGTTGTTCAGACACTGCCCTTTTTTATTTGAAAACAGGAGGGATGAGGTTATGGAAAAGTTAAATGATGTGATTACAGCAATTGACGATTTTGTCTGGGGACCGGTCATGCTGATTCTGCTTGTGGGGACCGGAATTTTCCTTACGATCCGCACGCGGTTTCTGACATGGAGAAATCTCGGTTATGCACTCAAAAGTACGTTAAGCAAAGAGGCGCGGACGAAAAGCCATGGCGAGGGCGATGTGTCTCCGTTTTCGGCACTGACCACAGCACTTGCCGCCACAATCGGAACGGGCAACATTGTGGGGGTTGCGACGGCGATGGTTTCCGGTGGTCCGGGAGCTTTGGTCTGGATGTGGATCTCTGCTGCATTTGGTCTGACGTCGAAGTTCAGTGAATGTATGCTGGCGATCAAATACCGTGAGATCAATGCCAAAGGGGAGATGAGCGGCGGCCCGATGTACACGATGAAAAAGGCACTGAAGAATAAAAGATTTGGAGCGGTTCTTGCGTGGTTATTTGCACTCTTTGCTGTGATTGCTTCGTTTGGAATCGGCAATATGACACAGGGAAATTCGATTTCCGGTGCATTACATACGACATTTCATGTGCCGACCCATCTGACCGGAATTGTGATTACGGTGCTTGCCCTGCTGATCATTGTCGGCGGTATCAAATCCATTTCAAAGGTTTCTTCGGTGGTCGTTCCGTTGATGGCGATTTTTTATGTGATCTGTGGCGTTATTGTCATTATCGGAAATATTTCGAATCTGCCGGCAGGCATTTTGATGATTTTTCAGATGGCATTTTCGGTAAAAGCGGTAGGCGGCGGTCTGTGCGGAACGATTGTCGCTTCCATGATGAATGCAATGCGTTATGGTGTGGCCAGAGGTGTATTTTCCAACGAAGCCGGTATGGGATCTGCGGCAATTACGGCAGCGGCTGCAACGACGGATAACCCGGTGCGTCAGGGATATATCAATATGACGGGAACCTTCTGGGATACGATTGTTGTCTGTACGATTACGGGACTTGCGATTGCCTCTTCCGGTGTCCTTGGCATGACCGATGCTGCCGGGAATATGCTGACCGGTTCGGATGTTACAATTGCAGCATTTGAGACGGTTCTGGGATCAGCCGGGGGCTGGCTTGTGACAATCGGGATTACATTGTTTGCGTTTTCTACAATACTCGGCTGGGAGTATCACGGGGAAAAAGCATTTGAATATCTGCTGGGAACGCACCGGTTTAATATGGTATACCGCCTTGTTTTTTCCTTTGTTGTGTATTTCGGATGTACACAGACACTGAATCTGGTATGGAGTTTCTCGGATATTGCCAATGCGCTGATGGCAATCCCGAATCTGATCTGTATGCTCCTGCTCAGTGGTGAAATTGCAAAGGATATTCGGGAGTTTCAGAAAGAAATTCATAAATATAATTAAAAAATGTAAGGTTATTCTTTGCTATCAGCCCGAAGCGTAGTATAATGTAGTTATCTGAATTTTATAGACATGGAGGTTAGGAAATTATGCAGATGGAACAGCTACGCAAAGATATGATGGCAGCGATGAAAGCGCGCGACAAGGAACGGAAGGATGCAATTTCGTCTCTGGTTTCGGCAGTGAAGAAAAATGCCATTGATGCCGGATGCAGAGATGACATTCCGGAGGATATGGTCAATGCCACAATCATGAAGGAATTAAAGACCGTTCAGGAACAGATCGATTCCTGCCCGGCAGACCGTACCGATTTGCTGGAGGAGTACAGAAAACGTTATGACATTATGAAAGAATATGCACCGAAGATGCTTTCGAAAGAGGAAGTGACTGCGATTGTTAAGGAAAAGTTTGCAGATGTGATTGCAACGAAGAACAAGGGACAGATCATGAAGACGATTATGCCGGAGCTGAAAGGAAAGGCAGACGGAAAGGTGATCAATGAAGTTGTTACAGAGATGTGCAACGCATAAAGGAGAAGAAACATGAGATTGTATATGCCGACGAAGGTATTTTTTGGCAGCGGTTGTGTTTCGGAAAACGGTGCAGAGTTAAAAGCATTAGGAAGCAGAGCCATGATTGTGACGGGAAAACATTCCAGCCGCATCAATGGTTCGCTTGCAGCAGTTGAACAGGCATTGCAGGCAAACGGGCAGACCTATGTGATTTTTGATGAGATCGAAGAGAATCCTTCTGTGGAGACCGTGGCTGTGGCAGCGGGCATTGCGGTAAAAGAACAGGTGGATTTCTTTGTGGCTGTGGGAGGCGGTTCTCCGATGGATGCGTCCAAGGCGATTTCGCTTCTGGCAGCGAATCCATCGGCAATCGATCATGCAGAGGGGCGTCTTTATCATCCGGAGCCGATGCAGGGCTATCCGGTTGCAGCAGTCCCGACCACATCCGGTACGGGATCGGAAGTGACGCCTTATGCGATTCTGACACGGCACGACTTACATACCAAGCAGTCAATCGCACACAAATGGTTTGCGGATCTGGCATTTGTGGATGCCGGATATTTAAAGACTTCTTCTTATGAGAATATGGTCAGCACCTGTGTGGATGCGCTGGCACATCTGATTGAGTCATATCTGAATACAAATGCGAATGCATATAACCGGATATATTCAGCGGAAGGTCTTCGGATCTGGGGCAGTGCAAAGGAATACCTGCTTTCTTCCGAGATTAAGATTCCGGATGAAGGATACGAAACATTCATGCATGCATCGGTTGTGGCAGGTATGGCGATTGCACATACCGGTACCAGTATTCCGCACGGATTAAGTTATCCGGTTACATATGAGCTTGGCATTCCGCATGGAAAGGCAGTCGGATTTTTCCTGCCGGGATTTTTGCGTTTTTACAATAATCAGAAGCGGGTGGCAGAGGTGCTTGAGCTGCTTGGGTTTGAGAACCGGGCTGAATTTATCGCCTATCTGGACAAGCTGCTGGGCAAACCACAGATCCCGGAGGAACTGTGGGAGGAGGATGTGCAGAAACTGTTGCAGAATCCTGCCAAGTTAAAGAACTATCCGTTTGAGATGACGGAAGAAATTCTGAAAAAATATCTAAACAAATGAGAACCCGTTTGAGGAGGAAACTTATATGATACAAAAGTTGATTGAAAAGTTAAATAAGAAGAGATTAAAAGAACGAATTTCTTCTGCAATTGTGATGGTGGCCCTGATTGTCAGCATTTCCGGTGTTGTGGGAGCCGTTTCCGGAATTTATTGTCAGCAACCGCTATAATTATGCATTGAAAAATTACGGTTTTTCACAGGGGGATATCGGCAAGATGATGATTACGTTTGCCGATACGAGAAGTTATCTGCGTGCTGCGATCGGATATCAGGATGAAAACCTTGTGAACAGCTGCACAGAAAATTATGAGAAGAAGAAGGAATCCTGTCAGCAGTATACCAAAGAGGTAAAAAATACGGTTTCATCTGCGGATGAGGAGAAAATTTATAATAGTATCACAGAAAAACTGAACGATTATTTTGACACCTGTGATGCTGTACTGGAAAAAGGAAAGAATACACAGGATATTGATGCGCGCCATGAAGCACAGCAGATGGCACAGGATCAGGTGGCACCGATCTATGAGGAGATTTATCAGGATATGGTGAAACTGATGGATGCAAATACCGAGCATGGAGATAAGTTAGAGAAAATTCTTACAATGGTAGAATTGATCACACTTATTGCAATTATTGCGGTTATTGCACTTGCAATTTTTGCAGCCCGCCGGATCGGCAGAGTGCTTGCACAGAATATTGTTGATCCTTTGGATCAGCTGGGTGCTCGTTTTGATACATTTGCAAAGGGGGATCTCTCCAGCGAATTCCCGGAGATGACATCAGAGGATGAAATTTCCGAGATGGTAATTGTTGCGCGCGAGATGGCAAAGAATCTGGCCGCTGTTATTCAGGATGTCAACCACCGTATGGATCTGATGGCTCACAATGATTATACCGGTGTTTCCAAAATTCCGGAGAAATATATGGGTGAGTTTGCGGCAATGAATGATGCAATCCATGTCATGAACACCGATATGAATGAGACGATGCACCGGATTGAGGAGGCTGCTTCCCAGGTATCTGCAGGTTCTACCAATCTGGCAGAGGGATCACAGACACTGGCAGAGGGATCTACCGATCAGGCAGGTGCAGTGGAAGAACTTCTGGCATCCTTTGCCAATATCACAGAAGGGGTTGAGCACACACATGAGAGTGCACAGGCTTCTTACGAATTATCTGTAAAATATGCACAGGAAGCAGATAAGACACAGAAGGAAATGAATGCAGTTACCGAAGCAATGAAGAGAATCAGCCATATGTCCAAGCAGATTGAGACAATCATCGGACAGATCGAGGAGATCGCGGAGCAGACGAACCTGCTTGCCCTGAACGCATCCATTGAGGCTGCACGTGCAGGAGAAGCCGGCAAGGGCTTTGCCGTAGTTGCATCCCAGATCGGAAAACTTGCGGATGAGAGTGCACAGTCTGCAGTCAATACCCGTGAGCTGATTATGAACTCTATTCAGGAAATCGAAAACGGCAATCAGGCAGTTGATGTGACTTCACAGACGATTATTTCTCTTGTAGAGGGAATCAATGAAGTGGCAAAGAAATCCCAGGAACTGGCACAGCTTTCCGAGACACAGGCAGAGCAGATCAAGCAGGCAGAGTCCGGTGTAAACCAGATTTCCGAGGTTGTACAGAGCAACGCGGCAATCGCAGAGGAATCTTCCGCAACCAGTCAGGAGCTTTCTGCAGAGTCTGATTCTCTGAATGATCTGGTGCAGCAGTTTAAGTTAAAATAGTGATACAAAATAAAGGCATAAGAGAGGAACAATCTGGAAAATGGATACATCGATTTTTATCGGAACATGGTGGTCACTGGTGCCGCCTCTTCTGGCAATCATACTGGCACTTGTCACTAAGGAAGTATACAGTTCCCTGTTTATTGGAGTGGCGGTCGGAGCACTGTTATATACCGGATTTCATCCGTGGAATGCATTCAATGCCCTGTTTTCGATTATGAAAGACAGCATGAATCTGAATATTCTGATTTTTGATGTGCTACTTGGAATGATTATTGTATTGATGTCAAAATCAGGAGGCTCAGCTGCTTATGGAAGATGGGCCGGCAGCAAGATCAGGTCAAAAAAGAGCGCAATGCTGGCAACCACAGGACTTGGAATGCTGATTTTTGTGGATGATTATTTCAATTGTCTGACCGTCGGATCTGTGATGCGTCCGGTAACTGACCGCTACAAAGTATCCCGCGCAAAACTGGCATATATCATTGATGCGACCGCTGCGCCGGTCTGCATCATTGCGCCGATTTCCAGCTGGGCGGCAGCCGTCAATTCGTATGTTCCGAAAGATGCCGGGATTACGGGATTTCAGCTGTTTCTGCGAACAATTCCGTACAATCTCTATGCGATTCTGACGCTTGTCATGGTATTTTTTGTGATTATTGCAGGTTTTGATTTCGGACTCATGAAAAAACATGAGGAGAATGCTGCAAAAGGAGATCTGTTTACCAGCGGCGGGGAAGAGTTTGAAAAGGTTAAGAAAGAAGATATTTCTTCCAACGGAAAAGTGATTGATCTGCTTCTTCCGGTGATTGTTCTGATTGGTTCTGCAATTGGTGCCATGATCTATACCGGATTTCTGGGTGGTGCGACCGATGTGGTCAGTGCATTTGCAGGATGTGATGCGGAGACCAGCCTGATTTTTGCAACCATGGTCACGGTCTTTGTCATGCTGTTTTTGTATCTTCCGCGAAAGGTGGTTACGTTTAAAGGATTCATGGAGAGTTTTGTGGAAGGCTTTAAGCTGATGATCCCGGCGATCGGAATACTGATATTTGCCTGGACTTTAAAGGGGATGGGAGATGCTCTGCAGATTGGTACATTTGTGGAATCCATCGTTGGAACGAGTGCTTCTGCAAGCCTGTTCCTTCCGGCTGTTTTGTTTGTTGTTGCAGTGTTCCTTGCGTTTTCTACTGGAACAAGCTGGGGAACATTTGCGATTCTTGTTCCGATTGCAATCGCCATGTTTCCGGGGGCAGATCATCTGGAAATGATGATCATTGCGGTTTCCGCAGTGCTGGCAGGTGCCGTCTGCGGAGATCATATTTCACCGATTTCGGATACAACGGTTATGTCTTCGGCCGGCGCGCAGAGTAACCATATCAACCATGTGACAACACAGATGCAGTACGCAGCGGTTGTTGCTGTGGTATGTATCATTGGCTATATCATTGCGGGTCTGGTACAGATCTGGTGGGTAGCACTGGGCATCAGCCTCATGCTCCTGCTTGCTGTTCTTACCTTTATAAAAAAGAGGTCGGGGAGCAACCGCGAAAAGACAGCAGGTATATAAGAATCAGGACAGAAGCCCAAAAACAAAGAAAGGAGCAGGCGAGGAAACCTGCTCCTTCTTAGTTACTTAAAGGAAATTGAGTAACTGAGTAGTTAATTAGATAATTGTTTAATAAAATTGAACTACATACTCATTTGCGTACGTGCATGCTATATTTAAATAACACCATTCAATACTTACATTATACCGTGTTATTCGGATTTTGCAATACCTATTTTGAAATTTTTGGAATTAATCCTTTATTTTCGCTATTCCGGAAGCGGAAGGAAGTCCGGCTTTCTGCCGGTAAAGACCGTAAAGTACCGGAAGCCTGCATGCCGCAGAATCTGAGGAAGACGGTCAAACGCATATGCAACGTGCTCCGGCGCATGGGCATCGGCTCCGAGTGTCAGAATCTCTCCCCCGAGTTCGTGATAGCGTAAAAGAACAGCTTCGGTCGGGTTTGGATGTCCCAGCCCGTATTTGAATCCTGCCGTGTTGACTTCGATCCCTTTTCCCATGGAAATGAGTTTACGCAGAATCTCATCAATGATATCGGCATAGGCCTCATATGTATAGAAACGGTTGTGGTCCGGACCGTAGCGGACAACATAATCGAGATGACCGTATACATCGAAGTCGGAATAGGTGTTCAGGTTTTTCCAGAATGGATTCGAAGTACTCGCGGTAAGCAGATTTTTTTCGGAGCGTCCTTCATAGTATTTCGGGTAATAGGGATCGATTCCGTGAACAACGTGGGAGGAACCGATGACAAAATCAAACGGATGTCCGGTCACCGCTTTGCGGTTGATTTCCGTGATGTGGGGCTGCAGACCGACTTCGATTCCGAGACGAATGGAAAGACGGTCACGGCAGGTGTCCTGAAAACTGCGGACTTCTTTTATATAGGAATCAAAATCCAGAAGAAACAGATTGGGATCATCCGGGTAATCATAATCAAAATGATCGGTAAAACAGATGCCATCCAGGTTCTGCCGTACAGCGGCCTGGATCATGTCAGGCATCAATGCGTCACTGTCTCCGCTGTGATGCGTGTGCATATGTGTATCCCAAAGCATAAGAGCCTCCTTTTTTCTGTGTGGTTGATTTTGGAAAAAGTCTTTTCGTAAGATTATACTATATTTCAGGGGAAATAGATACCTTTAGTGAAAAAATTAACAAAGACGGAGAAAAGACTTGAACTTTCGGAAATAATTGGGTAAAATAAAGGAAGCTTGGGACGCAAGTCCCATGAGACTATTTATTTACAATTCTAGGAGGAATTAAGAATGGCAGTAAGAGTAGCAATCAACGGATTCGGCCGTATCGGTCGTCTTGCTTTCAGACAGATGTTCGGTGCAGAAGGATACGAAGTAGTAGCAATCAACGACTTAACAAGCCCAAAAATGTTAGCACACTTATTAAAGTATGATAGCTCACAGGGTAAGTACGAGCATGCAGATGAAGTTTCTGCAAGCGATGATTCTATCACAGTTTGTGGTAAGGAAATCAAGATCTACGCTTTCCCAGATGCAAACAATTGCCCATGGGGAGAGTTAAAGGTTGACGTTGTATTAGAGTGCTCTGGATTCTATACAAGCAAGGAGAAGGCTCAGGCTCATATCAATGCCGGAGCTCGTAAGGTAGTTATCTCTGCACCAGCAGGAAACGACCTTCCTACAATCGTTTACAATACAAACCACGAGACATTAAAGGCTTCTGACACAATCATTTCTGCAGCTTCTTGTACAACAAACTGCTTAGCTCCAATGGCAGATGCTCTTAACAAGTTTGCTCCAATCCAGTCTGGTATCATGGTAACAATCCATGCTTACACTGGTGATCAGATGACTCTTGATGGACCACAGCGTAAGGGTGATTTAAGAAGATCCCGTGCAGCTGCAGTTAATATCGTTCCAAACAGCACAGGTGCTGCAAAGGCTATCGGTCTTGTAATCCCAGAGCTGAACGGAAAGTTAATCGGATCTGCACAGCGTGTACCAACCCCTACAGGATCTACTACAATTCTTACAGCAGTTGTTAAGAAGGCTGGCGTTACTAAGGAAGACATCAACGCAGCTATGAAGGCAGCAGCTAATGAGTCCTTCGGATACAATGAGGACGAGATCGTATCTTCTGATATCGTTGGTATGAGATTCGGTTCTTTATTCGATGCTACTCAGACAATGGTTAACCCAATCGGTGATGATCTGTATGAGGTTCAGGTTGTTTCTTGGTATGATAACGAGAACAGCTACACATCTCAGATGGTTCGTACAATCAAGTACTTCTCTGAGTTAGCATAATCTATCTTAGTTTATGTGAAAGGGTCCGGCCTGTAGGGCCGGACCTTTTTTCATTATGACAAAATAAGAAGAAAAGGAAAGGGTTCCGCTGTTTTATGCAGCTGCGGAGTATGAAACAACCGGCTGGAAAGTCATTTCCTTTTCTTCGGGTTTAAAATTGCCGAAAAGGCAGAACGGAGAATAAAAACATGGCATTAAATAAGAAAACAGTTGATGATATCAACGCAAAGGGCAAGAGAGTCCTTGTAAGATGTGACTTCAATGTACCACTGAAAGCTGGCGAGATCACAGATGATACCCGTATCAAAGCTGCTCTTCCTACAATTAAGAAGTTATTAAACGATGGTGGAAAGGTAATCCTTTGCTCCCATCTTGGAAAAGTAAAGAACGGACCAAACGAAGGAGAGTCCCTTGCACCGGTTGCCAAGAGACTTGAGGAGCTTCTCGGACAGAAAGTAAACTTCGTATCTGATTACAACGTAACAGGCGAGGCAGCTACAAAGGCTGTTGAGGAAATGAAAGAGGGAGAAGTTGTATTACTTCAGAATACCCGTTTTCGTGGCGCTGAGGAGACAAAGAACGGTGAGCAGTTCTCTAAGGAACTTGCCGATCTTGCAGACATCTATGTATGTGATGCATTCGGTTCCTCCCACAGAGCACACGCTTCTGTAGCCGGTGTTACAAAGTTCATCACTGCAAAGGGTGGACAGAATGTTGTTGGTTACCTGATGGAGAAGGAGATCGCCTTCTTAGGAAATGCTGTTGAGAATCCGGTACGTCCATTCGTAGCAATCCTCGGTGGTGCTAAGGTAGCAGACAAACTCAACGTTATCAACAACCTGCTTGAGAAGTGTGATACCCTTATCATCGGTGGTGGTATGGCTTACACATTCATCAAGGCTCAGGGATATGAGATCGGACTTTCTCTCTGCGATGATGAGAAGCTTGATTACTGTAAGGAAATGATGGCTAAGGCTGAGAAGATGGGCAAGAAGATCCTTCTTCCTGTAGATGCTGTTACCATCAAGGATTTCCCGGATCCAATCGACGGACCTGTAGAGACAGAAGTATGTGATATCACAGCTATGCCGGCAGACCGTGAGGGATGCGATATCGGACCTAAGTCCGCAGAGATGTTTGCAGATGCTGTTAAGACAGCTAAGACTGTTGTATGGAACGGACCGATGGGTGTATTCGAGAACCCGACACTTGCAGCTGGTACACTTGCAGTAGCTAAGGCTCTTGCAGAGACCGATGCAACAACAATCATCGGTGGTGGAGATTCCGCTGCAGCTGTTAACCAGATGGGTTATGCTGATAAGATGAGCCATATTTCTACCGGTGGTGGAGCTTCCCTTGAATTCTTAGAGGGTAAGGAACTGCCAGGCGTAGTAGCAGCAGACGATAAATAAAAGACAGTTGAATTATTTACAGATTAGGAGAAATAAAAATCATGGCAAGAAAGAAAATCGTAGCCGGCAACTGGAAAATGAACATGACTCCAAGCCAGGCTGTAAAGTTAGTAGAAGAGTTAAAGCCATTAGTAGTATCTGACAGCGTAGATGTTGTTTACTGTGTACCTGCAATCGATATCGTACCGGTTGTAGAGGCTGTGAAAGGAACCAACGTACAGGTTGGTGCCGAGAACATGTACTTCGAAGAGAAGGGTGCATACACAGGTGAGATCTCCGCAGAGATGCTGGTAGACGCTGGTGTTAAGTACGTTGTAATCGGACATTCCGAGAGACGTGACTACTTCAAAGAGGATGATGTTCTCTTAAATAAGAAGGTTAAGAAGGCCATCGAGGCAGGACTTACTCCAATCCTTTGCTGTGGAGAGACTTTAGAGCAGAGAGAGATGGGTGTAACACTTGACTGGATCAGACTTCAGATCAAATCTGATCTTGCAGGCGTTGCAGCAGCAGACGTTGCAAACATGGTAATCGCTTATGAGCCAATCTGGGCAATCGGAACAGGCAAGACTGCTACATCCGATCAGGCACAGGAAGTCTGTGGCGCAATCCGTGCATGTGTAGCTGAAATCTATGATCAGGCTACTGCTGATTCTGTTCGTATCCAGTACGGCGGATCTGTAAATGCAGGAAATGCAGCAGAGCTGTTCGCAAAGCCGGACATCGATGGTGGTCTGGTTGGCGGAGCATCCCTGAAAGCTGATTTCGGTAAGATTGTAAACTACTAGAATCTGATATTGTATGGTTATAGGGCTATTCATCTGAATTTCAGGTGAATAGCCTTTGAAATTTTACACATGAAGAAAAAATGTCTGGAATGTGTCGTTCTCTTGTTGTTTATTTTTGCTTTGACACATGGCATCATCCAAAATACACAGCCGCTGAAAGAGACTAAGGAAGTACAAACTGAATATGAGGAAAAAACCTCCCAGGTCACGGAGAAATCACAGGAAACCGAGCCGGAAGTACAGGATCTGGAAAACCAGATTTTAAGGACTGCCTCCGGAAAGTTTTTTCAGAAATATCCGGTGGATGAAGCCTTTATGGGATGGATTGAAACGAAGTATGGGAGCGGTGTGCTGCAGAGTCTGTATACACAGCTGGAAAACGGAAATCAGGACCCGGATCTGTGGTATCGGTTTACCGGAAACAGTATGCATGTTCTGTGGCTTATGTATTGCAGGCAGCAACAGTATATGTCGTATTCGTATGAGGATGTGATCTGGAAAGAAGCATCCGATCCGGCATGCATCCGTCTGGATTTTGTCGGGGATATCTGTCTGGATGAGAATTGGTGTACGGGGAAGACGGCAAAGAATCACATGGCGGATTATTTTTCCGATGAAGTAAAAAAGGAACTGATTTCGGCAGATTTTACGATGGCAAACAATGAGTTTGCTTATACAACACGGGGACAGCGGCAGGTTGGCAAAGCATACTGTTTTCGGGCAGATCCCAAAGATGCCGGATTCCTGCGCACACTGGGAATAGATATGGTCTCTGTGGCAAATAATCATGTGTTTGATTATGGTGAGCAGGGATTTTTAGATACGCTGGATGCATTGCATGCTGCGGAAATTCCGTACAGTGGTGGTGGCAGAAATCTGACAGAGGCAAGCGCTGTGCGTTATGTGGTCACAGGTGGACGAAAGATTGCGATTGTATCTGCAACGGAAATCGAAAGGTTTTATCATTTTACACAGAAAGCCCAGAAGGAGAAACCGGGAGTATTAAAGACCCAGCAGGAAGAGGTATGGAAGAAAGAACTGAAGCGTGCGAAGAAGAACAGTGATTATGTGATCGCGTATGTTCACTGGGGAACAGAAGGAAAGATCCATTATGGGCAGGATCAGACAGAGATTGCAGACCTTTGTGTAAAAGCTGGTGCAGACGCCGTGATTGGTGGACATCCGCACCGTCTGCAGGGCGTTGAGTTTATAAAAAATGTGCCGGTGGCATACAGCGTGGGAAATTTCTGGTTTTCTACCGGAAAACTTTACACAACGATTGCACAGATTCAGATTGATGATTCCGGCAGTCTGAAATTGCGGATGATTCCGTGCATACAGGATTCGCTTACGACTTCGATTCTGACAGAAAAAAAAACCAGATCAAAGCATTTTATCATTATCTGGCAGATATCTCCAATCATGTGGGAATTGATGAGGACGGATTCTTTTATCCGTATAAAAATGTCGAAAAACCGGGAGTTTCGCCTTATGCCTATACGTCCGGAAGGCGTTATGGACAGTATTTTGATGATGTGGATCTGGATTTAAAATCGATAGATATCGTGGGAAATTTGCAGTGAACACTTGCAATCCCGTTCAAATTATGTAATATAATAAGTGTTTGTGTAACAATAATGAGTAACAATAGTATAGGATTGTTACAATGGAAAGAGAGGATGAATTATGAGCAAAAAACCTGTTGTTTAATGGTTCTTGACGGTTATGGTCTGAATGACCGTACAGAGGGAAATGCCATTGCGCTGGCAAATACCCCGGTGATGGATAAATTAATGAAGGAATGTCCTTTTGTAAAAGGACAGGCTTCCGGTCTGGCAGTAGGACTTCCGGACGGACAGATGGGTAACTCTGAGGTTGGACATATGAATATCGGTGCCGGCCGCATTATTTACCAGGATCTGACCAGAATTACTAAGGCAATCGAAGACGGTGACTTTTTCGAGAATAAGGCACTGCTTGCAGCCATGGATAATTGTAAGAAAAATGATTCGGACCTGCATCTGTGGGGACTTCTTTCCGATGGTGGTGTGCACAGTCATATTACACATCTTTACGGACTGCTTGAGATGGCAAAGAAGCAGGGACTGGGCAAGGTATATGTTCATGCATTCTTAGACGGACGTGATACACCTCCTGCATCCGGAAAAGAATTTATCGAAGAACTGGAAAAGAAGATGAAAGAGATCGGTGTTGGAAAGATCGCTTCTTTATCCGGACGTTACTATGCAATGGATCGTGATAATAACTGGGATCGTGTACAGAAAGCCTATGATTCCCTGACAAAGGGTGAGGGCGTACAGGCAGAAGATGCGGTTAAGGCAATGGAAGATTCCTATGCAAAGGATGTAACAGACGAGTTCGTACTTCCTACCGTAATTACAGAGAATGGAAAACCGGTCTCTGTTGTAAAAGAGAATGATTCCGTGATCTTCTTTAACTTCCGTCCGGACCGTGCCCGTGAAATGACACGTGCATTCTGTGATGACAAGTTTACCGGATTTGACCGTCCGTTCATTAAGACAACATTTGTCTGCTTTAAGGACTATGATGAGACGATCCCGAACAAGCTGATCGCATTTGAAAAAGAGCATATTGTAAATACATTCGGTGAGTACCTGGCAAAGTGCGGAAAGACACAGCTTCGTCTGGCCGAGACAGAGAAGTATGCACATGTTACATTCTTCTTTAATGGCGGAGTGGAAGAGCCAAACGTTGATGAGGCACGTCTGCTGGTAAATTCCCCGAAGGATGTTGCAACATATGATCTGAAGCCGGAAATGAGTGCTCCGGAGGTTGGTATGGATCTTGTTGAGGCTATTAAGTCAGACAAGTATGATGTGATCGTTATCAACTTTGCAAACCCGGATATGGTCGGACATACAGGTGTGATTCCGGCAGCCATCAAGGCAGTCGAGCGTGTGGACGGACTGGTAGGAGATGCAGTCCAGGCGGTGAAGGATATGGATGGTGTTCTGTTTATCTGTGCAGATCACGGAAATGCAGAGAAAATGATTGACTACGAAACAGGTGAGCCACATACTGCCCATACAACCAATCCGGTACCGTTTATTCTCGTAAATGCGGATCCGAAGTATACACTGCGTGAGGGCGGATGCCTGGCAGATATTGCCCCGACCCTGCTTCAGATTATGGGATTAGAGCAGCCGAAAGAGATGACCGGAAAGAGTTTGTTAATCGAAAAATAAAAGAATAAGGAGAGCGAAAATGAAGGAATTTAAACCATTCAAAGAAGGAAAAGTAAGAGAAGTCTATGATAACGGAGACAGCCTGATCATTGTAGCTACTGACCGTATTTCCGCATTTGACAACATTTTAAAGAACAGGATTACGGACAAGGGCGCAATTCTGACCCAGATGTCAAAGTTCTGGTTTGATTTTACAAAGGATGTTGTTCCGAATCATATGATTTCTGTAGATGTCAGGGATATGCCGGAATTTTTCCAACAGGAGCGTTTTGACGGAAACAGCATGATGTGCAAGAAGCTTGAGATGCTTCCAATCGAGTGTATCGTTCGTGGCTATATCACAGGAAGCGGCTGGGCAAGCTACAAAGAAAACGGCACAGTGTGCGGCATTAAGCTTCCAGAAGGATTGGTAGAGTCTGATAAGCTTCCGGAGCCGATTTATACACCGAGTACCAAGGCAGATCTGGGCGATCATGATGAGAATATTTCCTTCGAGCAGTCTGTAGATGTGTTGGAGAAAATTTATCCTGGAAAAGGACTTGATTACGCAACACAGATCAAGGATTGCACCATCGCTCTCTACAAGAAATGTGCAGAGTATGCACTTTCCAAAGGAATTATCATTGCAGATACCAAATTTGAGTTCGGTCTGGACGAGAACGGTAAAGTCGTTCTCGGTGATGAGATGCTTACACCGGACAGCTCCAGATTCTGGCCACTGGAAGGGTACAAGCCGGGACAGGGACAGCCTTCTTTCGACAAGCAGTATGTCAGAGACTGGCTCAAGGCAAATCCGGACAATGATTTCCTTCTTCCGGAAGAAGTTGTTACAAAGACCGTTGATAAGTACAAAGAAGCATATGAGCTTCTGACAGGTAAGCCTTTTACAAGATAGATATAGGAGATCACAATGATTCAGAATAACAGTTATGATGCGGATACACTTCATGAGGAGTGTGGCGTCTTCGGAATGTATGATTTTGACGGTGCAGATGTAGCATCGACAATATATTATGGACTGTTTGCCCTGCAGCACCGTGGCCAGGAGAGCTGCGGTATTGCAGTCAGCGATACCAGCGGTCCTAAGGGCAAGGTTCTTTCCTACAAGGGAATGGGACTTGTAAATGAAGTGTTCGCACCGGAAAATCTTGAGCAGATGAAGGGGGACATCGGAGTCGGACATGTACGTTACTCAACGGCCGGTTCTTCTACCCGCGAAAATGCCCAGCCACTCGTGTTAAATTATGTCAAAGGTACATTGGCACTTGCCCACAACGGCAATCTGATCAATGCACCACAGCTTCGCAAGGAGCTGGAATATACGGGAGCAATTTTCCAGACCACCATTGATTCTGAGGTGATTGCCTACTATATCGCAAGGGAGCGGTTGAATTCCCAGTCAGCAGAAGAAGCTGTGCGCCGTGCGTGCCAGCGTCTTAAGGGAGCTTACGCACTGGTTGTGGCAAGTCCGCGTAAATTGATCGGGGCGCGTGACCCATACGGCTTTAAGCCGCTTTGTATCGGAAAGCGTGACAATTCTTATATTATCACATCGGAAACCTGTGCACTTGACACCATTGGTGCAGCATTTGTGCGTGATGTGCTGCCGGGAGAAGTTGTGACCATTTCTCCGGAAAAAGGTATTGAGTCCGATATGACCATGGCACTTCCGAAAGAAAAGGAAGCACGCTGTATTTTTGAGTACATCTATTTTGCAAGACCGGACAGTCATATTGACGGGGTGAGTGTATATGCAAGCCGGATCAAGGCCGGAAAGTTTCTGGCACAGGATTCGCCGGTAGAGGCAGATCTGGTGACAGGTGTGCCGGAGTCCGGAAATGCTGCAGCACTTGGCTATTCTCTGGCATCCGGGATTCCGTATGGTACAGCCTTTGTCAAGAACGGCTATGTGGGACGTACGTTTATCAAGCCAAAGCAGAGCAGCAGGGAATCCAGCGTACAGGTGAAGCTGAATGTGCTGCGTGAGGCAGTGGCAGGGAAACGTGTCATTATGATCGATGATTCGATTGTAAGAGGTACGACATCGGATCGTATTGTGCGCATGTTAAGGGATGCAGGAGCAACCGAGGTGCATGTACGCATCAGTTCCCCACCATTTTTATGGCCTTGTTATTTCGGAACCGATATTCCGGCGCGTGAGCAGTTGATTGCCTACAACCGCACGATTGAAGAGATCCGCCAGATTATCGGAGCAGATTCCCTTGGTTATCTCGGAATCGACCGTCTGAAAGAAATGACGGAAGGACTTCCGATCTGTACTGGCTGTTTTACGGGCAAATACCCGATGGAACCGCCGAAACAGGACATTCGCGGAGAGTATTATGACAAAGAGATTGATCTTGAGCGCAAGATGAGCCGATAAGTTGTTACCAATGTAATCAAATAAAAGGAGAAGAACATGAGCACAGACAGATATACAAGCCCTCTTTCCGAGCGTTATGCCAGCAAGGAAATGCAGTACATTTTTTCCCAGGATATGAAATTTTCCACATGGAGAAAACTCTGGATCGCACTGGCTGAGACAGAGATGGAACTTGGACTTTCCGAGAATGGAAAGCCGGTCATCACACAGGATATGATTGATGAGATGAAAGAACATGTCAATGATATTAATTATGACGTAGCAGTCGCACGTGAGAAACTGGTGCGTCATGATGTCATGAGCCATGTGTATGCTTATGGACAGCAGTGCCCGAAGGCAGCTGGTATCATTCATCTGGGGGCTACTTCCTGCTATGTTGGAGATAATACAGACATCATTATTATGAATGAGGCATTAAAGCTCGTACATAAAAAACTGGTCAGCGTGATTGCTGAACTGTCTAATTTTGCAGAAAAATATAAGGATCAGCCGACCCTTGCATTTACGCATTTTCAGCCGGCACAGCCGACAACAGTCGGAAAGCGGGCAACACTCTGGACACAGGAGTTTCTGATGGATCTGGAGGATCTGGAGTATGTACAGAGTACGTTAAAACTGCTCGGATCGAAAGGAACGACCGGTACACAGGCAAGTTTCCTGGAACTTTTTGACGGGGATCAGGAGACGATCGATAAGATTGATCCGATGATCGCAGAGAAAATGGGATTTAAGTCCTGCTATCCGGTTTCCGGACAGACCTATTCCCGTAAAGTGGATACCCGTGTTTTAAATGTTTTAGCAGGGATTGCTGCCAGTGCGCATAAGATGTCTAACGATATCCGTCTTCTGCAGCATTTAAAAGAAGTAGAGGAGCCATTTGAAAAGAACCAGATCGGATCTTCTGCGATGGCATACAAGCGTAATCCGATGCGGAGTGAGCGTATTGCATCTCTTTCCCGCTATGTGATGGTAGATGCATTAAATCCGGCCATTACTTCTGCAACACAGTGGTTTGAACGTACACTTGATGATTCTGCCAACAAGCGTCTGTCGGTTCCGGAAGGATTCCTTGCAATCGATGGTATCCTGGATCTGTGCTTAAATGTTGTAGATGGCCTGGTGGTATATCCGAAGGTAATTTACAAGCACTTTATGGCAGAGATTCCATTCATGGCAACCGAAAATATTATGATGGATGCCGTAAAAGAGGGTGGAAACCGTCAGGAACTGCACGAGAAAATCCGTCAGCTGTCCATGCAGGCAGGAAAGACCGTCAAGGAAGAGGGTAAGGATAACAATCTGGTAGATCTGATTGCAGCAGATCCGGCTTTTGGTCTGACAAAAGAACAGATCGAGGCAAACTTAAAACCGGAGCTGTATGTGGGTCGTGCACCGCGTCAGGTGGAAGTATTCCTGCGTGATGTGGTTCGTCCAGTGCTGGATGCACACAAAGAGGAACTCGGCGTTACTGCAGAAATTAACGTATAAATGAACCTATAAACAGACCGGTCGGTTATGCTAAGAAAGACCTCCCATAACATGGGGAGGTCTTTCTTTTTCTTTGGATTTGAATAAATTTCTTTCTTTTTCACACAATAATGAAAAAGGAGGACAACAGGAATGGGTCTGATGATCAAAATTATTGAAATTCATGGAAGGGAAATTCTGGATTCAAGAGGAAATCCTACGGTTGAGGTGGAAGTGACCGCGCAGACAGAGACAACGGGAAAGAAGACTACGGGCAGGGAATCTGTGCCATCCGGAGCCAGTACCGGAAGATTTGAGGCGATTGAGCTGCGGGATGGACAGGAACGTTATTTTGGGCTTGGAGTACAGCGCGTTGTGGATCACATCAACACAAAGATCCGCAAGGAACTGCTGGGAATGAATGTGCTGGAACAGGTACAGATTGACCGCAAACTTGTGGAACTGGATGGGACAGACAACAAAGGAAATCTGGGGGCCAATGCTTTACTTGGTGTTTCTTTAGCCTGTGCGCGCTGCGCAGCGGCAGCACTGGATATGCCGTTGTACCGTTATCTGGGAGGACCGAATGCAAAAAAATGGCCGATGCCGATGATGAATGTCATAAATGGCGGAGCTCACGCAAAGAATTACCTGGATTTTCAGGAATTTATGATTGTACCGGTCGGAGCCGAGTCGTTTCCAGATGCACTCCGGATGGGTGCGGAAATTTATCATTTTCTGAAAAAAATTTTGCAGAAAGAAGGCAAACTGACGGCAGTGGGGGATGAAGGCGGATTTGCACCGGATTTTTCCAGTGCGGGAGAAGTGTTTGCATGTCTGCAGCGTGCCGTGGAGGAAGCCGGATATAAGGTGGGCAGCGATGTTGCATTTGCCATGGATGCGGCAGCATCCGAGCTGTACAGTGAGGAAGACGGAATGTATCATTTTCCGGGAGAAGCGCAGACACATGCAGAGGTGGATGTCAATCTGCGGCGTCCGGACACGCAGGGAGGTGCCTATACATCCGAAGCACATGTGAAAACGCAGGAGATCACCGAAAAAAAAGAAGTCCTGCGCAGTGCACAGGAAATGATTTCACTGTATGAAGAACTTACCACGGAATATCCGCTGATTTCCATTGAGGACGGTCTGGATGAAGACGACTGGGAAGGCTGGCAGGAATTGACAAAGCGCATGAAAGAACAGGTGATGCTGGTAGGGGATGATCTGTTTGTCACGAATGTGAAACGAATCCGGTGCGGAATGGATCTTAAGGTGGCAAATGCGGTGCTGATTAAGGTCAATCAGATCGGAACGCTTACGGAAGCCATGGATGCGATTGAACTGGCACAGAAGAACGGCTATAAGGCAATTATTTCACATCGTTCCGGAGAAACGGAAGATTCTTTTATTGCAGATCTCGCGGTGGCGGTAAATGCCGGCTGGATCAAGACAGGCGCTCCGTGCAGAGGAGAGCGCACTGCCAAGTATAACCAGCTTCTGCGGATCAGTGAAACATTATAAGAGATTCAGACGTTTGGACATGATCTCCGGATTGACCGCTTCCGAGATGGCGGTGTGTTTGTCGATCCGTCCGTCTTTATAAAGCTGTAAGATGCTGCTGTCCATAGCAATCATATTTTCTGCGGCAGAAGTGTAGATAATACCGTTGATCTGGCGCAATGCAGCACGAAGTGCCGTCAGATAGCTTGCGGTATCGGTATTGATCTCCCGCTGGGAAAACAATGCTTTCCATTTCGCCGGTCCGGGAACCGATTACAATCCAGCTGGCGTACATCTGGGAAAAGATGCCGGACAGCAGCAGAGCTTTGTCGAATGATTCCCCGTGGCGGATATTCTCGTGATATTTGTCGATAAGTGCCTGCATATGCGGATTATTGACAAGTTCGCGTGCCAGGGTAAGACCGATATTACTGTCGAGTCCGCTGGAGAGAACCAGATACAGGCAGTTTGGAACGCGTCCGGAGGCAACCGTCATGGCAAGTTTCTGTCCGAGGAACAATACGCGCCCGAGATCGGTGTGATATAAAATCATACAGATGATAAGCAATACCAGAAAGGCAATGATAAATCCAAGCATATAATGATTGAGAATGGTACTGATGTGCAGAAACGTCCGTGCGGTATGTGTAATGATATAATTATATACACTGCTGATGATGTCCAGATCGCTGGAAGCACCGTCTGCAAGTTCTTCGGCCTTGGCCACAGGGAGGAAACCGGCGGTGAAGTTCACGTACTGGTTCGGATACAGATAAGGCTTCAGCGGATCTGTAAGTGTGACAGAAAATGTCTCGGAGAGCAGCGTTGTGTAACGGTCATCGGAAACATTTTCGTAGACACCGACCTGATAGGTTCCATCTCCGGAAGTAAGGGGAAAGGTACTATAATCTTTGTAAAGACTGTATGTATATGTGATGCTCTGTTGTAAAAGTTTTGGTGCCGTCTGCCTGCGGGGTAAGTACCTGTGGGGGTGATCCGTATGGGAGGCAGCTTCTGTGGCCGGGGTCTGGTTGTGCGTGGCAGAGGGCTGATCCTTGTTTTGGGAACATCCGCCAGTGAACAGACAGACACACAGTAACATAATCGGAATAAATCTGTACATTTGACAGGATTTCATGGTATACTCCTAATGATACAGTAAGTTCTATATTATCTGTGTTATATTATAAAGTGGAAATGAAAAGGAAAATTGTGAAATATAAAAAAATGTTGAAAAGACTTTTCTTTTATGATATAATTAGTTAGTCGTGAGTTTAGAATTAGGAGGTGGAAATCGTGACCGTTTTAAATACGATTTTAACTATTGTATTTATTATACTGAGTATTGTAATTACAGTGATTATCTTAATGCAGGAGGGTAAATCTGCAGGTCTTGGCGCGATCGCCGGAGCAGCAGATACTTACTGGGGCAAAAATAAGGGACGTTCCATGGAAGGAATGCTTGTAAAGCTTACAAGAATTTTTGTGATTCTGTTCCTTGTCATTGCAATGGTTCTGAATTTGGGAATCTGGTAGAAACCAGAAGCTGTCGATTACATCGGCAGCTTTTTTCATTATATAAGGAGAAGATCTGGGTATGGACGCAAAGTATGAACAGCGGAAAAAAATGATATATGACTTTATGTGCGATGATATGTATGTCCCGATGAAAATCAAGGAACTGGCGATCGTCCTCGGTGTGAAAAAAAGATCAGCGCCCACAGTTGGAACAGATTCTGAATGATTTGATGATGGAGGGGCGCATCGTCTGCTCCAAGAGAGGAAAGTTCAGCAAATCGGAAGAGAAAAAGATCGTAGGCACGTTCCAGGCACATCCGAAAGGATTTGGATTTGTCAGTGTGGAGGGGGAAAAGGAAGATATCTTTATTCCGGAATCCGAGACCAATGGTGCGATGCATATGGATACGGTAGAGATCTCCGTATCACCGGCAGTGACCGGACGCCGCAGGGAGGGAAAGGTGCTGCATGTGCTTGAGAGGGGCATGAAGCAGGTGGTGTGCACGTATCAGCTGAATAAAAATTTTGGCTTTGCAGTGCCGGATAATCCAAAGTTTGGTTCGGATATTTTTATTCCGCTGGAGCGTTCGAAAGGAGCTGTAAACGGTCATAAAGTCGTTGTTGAAATCACACAGTACGGGAAAAAGGGAAAGAATCCGGAAGGAAAAGTGGTGGAGATTCTCGGGCATATCAATGATCCGGGGGTGGATATCCTTTCTATTGTGCGCGCTTACGGGCTTCCGGTGGAATTTGATCCGAAGGTCATGACGCAGGTAGAGCATGTGGCAAAGCCGGTATCGGAAGCGGATATGGCAGGACGCATGGATCTGCGCGACTGGCAGATGGTGACCATCGATGGCGAAGATGCCAAGGATCTGGATGATGCGGTGTCACTTACCATGGATCATGAAAATTATATTCTGGGTGTGCATATTGCGGATGTGTCCAATTATGTGCAGGAGCACAGTGCTCTTGACACGGAAGCGTTGAAGAGAGGAACTTCTGTATATCTGGTGGACCGGGTGATTCCGATGCTGCCGCATGCCCTGTCAAACGGAATCTGTTCCCTCAACAGGGGGAAGAGAGGCTGGCACTCAGCTGCATCATGACGGTCAATCCTAAGGGCGAAATTATTGATCACACAATCACAGAGTCCGTTATCTGCGTGAACCGGCGTATGACGTATACCAATGTGAAAAAAATTCTGGCAGACCATGATCCGGAGGTGATGGCGGAATATGAGCCACTGGTTCCGATGTTTGAAAAGATGGCAGAACTGGCGGCAATTCTTCGCAAAAAGCGTATGAAACGTGGTTCCATTGACTTTGATTTTCCGGAAACAAAGGTAATACTGGATAAGAATGGAAATCCGGTAGATATCCGTCCGTATGACCGCAATGTGGCAACGAAACTGATCGAGGATTTTATGCTTGCTGCAAACGAGACGGTGGCAGCCGAATATTACTGGAGAGAACTTCCGTTTGTCTATCGTACACATGAGCAGCCAGATTCGGAAAAAATACAGAAACTATCCACGTTTATCAATAATTTCGGGTACTCTCTCCACATAGGAAGTGATGAGGTGCATCCGAAAGAACTGCAGAAGCTGCTGGAAAAAATCGACGGAACTTCGGAGGAGCCGCTGATCAGCCGTCTGACCCTTCGCTCGATGAAGCAGGCACGCTATACGGTGGAAAATACCGGGCATTTTGGTCTGGCAGCGGATTGTTACTGCCATTTTACTTCACCGATCCGCCGGTATCCGGATCTGCAGATCCACCGGATTATCAAGGACAGTCTGCGGGGGCGTCTGGGCGAAAAGCGCATTGGCCACTATACGCAGATACTGCCGGAGGTTGCAAAGCATGCCAGTGAGATGGAACGGCGTGCAGATGAGGCCGAGCGGGAGACAATTAAGCTGAAAAAAGTGCAGTATATGGAAAACCATATCGGAGAAACCTTTGCCGGTGTTATTTCCGGAGTCGCAGAGTACGGATTTTTCGTGGAGCTGGAAAATACTGTGGAGGGTCTGGTACGTGTGACTTCCCTCACCGATGATTTTTATCAGTATTATGAAGAAACTTATGAACTGGTGGGAGAAGCAACGAACCGCAGGTTTAAACTGGGGCAGCAGGTGCGTGTGACGGTGGATAACTGTGACCGGATCATGCGGACGATTGATTTTACACTTGCAGATTCTGACGAAAATTGATGGAATTCTTAAAATTTTCAAAATAAAAGCAGCAGTTTATTGCATTTTGCAGGAAAATCATATACACTGAGTTTACAGAACAAAAAGGAGGGAGCCGGGATGGCGAAACAACCGAAGAAGTTAATAGCCAACAATAAAAAAGTCTATCACGATTATTTTCTCGAAGAGACTTTTGAAGCCGGTATCGCTCTTGCTGGAACCGAAGTAAAGTCCATGCGCATGGGCAAGTGCAGCATCAAGGAATCCTTTATCCATATTGAAAATGGGGAGGTGATCCTCTATGGTATGCATATCAGCCCATATGAGAAGGGAAATATTTTCAACAAAGATCCGCTCCGGCCGCGCAAGCTTCTGATGCACAAGAAAGAGATTCAGAAGATGGTCGGTAAGATCGCGCAGAAAGGATACACGATTGTTCCAGTGGAAGTATACTTCAAAGGAAGTCTTGTAAAAGTGCAGGTTGCTCTGGCAAAAGGAAAGAAGCTTTACGATAAGCGTCAGGACATTGCCAAAAAAGACCAGCGGCGGGAAGCCGAACGGGATTTCAAAGTGCGGAATCTTGGATAGGTGTTTCGCAAAAAACAGGCGGGAGGCAAGAGTTATATTTTTGCTCCGCAAAAACATAACAGGGGCTAGTAATGGTTTCGACAGGGATCATGCAGCTGGAGAAGCGAGTCGTACGGGATACGTTAAATTCCACAATTAAAATTAAACGCTGAAGATAATTTAGCATACGCTGCCTAATGGCAGCAGTCTGACCTAGGGCACTCACACTTTAGGATCCAGGCTTCGACTCTGTGAGAAACGACGCAGGCTAAGCTTTGCACCTGTGGGCGTATCATGAAGCTACTAAAACCACAAGGATGTTTGTTTTCGTGTGGCGGAGGGAATGTCAAAGAATAAACTACACTCGTAGAAGGACAGGGAATTGGTTTTTGGACACGGGTTCGACTCCCGTCTAGTCCACTAAAAAGGTGCTTAAATAAGCACCTTTTTATTTTAACAATTCCGTGATATTGATTACAAGATTATCATAAATACATACCTGTATATCATCATCAAAACGGTATTGATCTGACTTTTCTGGGGAATCCGGTTTGGCGGTGCCAAATGAAACTATAGCATAATATCGTGAGTGTTATTTTAGTGGAAAAATTACGAAAAAAGTGATAGCATGATAGCATAGAAAATAACCAAAGATGAAGGAGAAGAAATGTTTCGACTGGTGGCAGATATTACAGAATTAAATATTGATCAGGTAAAGCTTCCGAAGATTCCGGGACTGGGTATGCTGATGAAGCTTCCAAATAAACAAAAAATTTCCATGATTGTCAGTGTTTTAAATGCGCAGAAAGGTCAGTTCCTTCCAAAATGGCAGGAGGCAGTGAATCAGAAGTGGGGGCAGTTGCAACTTTTGGATTATCAGGTGGAACAGCCGGGGGACGGAAGCTGTCTGGCGCGCATCCGGATTGATGTGGGAAATGCGGATTACGATAAAGCGATTGATTCGGTCATTCCGCATGTGTTTCAGGAAAAGGATGTCCATACGGTGCTCGGTGGGGATTATGCCGGATCTGGAAACCTGCAGGAAGTGATGCAATTTATGCACAATGCACCGACGGCGGCAAAGAAGGAATTTTACATTGTAAAGACATTAAGCGTGGAAAAGGAAACAATTGCAAGAAACTTTGAAAACAGTGCGGCTTCCCAGGGAGCGGTACTTCGAATTGGAAGTCTGCGTTTTTTCCTGAAACAATCCTAAAAAGGCAAAGGAACAAAAGATGTTAGGAAATACAAAAGGTAAAATGATTAATCAGTATGTGCCGGATTATGTACTCTATGATCTTGAGACAACCGGTACTTCGAGTAAATATGACGAGGTTATTGAAATTTCGGCTGTCAAAGTAAAAAACGGCGTGGTTACAGAAGAGTTCAGTCAGCTTGTGAATCCGGGCAGACCGATTCCCAGCGCGGCAAGTGCAGTAAATCATATCACGGATGATATGGTGGCGTTTGCACCAATGTTTGATTCCGTATTGCAGCAATTTCTTGCTTTTATCGGAGATGATGTGCTGGCAGGACATAATATCAATCGTTTTGATATGAAATTTTTGTATCGTGATTGTGAACGGTATTTCGGTCAGACACTAACCAACGATTACATTGACACACTGAAACTGGCACGGCTCTGTCTGCCGGAACTTTCGCATCATCGTCTGGGGGATCTGGCACAATATTACGGGATTTCCACAGCCGGGGCTCACCGTGCATTAAACGATTGCCGAATGAACCAGCAGATTTTTGAAAAGCTGGCAAAGGAGCAGGATGGGACTACCGGGCGCAGGATGGAAATAAAAAATTGTCCGGTGTGTGGGCAGCCACTGAAAAAAAGGAACGGAAGGTTCGGAGAGTTTTGGGGATGTACGGGATTTCCGACATGCAGATATACAGAAAATATATGATATATGACGGAAAAAACTGTGAGGAGGAGTGTATGAAAACAAGGGAAGAGGCGCTGGCATATGCATTGTCTTTTCCGAAAACCTATCAGGAGGCGCCGTTTCATGATAATAACTGGCAGCTTGTGCGGGTAGAGGGAAGCAAAAAGGCGTTTTTATGGACCTATGAGAGGGAAGGATACATTAATTTAAATGTGAAAGCGGATCCGCAGTGGCGTGATTTCTGGAGAAGTACCTATGCATCTGTCATTCCGGGATGGCATCAGAATAAAGATCATTGGAATACCATTATTCTGGATGGGTACCGTTCCGGAGCAGGAAATCCAGCGTATGATTGCGGAAAGCTATGATCTGGTTACGGACAGTCCGACCAGACGGATTTATGAAGCGGTTGAAAAAAATTCCGCGCGGAAAAGTGGCAACATATGGACAGGTTGCGGAGATGGCCGGAAATAAAAAGTGGCACGCGCCGTGGGAAATGCATTGCTGAAAAATCCGGATCCGGAGAAGATTCCCTGTTATCGTGTGGTGAACGCAAAGGGAGAATTAGCTGGAGAATTTGCGTTTGGTGGAGAAGGTGCGCAGGCAAGGCTATTGCAGGCGGATGGAATTGCAGTTGTCGATGGACGTGTTGATTTAAAAATCTATGGTATATAAGTCGTTGTTTTGCTGCGTGTTCCGTTCCTCTTGCAAAAATCAAAAGCCTCAGACCATGCCGTGAATCACCAATTTAGAAAAAATTAAGAAAATTGTTAGCAGACATGCTTGACGAGTGCTAAAAACAATGCTATAACAAAACTGAAGCAAAGATATAAGTACGTCTTAGTGGAAAATGCTCTGACTGAGATGGAATGACAGGAAGTGCATTTAGAAAGCAGTTCCTGTTTTGTGATTGGTGAGGTGATAATTATGGCAGCAAAAAGAGAATTTTTTACGAAGTTTTGGGAATAGATAAAAATGCAGACGAAGCAACGATTAAAAAGGCATATCGAAAACTTGCCAAAAAATATCATCCGGATATGAATAAAGGAAATCCAAATGCGGAAAAGATTTTTCAGGAAGTAACGGAAGCTTACGAAGTGTTGGGAGATCCGAAGAAGCGGAAATTGTATGATGAGTACGGTCCGATTTCGCTGGAGGCAGGTTTTGATCCGGAGAAGATGAAACAGGCACAGTACGGGAATCCATTTGGAAATGGAGGATTTTATCAGTCGTATTCTTCCGGAGAACCGGGCAGCGGATATCAGGAGTTCCATTTTGATGGTTCTTCCGATATGGATGATATTCTTGACAAATTGTTTGGAAAAAAAGGTGGATTCCACGGAACCGGAGGTTTTGGCGGAAGAAGCGGATTTGGAAGTACTGGAGAATTTGGCAGTGGTTTTGGCGGAGTACATGAGGAAAGAGGGCAAAATATCGAGACGGAAGTACCGATCAGCTTTGAAGAAGCGGTATTTGGCTGTGATAAAAGGTTTACGCTTTCTTCCAGTGACGGAAAGAGCCAGAACTTTGAAGTGCATATTCCGGCAGGCATTGCAAACGGGCAGTCTGTGCGTCTGAAAGGGAAAGGACAGAAAGGGTACAATGGAAAGGATGGAGATCTGCTGATCAAAGTCAAAGTCGGAGAAAAATCTGGTTACGAGCGAAAAGGCCAGGATGTTTATACGACGGTGAAAATTCCGTATACAACAGCTGTGCTCGGAGGAGAGATAAAGATCCATACGTTGTATGGAGATGTTGTCTGTAAGATTAAACCGGGTACACAGTCTGGGGCAAAAATCCGATTGAAAGGAAAGGGCGTAGCAGCCATGAATAATCCGGCAGTTCACGGAGATGAATATGCCCAGGTGCAGATAGAGGTTCCGACACATTTGTCGCAGACTGCAAAAGAAAAATTACAGGAATATGCACGGGCATGCAGCTGAATGCGAAGTTACTGTTCGCAGGGTAACCTGTGAACAGTAACATGTGAGTGAATAGTAACGATGAAATAACAGAAGATCCCTTGACAAGAGGAACTTTCCATGCTTAAATAAATTTAGTTATATGACTGACGGATAAGTGGAAGAACCACGTGGAGTATAACAAGAGATATAAAGGTGACAGATCCAAAGATTGCACCGCAGATAGAGCGATACATCACAGATGTACCGCAGATAAGGTGATGCTTCAGAGAAGCACCGCAGGGGCCGACCGTCTGGGCACCGCACATTGCAGGGAAATACATGAAATATGTATTTGATTGAAATGTGGGTTCCCGGATGTGTCGGTTTTTATTTATTTTAGGCGTATTTGCGAAAGGAGAAACAAATGCAGAAGGTAGCACTCAGTAAAGAATTAGGCGCAACAACATATCCGGGACGTGGTATTGTGATCGGACGTTCTAAGGATGGAAAGAAGGCGGTAACTGCTTATTTTATTATGGGAAGAAGCGCAAACAGCCGTAATCGTGTATTTGTAGAGGATGGCGAAGGTATCCGTACACAGGCATTTGATCCGTCAAAGCTGGAAGATCCGAGCCTGATCATTTACGCACCGGTTCGAGTACTTGGCAACAAGACGATTGTGACAAACGGAGATCAGACCGATACGATTTATGAGCTGATGGATAAGCAGCAGAC